>Ga0255137_1000818_pt1 | contig 10704 bp, 6 predicted proteins | sample Law_Atlam_RepC_8_FD_188548 | JGI IMG/M metagenome (GOLD analysis project Ga0255137, IMG submission 188548) | Freshwater microbial communities from St. Lawrence River, New York, United States - Law_Atlam_RepC_8d | ecosystem: Environmental > Aquatic > Freshwater > River | place: USA: New York... | reverse complement strand
GAACAGCGGGCGGATCGGGCGGTCGATCAGGCGGCTGGTCAGGGTTTCGTGCTCGCTGGGCTTGGCTTCACGCTTGAAGAAGCTGCCGGGGATCTTGCCTGCGGCGTAGGTCTTCTCGATGTAATCCACTGTCAAGGGGAAGAAGTCTTGACCGGCTTTGGCGATCTTGGAACCCACAACGGTGGCCAGCACCACAGTGCCTTCCATGTCAAGCAGCACAGCGCCGCCAGCTTGGCGAGCGACTTCGCCGGTTTCCATCTTGACCGTGTGCTGGCCCCATTGGAATGTTTTGGTAACTTTGTTGAAAATGGACATGTTCAGAACTCCTGAAAACAAAAGCGCATGAGGCTGCACTGTGGGCCCGGAAGTTGACGCTCTGAACTCGATGCCATTCCACAAAACCTTGCAAAACTTTGCTGTAAAGCCTTGTGGAATGACACAGCGCGAGATCGCCCTGACAAATTCCGACTGAAAAAAAGAATAAAGCGCCTGAGCTAGTGAACTAACTCAGGCGCTTTTCATCTGGAGAGACGATTACTTACGCAGGCCAAGCTTGGCGATCAGCGCAACGTAACGGTCAGCATCACGGGACTTGAGGTAGTCCAGCAGCTTGCGGCGACGGCTCACCATGCGCAGCAGACCGCGGCGACCGTGATGGTCTTTGGCGTGTGTTTTGAAGTGGGGAGTCAGCTCGTTGATGCGAGCAGTCAGCAAAGCGACTTGGACTTCGGGGGAGCCAGTGTCGTTGGCAGCACGTGCGTTGGCCTTGACGACCTCGGCCTTGATCGAGGATGCGATCATGGTGTTTCCTTGTTGTTTCGCTGGCGTTCAGTGACGAATTTCAGCGGGTTAATGACTTGCGCCACCTGCCGGAAAAGCGGATGGCGTGCGCTTTGCAAATCGCAAAACAGGCGGATTATAGCCCGAATGAGGGCACTTTGATGACCTTCAGCCCCGTTGGCGGTCGGCCATGCCGTGCCTTTGGAGCCGCCCAAAGGCAGAACGCACCCGATTCAAAGGCATGGATACCCGCATTCGCGGGTATGACAAGCGTTCATTGCGGTCACGTTGCTTTAATTGGGGTCAGATCCCGATTAATTCTTGGCCAACCAAGCTTTGAGCCGTTCCACGCCTTGGTTCAACCTGGACAGGTCTTTGGAGGCAAAGCACCAGCGCAGCCAACCTGCCGCTTCGGGGGCAAAGGCTTCGCCGGGGGCCAGGCCCAAACCGGCCTCGGCCACCAGGCGCTTGGCCGTAGCCACCGCGTCAGGATGCCCATCGAGCTTGAAAAATGCGTACATGCCGCCCTTGGCCGGGGCCAACTGAACACCCGGCACGGCTTGCAACAGCGGCACGAGGGTGTCGCGACAGGCTTTGAGGTGCGCCACCACGCGGGGCGTGATGTCGGCCGTATTTTGCAGCGCCACCACACCCGCTTTTTGGGTGAACACCGAGGCGCACGAGGTGTTGAACTCGATCAGTTTGCCCATGTGGGGTGTCATGGCCGCGGGCATGACCAGCCAGCCCAGACGCCAGCCGGTCATCAAAAAGCTCTTGGAAAAGCTGTGCACCACGACCAAGCGGTCGTCGGGTTCAGCCACATCCAGAAAAGACGGGGCGCAGCCATTGGCCGTGTCGGTTTCGTAATACAGGCGCTCATACACCTCGTCGGCCAGCACCCAGGTGCCGGTGCTGCGGCAGTGCGCCAATATCTCGGCCTGCTCGGCGCGGCTGAGTGTCCAGCCTGTGGGGTTGTTGGGCGAGTTGACGATGAGCACTCGGGTGGCGGGTGTGATCGCGGCTTTGAGCGCGGCCATGTCCAGCTGCCACTGGCCAGCCACAGGGCGCAGCGACACGCATTTCAAATTCGCCCCCATGACCAGCGCCTGCGCCGTCAGGTTGGGCCACACGGGCGTGACGGCGACCACTTCATCACCTGCGTCAATCAGGGCTTGCGCGGCCAGCATCAAGGCGTTCACGCCGCCCGAGGTGATGGCCAGGCGCTTCACGCCAATGGATCCATGCAGGGCCGACATGTAGTCCGAGACCGCCTGGCGCAGCTCGGGCAGGCCCAGGTTGTGCGCATAAAAGGTCTCGCCTTTTTGTATCGAATCGATGGCCGCCTGGCGCACGATGTCGGGCGTGACCTCGTCGGACTCGCCAAACCAGAAGGCCAGCACATCAGGGCGGCCCATGCCCGCGTTGGCCACTTCGCGGATGCGGGACTCTTCCAGGTCCATGACGGCCTGGCGCATGAAAGGAGGGGTGTTTGGGTTCATGCATCCATCGTAACGGCTGACTAGCCCTGCAGGTGTCACCCCTTGCACAACTGTTGCGCTTGCCTATGATGATCGGCACAAGAACAGACAGGGAGACCACCATGAACACACGGCATTGGATGACTGCGCTCACCAGCGTGGGCTTCGGGCTTGGCTTGTTGACCATTGCGCCAGCCAGCCATGCGGCAGACAACTTCACCGCCGTCACGGCCTCTGACAAGCCCGCGAAGGCCAAAAAACCCAAACAAAGCAAAGCCCCAAAACCGCCCACCAGCCCCAACACAGGCGAAAGCAAAGCCGAACGCGACAAACGTCTGTTGCGCGAATGCCGAGGCAAAGCCAATGCGGGAGCTTGCGAGGGGTTTGCCAGTTAAGAAGCCCAAGCGAGTACTGGTGCATGCCACCATTCGCGAGCAGGGGCTCGCTCCCACAACAGATGAAGCGCGGCGTTTTGTGGGAGGCTGCCCCTGCGGCCGAATGCATGAGGTGGCGAGGTGACCATTCGCGAGCAGGGACTCGCTCCCACAACAGATGAAGCGCGGCGTTTTGTGGGAGGCTGCCCCTGCGGCCGAATGCATGAGGTGGCGATGTGGCCATTCGCGAGCAGGGGCTCGCTCCCACAACAGATGAAGCGCGGCGTTTTGTGGGAGGTTACCCCTGCGGCCGAATGTGTGAGGTGGCGATGTGGCCATTCGCGAACAGGGGCTCGCTCCCACTCAGACCAGCACCCACCACTGCGCCAGGCCACTGGCCCGCACGCTGGGGCGGTGAATGGCGCCCTCCAGCAAGCCCGCTTCGGCTTCGATCAAGGTGAATTGCTCACGCGCCCGCGTGATGCCCGTGTAGACCAACTCCCGGCTCAAGACTTCGGCACCACCGGGCGGCAGCACCAGCACGGTGTGCTCGAACTCAGAGCCCTGGCTCTTGTGCACGGTCATCACAAAAGCGGTTTCGACATGGGGCAGGCGCATCACGCTGACCGAGCGCAGGGCCTCGCCATCCAGGAACCAGACCTTGAGCTTGCCCTCGGTGTTGGGCAGCACCACGCCCACATCACCGTTGAAAACGCCCAGCTGCGCGTCGTTGCGGGTGACCATGACCGGACGCCCGGCAAACCATTCGCCCGTGACTTTCAGCAGACCGTCGTCAGACAAGGCTTTTTGCACAGCGGCATTGAGTTCTTGGGTGCCCCAGTCGCCCTGATGCACCGCACACAGAATGCGAAAACGCTCGAAAGCCTTGAGCACGCTGCGCACCCAAGCGGCGTGCGTTTCAGCGCCATGCCCTGCGGGCCCCTGTTGCATGAGACGCAGGTAATGGGCGTAAGACGGTTTTTCAGATGCGCCAAGCGCCAAAGCGCAAACGGCCTGAGGGTTTGAGGGTTGTAGGGTGAGCAAAGCGCTGGCTTCGTTGGGGCTGGCGGCTTCGGCGGGCATTCGCGGGCGGGGGCTCGCTCCCACAGAAGGCAGGAGAGTGGCGCGGGCGGCAGCGGCGTCGCCACGATTGACCGCGAGGGCCAGCTGGCCGATGGTGCCTTTGAATCGGCGGCTTTGGCGCAGCATCACAGTTTGCTGTGCCAGCAAGGGCGCAGCGCCCACAGACAGGTACTCGGCAGGCAAGGTCTGCCCTGCCACGGTCTGCACGAACTGCGCGGTGCCTGCGCTGTAGCGGCCTGCGGCAGCGTCGCGGCACAAATCGCCCAGCACCGCCCCCGCCTCCACCGAGGCCAGCTGGTCCTTGTCACCCAGCAGCACCAGCCGCGCCTTGGGGGGCAGCGCCTGCAGCAGCGCGTCCATCATTTCCAAATGCACCATCGAAGCTTCGTCCACGATCAGCACGTCCACATCGAGCGGATGGGCCGCGTGGTGCCTGAACTCGCGCGTGTCGGGGCGCGCGCCCAGCAGAGAGTGCAAAGTACGGGCCGGTCCCATGCGGGCGATCAGCGTGTTCAAGTCGAGGCCGCTGCCTTCTGGTACTTGATCTTGCAGACTGGTGAGTGCGTTGTCGATGGATTGCTTGAGCCGCGCCGCCGCCTTGCCTGTGGGCGCAGCCAAGGCCACGCGCAAAGGGCTGCCCTCCTCGTGCAGTGCCAGCAGCAGTGCCAGCAAACGTGCAGCGGTGTAGGTCTTGCCCGTGCCCGGCCCACCGGTGATGACCGACAGACGCGCACGCAGCGCCACGGCGCAGGCCACCTTTTGCCAGTCGGTGTCTACAACCTGAGCGCTGGGCGCAAAAAAGCGGTCCAGCCAGCGGCGTGCCGCCGCCTCGGGCACGGGCAGCGGTTCGCTGGCCCGTTGCAGCAGGCCTTGGCCCACACGCTTTTCATAGCCCGCATAACGGCGCAGGTACAAGAGCGGTGCATCAGCGCTGCCGCCCAACACCAGCGGCTGGCCCTGGTCGGGCGCGTCGCTGTGGCGCACGCAGGCCTTGGAGGATGTCGCCCCTTGCAGAGCGGCTTGCCAATCGGGCAGCGTGGCGGGCAGGTGCGCCCAAAGCGCTCGCAAGCCTTGCGGCCCGTCCACCGCCATGGTGGGCCAGCCCAGCAAGGCCACAGGGGGCGCGCACAGGTCAGCCAAGGGCAGGCAGGTGTGGCCGCGTCCTTCCATTTGCGCAAGCATGGCCGCCGCCACCAGCAGCGCAGGGCTGGCCTGCGCATCGAGCCGCAGCAATTGCGCTGCAAGGGCACTGTCGATGTGGCGCAGCAAACCCTGCTCGGTCCACAGCTGCAGCCATTGCAGCGTTTGCGCAGCGCTCAAGCCTTGGGCGGGCAAGTCGTTGAGCCAGTCCATTTGGGTGACGGGAACAGACACCGTGCGGGAGGACTTTTTGAAACTCATGCTTTCACCTCGGCATGGAGCATGGCGTCCAGGCCATCGAGCAATTCGATCGGCGCGGGCAAGGTGCAGCAGCCGCCCGCAGGCCCGTCGATGCCGCGCAAAAACAGGTACACCGCGCCGCCCAGTTGCTGCACCGGATCGTAAGCCTCGCCCAGGCGGGCGCGCAGCAGACGGTGCAGCGCCAGCATGTAGAGCGCGGCCTGCACCTCGTAGCGGTGGTGGGCCATGGCCTCAGCCAGAGCCTGCGGCGTGTAGGCGGCGTCGTCTGCGCCCAGGTGGTTGGATTTGTAGTCGAGCACCCAGTAACGGCCTTCGTGCTCGAACACCAGATCGGCAAAGCCCATCAGCATGCCGTGCAGCTGCGCGTCGGGCAGTTGGGGGCGGCTCACGCCAGGCAGCAGGTGCTGCTGGCACAGCGCATCCACCTCGCGGGCATGCAGCCGCTCGGCGGGCAGCCAGAACTCCATCTCGGGCAGCAAGGTGCCCAGCGCATTGAGCGGGCTACCGGGCCCACGCAGGGGCTGCGCCACCACACGGGTGAGCCACTGCACCACCTCGTCGGCTTGGGCTTTGTAGCCTGCGTTGTCGCAGCGCTTTTTCAGGCGCTCGGCCTTGGGTGCGTCGAGCGCGAAACCATCGGCGGCCAGCCATTCGAGCTGGTCGTGCAAAAAGTTGCCAGCGCTCGGGCCTTTGGCAAAGCGGTGCCAGGGGGCTTGTGGGCCAGCCTGTTCGGGCAGCGCCTGCGCGTCCACGGGCGGCTCGTCGTCGGCGGGACGCGGCGTGGCCATGTGCAACACCGTTTGCGAAGCCAGGTCACGCGTCAGGCGTGAGAAGCTGGCGATCGTCCACGACTTGTCGATGCGGGCGGTGCAGCTCAGCGCGTCACGCAGTTCGCTGGTGTGGGCAGGCCGCGCCCAGACGGTGAGCGGCACCTCGGCGCTCGCGCTCACCAGTTGCACCGACAAGCGCTGCTCATCTGCATCTTTTTCCAGCGCTTGCAGCTTGGGCAACCAGTCGGCGGCCTCGAATTCCAAACCGCCACCCAGCAAATGGCCTGCCGCGCTCTGGTGGTTCACACAGGACTTTCCACCCTGCCGATTGACCGGGCTCCAGCCCACCCACAGCGCATGCCGCGCCCGCGTGAGCGCCACGTACCACAGGCGCAGGTCTTCGCGCAGGCGGTCGTGGTCTGCAAGCTTTGTGTCGTCTTTGTCAAAGTCCAGCGTCCAGACCCGCTCGCCCTCCCCGTCGTCCAGTTGAAGCACCGGGGTTTTGTGGGCTTCCAGCATGCGGTGGCTGTGCGCAAAGGGCAGGCACACCACCGGGTACTCCAGGCCTTTGCTGGCGTGGATGGTGATGACCTTGACCAGGTCTTCGTCGCTCTCCAGGCGCACGGTCTGCTCTTCGCTGTCGCCTGCACCGCCCGCGTTCACCTCGTCGATCTGCTGGGCCAGCCAGCGGATCAGGGCCTGCTCGCCGTCGAGTTGGCTGCTGGCGGTCTGCAGCAGTTCAGCCAAGTGCAGCACATTGGTCAGGCGGCGTTCGCCGTCGCTCTGGCCGCGCCAGCGCCCGGCCAGTTGCAACACATGCAGCGACTGACGCAGCATGGCCAGCACGCCCTGCCCTTGCCAGACCATGCGCAACTCGCGCATCTGCTCGGCGCGTTGGTCCAGCAACTCATCTTGCGTGGCCAGGTCGTACAGCTCGGCCAGCGACAGGCCCACCGTGCGCGTGCCCAAAGCGGCGCGCACGCGGCGCATGTCTTGCGGCTCGGCCACGCCGCGCAGCCACAGGCACAGGTCACGGGCTTCGTCGCTGGCAAACACCGAGTCGCGGTCGGACAGGTACACCGAGGCCACGCCGCGCACACGCAAGGCGTCGCGCACGGCAGCGGCCTCTTTGCCTGTGCGCACCAACACGGCGATGTCTTTGGGTTGCAGCGGCTGGTCGCCCTTATTCGGGTCCACAAACCGGGCCTGCGGGTCACCGAGCCAGGCCACGATCTGCTCGGCGCACAGGGCTGACAGATGCGCCAATGCGTCGCGTGCACTGCGCAGTGTGGCGTCATGCACCACGGTCATGGCCTGCACAACGCCTTCGCGGGTGGTGAACACTTCACTGCGGCCCTTGGCTTTGACGGGCTGGAAAGGCAGCGGATCTTCATCGCCACGCTGATAGCCAAAGGCGTCTTTGGGGATTTCAAACCAGCGGTTGACCACATCGACCACTGCTTTTGTCGAGCGGTAATTGGTGGCCAGCACATGGTGGCGGCCTGTGGTGGCGCTGCGTGCGGCCAGATAGCTGTGGATGTCAGCCCCGCGAAAACCGTAGATCGATTGCTTGGGGTCCCCGATCAGCAGCAGCGCAGCGTCTTGCCGGTTCTCGGCCGTGCGGTAGATGCGGTCAAAGATGCGGAACTGCAGCGGCGAGGTGTCCTGAAATTCGTCGATCATCGCCACCGGGAACTGCTCGCGCAGGCGCTGCGCCAGGCGCTCGCCCGATTCGGGGTCGGCCAGCGCCACATCGAGGCGCTGGAGCATGTCGGCAAAACCGAACAGGCCGCTGCGCCGCTTGAGCTCGGCCATGCGCTGCAGCACATGGGTGCGGGCGTGCAGGCGGGCGGCCTGCGCGGGGTCGGGCAAGGCCAACAAAGCCGTTTGCAGATCGGCATAGGCTTGCGATTCGGGCGGCAAGTCCACGCGGGCTTCGCCGGGTTTGCGGCAAGCCAGCAAACCCTGTGGTGTGAAACGGTCCCAGCCGGTTTTCATGGTGGTTTGCAGGACCTTGCCGTCTTCCGGGCCTTGGGCCCAGGCTTTGAGCACCTCCAACCAAGCCGCACAATTTTTGTAACTCAGCTTACGGCCGTCCCAGCTGGACTTGTGGTGCGCCAGTTGCCCCTCAATCCAGCCCAGTAAGTTGTCGGCCTTTTCAACCCACCCCTGCTTGAGCGCCGCCAGTTGCGCATCGCGCTCGGCCAGCGCCGCGCCGAAGACCTGCGCCAGCGTGCCGGGCGCGGCGTCTGCCAGAGGCACGGACATCAGGGCACGCATGTCTTTCTCCAGCGCGGGCACATCGCGCCAAATCCGCTGCACCTGCGCCACCAGCGGTGTGGCCATGGGGTAGAGCTGCTGACGCCAGTAGTCCTGCACGGCGTCGAGGCGCAGCGCGGCTTCGTCGCCGACCAGCTTTTCTTCAAACAGACTGCCACTGTCAAAAGCATGCTCGCGCAGCATGCGCTGGCACCAGGCGTCGATGGTGTAGACGGCCGCGTCGTCCATGGCCTGCGCGGCCAGCGCCAAGCGGTAGGCGGCCTGCTCGCGAGGCTCGCCTTCGACGTATTCGCTTTGGAGTTGTTTCAGGAAGGCATCGTCGGTTTCGGTGATACCCCGGAACACCTGCGCCGCCTCGGTCAGGCGGGCGCGGATGCGGTCTGACAGCTCGCGGGTGGCGGCGCGGGTGAAGGTCATCACCAGCACGTCTTGCGGCAGCATGGGGCGCACGGGTGCGCTGCCCGCATCGCCATGGCCCAGCACCAGTCGCACATACAGCGCGGCAATCGTCCAGGTCTTGCCCGTGCCTGCGCTCGCCTCGATCAGGTGGCTGCCGCGCAGCGGAAAGCTGTGGGGGTTGAGGGCGTGTGCGGTGCTCATGCGTCTTCCCCTTCGTCGTCTTCAGACGCATCGGGCAAGACCTCGACTTCAGCCTCCGCAGCCCAAGCCTTGAGCGGCGCATACACCGCCTGCGCCAGCCGATCGAGTGCGCCCGTGGCCAGCAAGTCCTCCACCGTCGGGTAGGTGCGGGCCAGCGCAGGGTCTTTGTCTTTTTCTGCGCTTTTGAACTCGCTGCCCTCGTAGGCATCGGCCAGCGCGTTGAGGTTATCCGGGTCCTTGAGCCACTGCAAGGCCACGCCTGGTGGCAGGGGCAGCGGCCAGCGCATGCCCTCGGCCCAGGTGACCAGCAGGGTCTGCAACTGGGCGCGAGCAGCCTGCGGGTCTTGCGGGGGCACACGCACCACGGCGTTGCGGCCCACCACCACGCACTTGCATGGTTGGTCCATGGCCGCAGCGGCCAGCGACTGCAGCCAGATGTCGATGAGTTTTTCGGGTCTGGCCAAAGGTGTTTTGGGCTTCAGGTCCGCCACGTCGTTGGCACGCAAACTCAAAAGCATTTGCCCGCCCTCACCCGCCAGCACGCCGCCCAGCGCATCCTGCAAGCCCACCTGCGGATGCGTCTGGTCAAGCAGCACGCGCTCGGCCGCTTTGGGGTAATCCGCGCGCTCGCGCAGTGCGGCGGCCAGCTGGGTCTGCAGGATGTGGGTGAGCTTTTGCGCTTCGAGTGTGCCCACCCCCGCAAGCGGCAAAGCCCCGGCCTCACGCAAGTGCTGCACCACACGCGCCGCATGGCGGGGCAGTTCGTCTGCACTCAAATCCGAGGGCACGTGCTGCAGTTCATGGTCGAGCAACTGGTACAAGTCCAGCCCGCCCAGGCCAAACAGTTCTTCGTCGTGAAGCTCGCTGCGTTCGTCATCCAAATGCACCTGCAGCCGCTCTCTGAAAAACGCACCCACAGGTTTGCGCAGGAAGCGGGCCAGTTGCAGCAAGGTGATGACGGGCACGCCGTTGGCGGACTCCAATACCGGCAACAAGCCTGCATACCCTGTGGGAGCGAGGCCCTGCTCGTGAATATCTGCTTCGGGTCCGCAAGCATTCGGCCGCAGGGGCGACCTCCCACCCAAGGCACTGGCTGCGTTTTCTGTGGGAGCGAGCCCCTGCTCGCGAATGTCTGATGAGGCCAAAGCAGAGGAGCACTCTGCTGCAGGGGTGGCCTCCCGCTGAAGATCCATTTGCGCCGCCCGCCACTCCTTGGCATAGGTCTGCAGCCCACTGCCCGCTTCAAAATAAGCGCGGCTGAAGGGTTGCAGCGGGTGCACCGTGGTCAAGTTCATAGCGGTGTCTTTGCCAAAGAGCAAGTCGATCTCGTCACGCAGCTGAGAGACCAGCACCGAAGGCGGTTGTTCGCTGTTGTTGCGCACGCTGCGGCCGCTCCAGCTCACGTACAGCACCTGCCGCGCCGACAAGAGCGCTTCGAGCATGAGCTGACGGTCGTCGTCGCGGCGCGAGCGGTCGCCGGGGCGCGTCATGCCGGGCAGGCCCATCAGGTCAAAGTCGGCACGCGGGCTGCGGCGTGGGTAGTCGCCGTCGTTCATGCCCAGCAGGCACACCGCCTTGAACGGGATCGCCCGCATCGGCATGAGCGTGCAAAACGTCACGCCGCCTGCCCTGAAGCGTTGCTCCAGCCGGGGTGCCTTCAAAGCTTCGAGCCAGGCCGATCGGGCCACGGCCAGCGGCACAGCCTCGGCAAAACCCGCTTCACCGCAAGCCCGCACCCAGTCGTTCAGCGCTTGGTCGAGCGCCGCCAGCGCATTGCGGTCGTTGTCGTCACGGGGCTTGAACAGGTCCGCCAGCATGGCGCGGCAACGCTCAGCCCACTGCACGGGCGTGGCGCTTTGTGTGCAGGTTTTCCACCAGTCAATCAAGGCCTGCAGCAGGTGCGCGAGCGACCCAGCCAGTTCGGCGTCCAACCCACCT
>Ga0255137_1000815_pt1 | contig 10723 bp, 7 predicted proteins | sample Law_Atlam_RepC_8_FD_188548 | JGI IMG/M metagenome (GOLD analysis project Ga0255137, IMG submission 188548) | Freshwater microbial communities from St. Lawrence River, New York, United States - Law_Atlam_RepC_8d | ecosystem: Environmental > Aquatic > Freshwater > River | place: USA: New York... | reverse complement strand
GTATCCATACAAGATCGGCACTCGATCAGCCACCGAGCTCAACGACGATGGCCGTCGTATTATCCCGTCCCGATTCGCTTACCGCCGTGAGAACTAATCGCTGTGCAAGCTGCTCATGTTGTCCGTCGCTGCTCGACTCACATACCAATTCCCGTATAGCGTGATCCCAAAGGCCATCTATCACGCCGTCCGAGCATAGCACTAACTTCTCACCAGCAGACAAAATGAAAGCGCCAATCTGAGGCTCGATGATTTGGTGTCCAGCACCCAATGCGCGCGACAGCACATTTTTGCGTGGATGAAACCTCGCTTGTCGCTCGTTGATCTGACCTGTTCGACGCAGCCAACCGACAAACGTGTGGTCTTCGGATACCTGCACCATCTTCATCGGATACGTGCTCTCTCCTTCGACTCGGTACAGACGATAAAGCCTCGTATCGCCGATGTGCGCGAACATCGCCAGTCCGCCATGCACCCAAACAACGGTCAGGGTCGATCCCATATTACGGCAATGAACATCGAATCCGATGCGGTTAAGCTCTTTGTGAATCGAACAAAACAGTTCTTTTAAGATCTGTGGATACGTGTCGAGCAACAGCCGATCGTTCAACGCTTGAGCTTTGGGCAACATTCGGGTCAACTCGTCGATAGCGATTTTGCCGGCAAGCTCCCCGGACTGCTCCCCTCCCATTCCATCGGCAACCGCGAAAATCACATCCCCTTGATCCGTCGAAATACTTCCAGTGTTCCCCAGATAGCGGACGCTTTGACGAGTCGAGAGTACACCTAAAAAGCGATCCTCGTTGTTGCTTCGGAAGGATCCCGAGTGAGACATGGCACTCCAAGCGACATTCACACGCGACCTCATCGCCTGCGCCAATGCCGCTTGATCATTCGCTTCGGGATCTAACCCACGTGTCTGCGCAGGAGTATCAAGAATCGTCGAGAACTCAAAATCAATAATGCAAAATCGACCATCGGAAGATCGATACGTGATGTTCCTCAGAAACGCATCATCGTGACGTACACCGTAGCCTTCAAGCTCCTCGAAGATCTCTTTGATGCGAGCTTCGCCCAAGTGCTCGACGCGAGCACCGCAATTGCTGGTGATGATCTCAAGGGTTTTCGGATCTGAGCCCAAAAGCCGCGGCACAAACGGGCAGTCCCGCTCCTCCAAGAACTTCAAAACCCGACACTCGTTCTCAAAGCGTTCCATCGCCTTGGGACCTAGAAACTGTTTGTGCACGCGTCCGTCATACCCAATGCGCACGATCGCGCGCTGGGTATTCTTAGCTTCTAACATGGATTGGACTCACACGTCGTCGGGAGGATGACTAACGACCAGATAATCCTGGAATGTTAAGCCCTGGAAGCCCGCTTGGCAAACCCGGTGCTGCACCATTTGGAGCTCCAACACCCTTCGGTGCAATCAGATCACCTAATTCGATCTTTAATCGCTGGAATTCCGCGTCGCTGACGATGTAATACCAATCGGCAAACCGAGCATTTAATTCCGCAACTCGCTTCTTGGCAGCTTCCATTTTGTCCTTGCGCTGATCAAGCTTGCGTTGATTCTCCTTGTTGATTCGCTCCTTCTCAGCTTCCAATCGCTCCTTCCATTCGTCATCGGTCAATTCTTCCGTCCCCTTCTCTTGAGCTGCGGGAGGCTCAACAGCGGGAGCTGGCTCTTGTGCTGCTGGTTCTTGAGCAGCAGGCTCTTGATACGAAACGAACTTGCTGAATTCCTTCGACGCAGGTCGATTCGAAGCCTGAGGCTGGGTTGTACCTTCAGTTGGACTTGGATTATCCGATGCAGCAGCAGGAGCATCCGCCGCAGGTGCAGGAGCGTCAGGTGCAGCAGCAGGAGCATCCGGTGTTGCACCGGGGACCTCAGGTGCGGGGGCGCCAGGCGCTGGTGCTGGCTCTGCTGGTGCTGGCTCAGTCGGTGCTGGCTCTGCTGGTGCTGGTTCAGTCGGTGCTGGCTCTGCTGGTGCTGCCGGGCTCAAGATTGCTTTCTTGGCTGCTTCGATCGCCTTCAATTCCTCAACTGTTTGCGGGACGCGTTCGAGTTGTGGCTCAGGAAACTTGCTCTCATCGACACGCGTTGTCACGAGCAAGAAACGATTGATGGTGACTTTCTTTTGTGCATCATCAGCCGGGGCGTTTGGATCTTCTACATCAGTAGGTTCAAACGAAACGCCAGCACCTTTACCGAATCGCAATAGGTACTGAACTCCATCCTTAAGGGTGACTTGAAGGTCCCCGTTTTCGGAGAGAATCTCAAAGTCTTGTTGCCCGGATCGTCGAACGGGGAAGAACCCTCGACGTGCGAGAGCGGACTTGGTGGCATCACCAAGCTGTTCACCACGCAAGTCGGCCGCGACTCCGGCTGGTTTCTTCGATACGTTTGCAATTCGAAGATTATCCAGTGCGTTCTTCATATCGTTAAGCTTCGTCGCGTTCAACTCTTCTGAAGGCTCGAGCAATTTCGGCTTTGCTTTACCTTCTGAATAAGTCGTCATCGACTCGGGTGCCCACTTCGCCGTGCGGATGTCGTACTTGATGTCCGCATCGTAATTAGGGATTAGATCAAGCGTACCGTTTCCGGTCGGGACAGCGGTGTAATTCCTGATACCGATGGTCTCGATGTCGTTCGCGCTAAGCTTGAGCAAGTCAGACTCGATCCATTGCTTGAAATCGGTACTCAACGATGTGGGATTGATTTCCGCAACGTAGATCACATCTTCCGAAGGGATCCTGACGAACCGCTTCTTTGGATCTTGTGCATCTTCTTTTCCAATGATCAGGTCGGCGAGCACATCCCCTTTTGAGTCACGGAATTGAACCATCTGTCCAACCCCTTCACCACCTTCGGACTCCTTCGCCTTATCCGGTTCGAGAACACCGAAGAGCTTATGTTCGTCTCGCTTTTCGCTTGCGACGTTGAGGATCTTCAATCCGATGAACAAGTTCGCAGCATCGCTCATCTGCTTGTTCGCATCGGCTGGATAGTTCTCATTCGAAGGGATCGACCAAACCCCAGACTTGCTATCTTTGGAAACTTCAAACTCGTCGTACTGCTCCTTGTCGGTATCGTACTTGAGGATTTTCAAAGAAGACGCTTCGAGGGGATCGGTGAACTTCTCGAATAGGACTTGATTGACACGAGCTGTCGCATTGACGGCATCGGTGGAATAGTTGCGGGTTGTCGTTGCCCATGCGAGGAGCGAGGTAACGGCTGCAACGGCCACCATTGCTCCGGTTTTTGCCGATTCAGACACAGGGATACTCTCCGTGATTAAATTTTGATTCGAAGGGTTAAACGAAGGGGAACGGACTGCTTAACGCAAACGCGACTTGGAAATACCTTCGCGCTCTCGCAAGCGTCGTGACACCATTACGACAATACCGACGATCAGTGGTGGAATTGGTGGAATGAACACAGCAAGCATCTTGTAGTTGTTTTGGATTTTGCGAATCGCATCATCAGCTCGTCGTCGCGCATCTCGGATGTTTCGATCCCTTTCGCGCTGCAGTTTCTCTTGCTCAATCTCAAGTTTCTTTGCAAGTTGAGCTTCTTTCATTTGGTACTCGGTGAGCCGTTGGAGCAATTCTTGCTGTTTGGATGCATCGATAGCTCCTTCGGACTGCAACTTATCGACCGCTTCTTTAAACTGACGCTTCGCCTTAGCACTCGCGTCTTCGACTTCAGCGACCTTCTCGTTGTACTTCGCGTTCGCAGCACTCTGCTCTTCAGCTTCCAAACGGCGAGCTTCTTCAGCCTGGGCCTCGACCAACTTCAACGTGCTGTAGGTTGGCACATGCCGACGAATCGCAGGGTATTTGGTCTCTCCAACCAGTTCGTCAACCACGTTCAGTACGAAGGTAATGTTTTGGAACTGGAACTTGACATCTTCGAGTTGTGAAGGATTTTTTCGAATGTCAACGAACACGCCAGACATGCAGTCAAGGTCCGAAACGTAGACCACCTTAAGTGGTTTGTTCGAACCGGCTCCCTCAGCTTCGCTCGAAGCGACGGGTTCCTTAGATTCGATCTTCGCTGCGATTACCTGAGGACCGATTGGCTTGCCTCGTCGATTCCGGATCTCGGTTGCTCGATCGAGAGTGCTTCGCTGCATGGAACGCAACTCGGAAAGGGATATCATCCCGGAGAAAGTCCCGGTGGAAACTAATGGTGTGAAGACAGTCTTTGCACCGTTCTTCGGTTTGAGAGTACCACCGAACAAGAACATCAGTTCTTTTAGCCCCTTGGTAATCTCACTCTCTTGATTGAAAGAGACTTCGCCACCGGGTGCTTCTCCACGAATAAACAACCACAGGTCGGTCGACTGCTGCATCGCTTCGAGAATCGGATACGGGTTGTACTGTTGCCAAGCTAGATCTGGAGTGAAGAACCCCATAGGGCTTGGCTGGCCCGGCACTTCGACTTCGAGCAACTCCCAGAGTTGCTGAATCTCACCCTTCGGCGATGGTGCACCGCCGCCGAACATTCCGCCACCCGCCGGGGGCTTGGGATCACCCGTGCCAGGTATTGCCGGGTTGATTGCCGACTGTGGATCTTCGAAGATCGCTGTCGGCAGACCAGATCGGACGGCTGCCACAAAGTTCGCCATTTCCTCGGGGGTCAGAGACGAAGGTTGTACTGCCAACAGAACATCGATCCGTTGCAAGTCGATAGGAGACGCCGCGTTGACGTCAACAAGTTCAAATTCTTTTCCAAGCTCTTCGATGATCGGTTCTTGGGGCGTCTGACGGAAAGTCCCCATATCGAGCCCGCCCATCATTTTCGCTTCGGTCTTCAACACACCAAGTTTCTTTCGTGCTGGCTTTGCCACCGTTGTAAGAGACCGAGCCAATTCATATTCGACTGGAATACCAGGCTCGAAGAATGGGATGACCACTTTCTGAAGACCTGACCGGAAGGCTGCACCCAACAGAATTGGTTGATCGGAAAGCGTGCCACGCTCTCGGACTCGCACCGTTTGCGGTGTGATCCCATATTGCTGCTCGGCTTGCTTTTCTTCATCGCTCGAAGGAGAAATCGAGTCGTAGATTCGAACTTGCATCGGCACACCAGAGGAATTAGCCGTGGATTCAAATTCTTTCAGCAGAGAAACCAATTCGACTTTGGTCTTCGCGTACATCTCTGGAACGTCAGCCGAGATGAATGCATCGACGACGATGTCGCGATCTTTTCCAAGATTGCGAATCATGTCGGTGGTCACATTCGACAACGAACTGACTTGCAATTCCGTGGCGTCGTAGCGTTTGTCGCGGTTGCGGAACAGCAAGCTTCCGGCAATCACGATCGCCAACAGCATCAATGCGCGAACCAAGTAATGGGCGAGGGTTTTATTCCCGTCTTTACCGCTATTCCAGTGACGCTTCCCAATCAAAATCATGCACAAGTACAATCCGAAGGATGCGAGCAGCAGGAAGTATGCCAAGCCCGAGAGGCTGATGATGCCTCGACCGAAATCATCGAATCGCTCGGCGAGACTAAATCCTTTGATATCCCTCGCCCAACCACGGCCAATGATGGTGTCCGATGCAGCAGCGAACGCCAATGGAGCATTGAACAACGCACCGAGAATAAAGCCCACGGTTAGGTTGTTGGTCAAGAAGGAAGCCACCATGCCGATGGCGATCATCGCTAGGCCGATGAGCCAATACCCAACATAATTGCTGAAGAACAATCCGGTGTCGACTTCTCCATTCGTCAAAAACGCCAACACGAGGAAGGTCGAGAACTGGGAGAAGAGGAGCGAGACTGTGTAGATCGCCGCAGCAGCAACGTACTTTCCAATAACGATATCGAAGTCAGCGGCTGGCAAAGTAAGCAGCAATTCATCGGTCCCCTGCCGGCGTTCTTCGGCCCAGATGCTCATCGTAATGGCAGGGATAAAGAACAACATAATGTAGGTGAACCACTTGTTGAGTTCCGAAAGAGTTCCAAGGTTGGAACTGAAGAACTCGTGAGGCCAGAATGCAGCCATGCTTGTCAAAAGCACGAACAAGCACAGGAAGACATAGCCCGTGGGGTTGGAAAAATATCCGTAGAAGTTTCTCTTTAAAACCGCGTAGGCGACTCGCCGCCCACGGGCCAAGAGCAATACCATTGCGAACAAAACGCCCAATGAGACGATGTCCAGCAACAGTAGTCGCAATAAAGCACTTGCAATCACTTTGGAATATCCTTCTTCAATCCGAAAGAAAACGAATCAGCCGTACAACACCGTATCAATCTTGTGCTTTGGCAAGCATCAAGCAGCGGCGCCGGTTAGTTTATGGAACGCATCGGTCAAGTCTCCCTTGACCTTCTTCAAATCGTCAACAGTCCCCTCAAAGACTTTGCGACCTTCATTGATCATGATGACGCGACTGGCCATCGCTTCGACTTCTTGAAGAATGTGAGTCGACAACAGAATAGTTTTCGTTTCACCAAGTTTCCGCATCGTATTGCGGACTTCGCGAATCTGGTTCGGGTCAAGCCCGGCGGTAGGTTCGTCAAGAATCAAGACATCCGGTTCGTGCAGAAGGGCTTGGGCCATACCCACACGCTGACGAAACCCCTTCGAAAGCTTGCTAATGGCTTTGTGCAACACTGTTTTCAAGTCGCACATTTCCACGACTGCTTCGATGCGAACTTTCTTGTAGTCCCGCTCGAGTCCACGTGCATCAGCGAAGAAATTCAGCAAGCTGAAAGGGGTCATATCTGGATACAGAGGCCCGTTTTCCGGCAAATAACCCAGATGTTTCGAACCAGCGATCCGGTCCGAAAACATATCGTGACCGGCGATCCTCGCGGACCCTTCACTGGGGGACAAATACCCCGTAAGCATTTTCATCGTGGTACTTTTTCCCGCCCCGTTCGGGCCGAGAAACGCCACTAGCTCGCCTTGGTTTACAGAAAACGATATTTCTCGCGCGGCCGCAAATGGACCGTAAAATTTCGACAACCCGATCGCTTCGATCATCGCCGTCGAGCTTGCAACTTTGTTACCCATCGTTTCTTACTCGTTTTCTCAGGTACTCGAAGATTTTTAAAAAGCTCTTGGTTAGCTAGCCCCTGCCCGCCATTCGATAGCCAAATGGCAGAGACCACCTCCGGAGGGCGTGTCAGTATAGCGGTTCTGCCTATGGCGCGTATACGCCCTGCGGAACCAGGCGGTTCACGAAGAAAGCACAAGAAAAGGGCGAGGAGATTGATTGGGACGTGGAAAGGACGTCCCAATACAAGACCTGATAGAGAATCCGATGGACGGCGGGTTATTGGACGTTGGGTTATCGGTGTATTAAAGGTGGAGTAACGGTGGATTACTAGTGCAGTCGCCGCCGAAGCTCCTCGGCCGTGGCACTGCTTTGATACGAATGCAGTACGTGGGCTTTTTGCATCCGATTTTCGCTTGGAGGCGCAGACGGTTGCAGTTTTCCGGCGCTAATACCTCGCGCAAAAACGACCGCATCGACTTGCCGAGCACCCGCAGCCTTCAGCGCACGCGCAGCATCCGCAAGGGTCCCTCCGGAAGTCATGACATCGTCGACCAGCAACACACTTCGGTATTCGATCTTCTTCGGATGGCTTACCGCAAAAGCATCCCGAATACTCTCCCGGCGTTCGCTTATGGTCTTGAGCCCTTGCTTGGTGGTCCACCGACTGCGTTTCAAATAGCTTTCGCTCATCGGTATACCAAACCGTCCGGCCAAGCCCATCGCAAATACACTTGCGGGATGGTATCGGAACATCAAACGCCGAAACCAATGTTGGGGGATCGGGATGATGTAGTCGTAGCAAATCGGCAGAAAGTCATCTCGCTGATCGAGCCAATCTCCGATCGAGTCGGAGAGACTTCTAGCTAACGATTCATGCATCGAGTCTTTGCACAGGCGAGCCGCATGCGCGGCGCTCCCCGAATAGACCGTGTATGCAAAGACACGGTTGATATCCCAATCCTGTTTTTGACAGAACCGACAACTTCGTTTTGAGGATTTCGGTTTACTGCTATCCCGATCAAATTCCGGTTGCTGTTCTCCGGATAGCTTCGGGGCTCCACACTTCCAGCAAGATTGAGCGATTGGTTTGATTCGTTGTTGGCAATGCCCGCAAAGGGTTGGGGACCGCGATCCTACAATCGGCCTACGACACAGACTGCACGAGCGCGGGAAAACCAAATCCAGGTACTGCCGCCATCCTTGAAATAACATCGGCTCATTTTTCTATCTTGAGTACTATCTTTCCCTGAAGCACGCTCGACTTATTTAACGTATTGGATTCCTGCAATCGGTGCGCTTCGGCGGCTTCGCTCAATGGCAAAACCCGATCGATCTGCGCCTGCAACTTGCCACTTGCCATCCAATGATTGATATCCTCTGCGGCTCTTCGCTGCGACTCCGGTGATGCTTTGAACATTGCAAAACCAAGCAGCGAGCAACCCTTGACGTAAAATGGACCGACCGGAAAAGCAGGTCTCGCATCGCGTCCTGCCATCAACACCATTCTTCCCCCGGGGCTCATCGCCGCGACCGCTGCATCAAAATCGGGCTCGCGCAGCGTCTCCCAATAAACATCCACTCCCTTAGGTGCTAATCGCATCAAATATTCTTGGGTGTCTTCTGAGTTATACTCAATCACATGATCCGCCCCCAAGCTTCGGCAACGCTCCGCTTTCTCGCTACTGCCAGCCGTTGTGATGACTTTTGCACCAATCGCTTTAGCCATCTGAAGCACCATCGCTCCGACACCACCGGTTCCACCGCGGACGAAGATCGTCTCACCGGGTTGCAACCGCGCTCGATCGAACAATCCCAAATGAGCCGTGATCCCCACGAGTGCAATGGCTGCTAAATCCGTATCCGAAACACTCTCGGGCGAAGCGTAAAGCCAAACTGGATCGATTACAGCTCGCTGCGCAAAAGTTCCCTGACGTCCGAGAAGCCCTTGATTCGATCCCCAAACTCTCTGACCGATGGGCACGTCGCGCACTCGCGATCCAGTTGCAAGAACTTTCCCTGCAAAGTCGCATCCGATTACAAACGGCTTGGGCAACTCCCAATAGTTCGCCCCAGCACGAATATACGTGTCGATCGGATTCACTGAGACCGCGCTGACTTCGACCAAAACCGAATCATCATCAAGTACAGGAGGGGCGATATCTCCGTAAAGGATGCACTCGGGGCCACCCGTCTGCAGTAAATAAGCTGCCTTCATGTGTCCGCATTCGATAGAAAACTGAAATACTCCGGTGTCATGCTATCGACACCCTATCGCCAAAGAGTATACCCGAATTTCGGATTTGCTGATCGCTTTGGAACAGGGCGAAGGCAAGCTTTGAGGGAACAATTAAATGCCATGCAAATAAACTACACTCGCGTTAGACATACTCCCAAACAACCAAGCCGCAACGCTAGCATTCAACTTGATTAGCTAGCAAGAAATCATGGACACCGAAAAGCACAGTATCCGATTTAACGAAGCACCTGCGTTAAGTCGACTTCGGCACTGCCAATACGCTTCGGGTCGCGAGCTAGCTCAACAAGCCTCTTCAACTTGGAGTTCGCAGTCGGCTCTCCTGACGCTTCTTTACCTGGTGGACTCCCCCACAAAATCCGAGGACCACCCTTGGTGGTCAACTCAAGCTTCCACCGCGATCGCGGTGAGGCGCCTGACGGATAAACGTAAATACTACTAAGCTTCAACTGCCCACTACTTCGCATCGGCTCGACAAGCCTTGCTAGCATAATCGCTTCTTGGATTTGCGAATCACTTAGCACCATCCCGACGCGCGGATAATCCACGGCCTTGATATTCTGTCCGTAAATTAACAGATAGTTCGCTATGTCGGCCTGCGAAAAATCCTTGGTCGGCAACAACACTCCTTCTGTATCCACAGGGAGGAAACTCTCTTGCCCAGCACTATCCGGTGTAGCACCCGCAGAGGTTGGCACCCCTGAAGGCAAATCACTTGATGCTCCCGAAGGGTTGCTATCCTGCACCGGCGCGTCCGAAAGACAATGCACCATCGCGATCGGTTGACGAAACTCTAAATTCACCATGATTTGCCCGGCAGCCATTCGCTGTACACGATGCGTCTTGCGCACCCACGGATGGGTGTCAAAGGCTTTGGCAATCACCGCAGAAGTCTGATCATCGAGCAAACTCATCCGCTCCAAACCACTTTCGCTGAAGACTTCAGCGACCACATCACTTCGAAGCCAAGGCGGCGGATCACTGATGTGAATATTCTCTTTTTTCAGAGCATAGTAAGTCGAATCGAGTGCTTTTGCTCCGTAGAATCGCCACCCAAGATAACCGGTCAGCAAAAGCGCGATCGGGCCGACCATGCTCAATATTGCTGCCTTGGGGATGGCAAGTGCCATAGGAAAGTGATTCCATGCGCGGGGTTGAATTTCCAAAGGTCCGGCTTGTACCAGAACTTCTATGAACATCGGAAAACTACCAACTTTTCAACTTGCTGACCATGCCAATTCTTCGGCAGTAACTCAAGCGGAGCCGCGCAAGCGACCCGGGAACTCAAGCGGAGTCGCGCAAGCGACCCGGTGATATCGCGACCAACCCGTTCGACGTTTGAATAGCATTATACAGGGCTTGCCAAACACCGGGCGGCTTGCGCCGCACCGCTTCCATTCAAACACCGCGCGGCTTGCGCCGCACCGCTTCCATTAAGCCACCGGGCGGCTTGCG
>Ga0255137_1000812_pt1 | contig 10745 bp, 9 predicted proteins | sample Law_Atlam_RepC_8_FD_188548 | JGI IMG/M metagenome (GOLD analysis project Ga0255137, IMG submission 188548) | Freshwater microbial communities from St. Lawrence River, New York, United States - Law_Atlam_RepC_8d | ecosystem: Environmental > Aquatic > Freshwater > River | place: USA: New York... | reverse complement strand
GAACACATCGAACCTGCTGGTATTCACTCTGGTGACTCAAGCGCTGTACTCCCTCCGTTCTCATTGAGTGAAAACGTGCAAAACCTAATGATTGAATACACGGAAAAATTAGCCCATGCGCTGAATATCCGGGGATTGATGAACATACAGTTCGCCATCAAAGATGAGAAAGTCTATGTGATCGAAGCCAATCCAAGGGCATCTAGAACTGTGCCTTTCATTTGTAAAGCCTACGATTTCCCTTATGTAAACATGGCCACAAAAGTGATGTTGGGTGCAAACAAGATCAAGGACTTTACCATTCCGGCTCGACCTTCGGGCTATGCGATAAAACAACCTGTATTCAGTTTCAACAAATTTCAGGGTGTAAGCAGAGAATTGGGTCCCGAAATGAAGAGTACCGGTGAGAGTATTTTATTTATCAAAGACCTGAAAGATCCAGCTTTCCGAGAATTGTACAAACAAAAGAGCATGTATTTGAGCTATTGATTGGCTCGGTATAAAAAGAAAACCCCCAGTTCGTTGAACTGGGGGTTTTTATTTAAAAATAATTTGGCTTGCTTTTTTATTCCGTTGCAGGGGCTCCACCGTCACCATTGCCTTTAGGGGCTTGGTTTTCATTGCGGGGTGCACGTTCCTGACCATCTGGTCTAGGACCACGGTTGTTAGGCCTGGGACCTCTGTTCTGTCCCTCTGGGCGAGGACCGCGATTTTCAGGTCTTGGACCACGGTTTTCCGGACGATTTGGCTGGTTACCACCTTCTGGACGAGGACCGCGGTTCTGTCCTTCTGGACGAGGACCACGATTTTCAGGTTTTGGGCCACGGTTTTCCGGACGACTTGGCTGGTTACCACCTTCTGGACGGGGGCCACGGTTCTGTCCTTCTGGACGGGGGCCACGATTTTCGGGTCTTGGGCCACGATTTTCTGGGCGACGGTCATTGCCTCCCTTTCTCCGGTCGTTTGGTCCTCTGCCTTCGCGCTTTTCGGGGGCGCGTTTTCTGAGGGCAAACTCATCGTCTTGCAATAATTCATTGTTTCCAATAAAATCATTGTTCTGATCTTGACCGTTACCATTCACTTTATCCAAAATGGCACTGGCTGGGGCCAAATCTTGCAATGCAGCAGCTTGCTTTCCGTTGCGATTGTCTTCCATGACTTCATTCACAGTAGCTACTGGTAATGCCACCCATGTTTGATTGTCGTCATAAGAGAACCACATCAACTTCTTCAAAATATCTGTTTTTCTCGCGTAAGCCATTCCCATGACTGTATCCAATTTTACCACTTTGGCTTTTGGAAACGCATCGATTGCTTCTACGTATTGGTCGAGTTCATAATTCAAGCAACACTTCAATCGGCCACACTGTCCGGCCAATTTTTCCATGTTTATGCTCAAATTCTGTACGCGTGCTGCACCGGTGTTAACTTGTTTGTAATCGGTTAGCCACGTACTGCAACAAAGCTCTCTTCCACAAACACCCGTTCCACCCAAACGAGAAGCTTCCTCTCTGTAGGAAATGTGTCGCATTTCAATTTTCACTTTGAATTCATCCGCATAGCGTTTTATGAGCTCACGAAAATCCACGCGACTTTCTGCCGTATAGAAAAAGATGGCTTTGCGTCCATCGCCTTGAATTTCTATATCCGAAATCTTCATTTGAAGATTCAGCGAAAAGGCAATGGTTCTGGCTCTCTCTAAGGTTTGGTCTTCCTTGCTTTTTGCTTCTGTTCTTCGTTCGAGGTCCTTTTCTGAAGCTACACGCTGTATCCCGCGCATTTCTTCTGAATCTTCTCTAACGCGATATTTTTTCAATTGCAATCGAACGATTTCACCCGTAGCGGATACAGTGCCGATGTCGAAGCCAATACTGCTTTCAACACACACGTAATCGCCGGTATATAGTTCAAGGTTGTTGGTATTGCGGAAGAATTCTTTCCGCGATCCTTTGAACCGAATTTCCACCACATTGAAGGGCTTATATCCGGTAGGAAGATCCATATCCTTGAACCAGTCGTATACGTTCAATGCATTGCAACCACTGGTACCACAAGTGCCATTGCTTTTACACCCACCGGGTGTGCCGCCTGCCTTGGTTCCACAAGATGTACATGCCATTGTTTATAGTATTAATTATGATGAATCACAAAGTTAATGGTTCCGAGGGTGCTTTCTTAGCCCACAGATTTACTTTTCCCAAACACCCATAATTTTTGGCCGAGAAAATTGACCATCATACCCACTGCGGTGGCCACCAAGACCGCAAATAACTTATCAATTTTCACTGCAAACAATTGCTTGTTTCCTACTATGGTATTCCTCATGGCATCTGTAACTGCTTCGCTGTTGGGGAACATTACATTCAATTGCAAGATCCAATCAGGCAATGTGGACAGCATCAATTCGTTGGTCAACACATTGAGGGAACCACTCATCGCATAGAGCAACAAATAATTCCTCAAGACGCTCTGCTTTCCATCGGTGACAGTTTCACCTTTTTTGACGCCCCAAGTCCAGAGTGAATTTAGTTTGTAATTCACAACGGTTGCTATCACGATGCCAAGGGCTTTTGCAATATAACTCGGTAAAAAAACATCCGCAGCATAGTACACCATCATGTCTACCAAAAAGCTCAACCCGCCAACAATGCCGAATTTGGTGAATGCAATATAAGTTTTAGAGGAAATCACGGTTTTTGGGCCAGTTTCGAAAGGTCAAAGGTAATATCACAGCCCAACTTTACCGCATGATTTTGTTGGTCGTGCCCAATTTCTACATCAAACAAAATCGGAAATCCCTCATGAGCCAAGGCTTCCAAAATGATTTCTCTGGGGGATTTGCCAAACGGAACTGCATTGTCTTTCATGTCAATCATACTCCCTACAATCAACCCCTTTATATCGGAAAATAAGCCTGCATTTTTGCATGAGCGAATCATCCGATCAATATGATATAAATACTCATCCAAGTCTTCAATGAACAGCACTTTGTTGTTGGTGTCTGGCTGCAGCGGTGTTCCTAAGGAAGCGTATAATAGACTTAGGTTTCCACCAACCAACTTCCCATCAAATGGCATAGGATTGATTACTTGTTCTGGCTGCACATCGAGATACCATTCATTCCCTTTTAAAACCGATGCCAAATTGTTACTGTTTTGCTCCACCAAACCATGTTTCAGTCCCCATTGCGTTGCCACAGGACCGTGAACACTGGCCCACTGGTTTTTTTGCAAGCACAAGTGAATGGTTGTCATATCGCTAAAACCTACAAACCACTTCGGAGGTTGCTGTTGAATCCAAGTTTCTATTGAGCCAACGAGCTTGGCGAGCGATTCCAATGTTCGCATTGCACCATATCCGCCTCGGGCAGTGAAAATCGCTTTGGCTGTTGGATGCGAAATCGCCCAGAGCAAATCATTGGCTCTTTGTTGGTCATCACCGGCAAATTGGTCTTGAATTGCAAATAAATTTGGTGCGCATTCCAAATGCCAACCTTGTGAAATCGTCCATTCGCGAAACGCTTGAATGTCTTCGTTTGAAACACTACGAGCGGGGGCAATCAACACAACTGTATCGCCAAAACTGAGGTATGGAGGCTTGGCAATCAAGGCTTTTTCATGATTAACACCGCCTGTCCAACCGTGGTGGTCATTTCGGCATTGCGACTGTCCTGAAAGTACTCAAAAAATGGATATTTTCCTGAGGCTGAGCCATTGTTTGGGGCGAAGGATTTCATCCACTTGTCAAATGCTTCCCAACTTTTCAGGGTGGCCCCTGGTTCTGCGTTTACGGTGGCTTTCACGTAACTGCCCGCCTCCACAGTTTCAATGACAAATCCATCTGTAAGTGGTGGCATTTTTGCCTCTTTTCGGGGCATGACAGGAATACCGACAAACACATCCAAACTACCGGCAGATGGAAATTCTTTGTACAGCACAGTGAGGCCACCTTCCATTTTATATTTATCCTTGACGATGCGATTTACAATGAGTTGGGCATTGGTTTTAATCGCCTCTTTGACACCAGACAGGGGCATTTGCTGCCAAAACCCCAATAATTGCGTGGTTTTTCTATTCATTTCAACCACCACGATGCCTGTATCGGAACCAAGAAGACCCGCATCTGCAATGGCTACCTGACCGGAGTCTGTCTTTGTGGACGTTGAATCGCCAGTTGCAGGTTCTTGTACCTTTCCATTTTGACAAGACGACAAAACGCCAAGTCCTAGCCCAATCAAACCCAACAATCGCTTTTTTACAAAAATCATCCCTGCAAAATACACGATTTTTTGGGTATTTTGATGTAGGTTTGTATTGTGAAATTCGTTGCCGAGATAGAAATCTTACCCCTCAAAGGATTGTTGGATCCTCAAGGAAAAGCTGTAGCTAATGGGCTGCCCAAAATTGGTATCACCACTGCTTCTAATGTACGCATTGGCAAATTCATCACCATGGATTTGGAAGCGGAATCTGCTGATGAGGCCCACAAAATGGCTGAAAATGCTTGCAAAAAACTGTTGGCAAACCTCATCATGGAAGGTTTTAACATCAGAATTACCGCACAGTAACCATGATTATCTATAACGTTACATGCAATTTACATCCTCGCATGGCGGAAGAGTGGTTGGCTTGGATGAAAGAAGAGCACATTCCAGAAGTTATGCAAAGCGGATGTTTCACCGAATGTAAAATATTGAAATTGCTCACCGAGGCCGAGGACAATGATGGTGTAAACTACGCCATTCAATACACGGCACCGAACTTGGGTAGTTACCATCAGTACCGGGACGAGTTCGCACCCGCCTTACAAGCCAAAACAAAAGCGAAATATGGCGATGATGTACTAGCCTATCGCAGTTTACTTGAAGTAATTATGTAACCCTATGAGCCAGATAAAGGCGTTGTCGATTGAAGAAGCGCTATCCCATGCTGGCTCCTATGTTTGGGTGGATGTTCGCAGTGAATCCGAGTACGCTCGTGCGCACATACCAGGGTCGGTTAATTTGCCATTACTGAACGATGAAGCCCGCGCAGCCGTAGGAACTACCTACAAGCAACAAGGCCGCGAAGCGGCGGTTCAACTGGGTCTTCGGTTGATCGGTCCCGATTTTGAAACCTATTATCAATCGCTCATGGCCGTGGCAAAATCCCACAACAAAAAATGCTTGTTTTATTGTTGGCGAGGTGGGTTAAGAAGTCAAATTGCGTCCACGCTGGTTCAATGGGGCGGTTTACCCGTTTGTATGATCCAAGGGGGCTATCGATCGTTTCGAAATTGGGCGTTTGATGCACTGGCAGCACCCAGAAATTACATTGTCATATCCGGACATACGGGTACGGGGAAAACAGAAATCTTGCATTTGCTCAAAGCACAGGGAGAGTCGGTCCTGGATTTGGAGGGTTTAGCCAATCACAAAGGCAGTGCTTTAGGAGGATTAGGACTTCCTCCCCAACCGAAAAACGAACAATTCGAAAATTTAATCGCCTATACCCTGGGGTCATTTCCCATAAATCAGCCCGTTTATGTCGAAAATGAAAGTCGCATGATTGGCCAATGCGCAGTGCCAAACGGTGTTTGGGAGGGAATGCAGACTGCCGATTTCATCGAGGTTAGCATCGATCTTGAAACTCGAATTGACCGAATTTTACACGAGTATGGTTCATTTCCTGTAGAAAATCTTATCGAACAAACACAAAAGTTGCGGAAGCGATTGGGCGGACAGCATGAGCAAGCAGCCGTAGAGGCTCTGCAACAAGGCGATTTTCGCAAATGGGTTGAACTCTTACTCGTTTATTACGACAAATCTTACACCCATTTCTTAGAAAAAAACGCCATACAGTCGCAAAAACTCAATTGGAATTGGAACCAAAAACAACCCTCATTGTTATCATTATTAGCCTTATCAAAAAATGGAATTAAAAAATAAAATTGCCGTAGTAACGGGTGCCAACAAGGGCATCGGACATGAATGCGTTCAACAGTTGTTGGAAAAAGGGGCCATTGTATTTGGCATTTGCAGAAGCGGATGCAGCCATTCTCACCCAAATTATACTTGTCTTAAAGCCGATGTCAGAAATTTGGAGGGCCTTTCAGCCGCATTTCAACAAGTACTCGACCAGCATGGTAAAATTGATGTATTGATCAACAACGCAGGGTTGGGCTATTTTGGTCATTGCGACGAACTGCCCATTGAACAATGGCATGAAATGTTCGACACCAATGTAACAGGGCTTTTTTATGCGACACGTTTGGCGCTGCCATCCATGAAGCAACAGGGTGCCGGTCACATCGTGAATATCTCGTCCATTGCTGGGTTAGAGGGCTATCAGCAGGTAAGCGCTTACTGTGCCACCAAGTTTGCAGTACGTGGCTTTAGTGATGCACTTTACAAAGAAGTTCGCGACTTTGGCGTGAAGGTAACGTGCGTGTATCCTGGTTCAGTAAAAACCGACTTCTTCAGACATAGTGAAAATATCACAGCACATGATAACATGTTGATGCCCGAAGATGTAGCAAACCAAATTGTATACTGCCTAGAATCACCCCCAAATTTCCATAATGTAAACTTGGAAATTCGCCCCCTCAAACCCAGAGGATAAATTTAAATACATTCATTACGCATCGCTCAAATAGACCTACAATAAGAGTCTGTTTGGGCGATTTTTGTTATAAATAGGATGCCATTTCTGCCGCCAACTTCTGGGCCTCCGCCGCTGCGGCTTCTTTGTAATCATCCTCTGAGGAAGCATACAAAATACCTCTTGATGAATTCACCAACAAACCCACATCCTCATTGGCGGCTGCTTCGGTAATCTCTTGGAGACTACCCCCTTGCGCACCCACGCCAGGAACCAACAAAAAATGGTTCGGTATCATCTCGCGAATTTCCTTGACCAATTGTGCACGGGTTGCACCCACCACAAACATCAAATTCTCTTCGCTACCCCATTTACAAACAGTCTCAATAACCCTTTCATATAGCTTTTTACCCTCGTATTCCCCAAGTTGAAAATCGGCATGTCCAGCATTGCTCGTTAGCGCCAAACAAATTACCCATTTGTCTTTAAACTCCAAAAAGGGGCGTAAACTATCTTCTCCCATATAGGGAGCCACCGTAATTGCATCAAACGGAAGTGTATCAAAAAACGCTTTGGCATACATGCTACTTGTATTCCCTATATCGCCGCGTTTGGCATCCGCAATTTTCAGGGTGTTGTTGGGCAAATGATGCAACGTTTCTTCCATCCATTCCCAACCTGCTTTTCCATACTGCTCGTAAAATGCCGTATTGATTTTATAAGCCACGGAATGATTGCTGGTGGCGTCTATAATGTCGCGATTGAAATCGATCAGTCCTTGACCGTCACGGGTTAATACATGAGGTAGCTTCTCTATTTGTGTATCCAACCCCGTGCAGAGGTAAGATTTTTTCAACCGTATTTGTTGTATGAGTTCTTGCTTATTCACAGCACTGCAAATTAAGCAAAACCGCACGGCATCTTGATGAAATTCATGTAGGTTTGTAATAGATGAAAAGAAAGGGCCATGTTTGGGGTTGGTTTTGGGGGTTTTTCCTGTTGCTAACACAAAGTGCTACAGCACAATACGTCAAAATTGGCGATGGTTCTTATGCGGGTACACTTGGAGGTCCGATGGTGGCAAGTACTAGCCGCGACACACAAACTTCCCGATTTGCTTACATCATCCCTAAGTCCGCCTTGGGAAACATGATTCACTTGGATACCCTTACCTCTATCGAATTTTACCGGGTATCTGGATCAGCACCCAATACCAGCACAGATTGTAAGATTTGGTTAAACAATACCTCCCGCGGTGATTTTGGCACGGGAAAACTGCATTTCCCTACAGAAAGTAACAACGCCCAACTCGTGTTTTCTGGCAGTCCTTCAAGTTACATCGGGGGAACGGAAAAGTTTTACAAGATTCCACTCAACAACAAACCCTACGTCTTCGATACAACCTTGGGCGACAATCTGGTCTTGTTGGTTGAATACAGCCAAACCAAAAAACAGAACTCTGTATTACAATGGTATTTTGAAGGTCCTGCAACCGTTAGTGCTTATGCATTAAATCAAGTAAAATACGGCATTGGTATCTCCCCAATTGATAGTTTACCTAGCAGCAGTAGTTACCATCCCACTATGATCTTTAATTACCCCAAATTTAACCAAGATTTGGCCATTATTAAGGTATATACACTCGGTAAAATTCCTTTGCCGTTAGGCAAACCCGACAGCGTTCAGGCATTGGTTCGTAACGTTGGTAAAAAGACAATTTCGGGATTCCCTGTTTATACCAATTCCATCGGATACAACAAACAAAAGGACAGTTTTCAAGTCACCCTGCTACCCGGAGAAGAGCTGTTTGTCAATGTACCATCGCTCAACCCATTGAACGGCGGTTTGGATTCAATTTATGTCACTTGCAAAGACAAAAACAACAGCAACAACAGTGGCGTTTCCTTCCGATTGGGCAACCCGAATGTTTACAGCTATAGGGATGTAACCCTTTCACCAGCGCCAGGTGGTATCGGTTTCAATGGTACTACAGGCGATTTTGTAGCGCGATTTTTTTCCAATTCACCCAAATACATCAATCAAGTTACGGTGGCTTTTGGGTCTGGAGGAGAGCCGTTTAAAGTGGGTATTTGGCGATGTGATTCGATAACCAAAAAACCCGGCACGCTCATTTATCAAAGTGATTCTCTTACCAGCAAAGCCGGTAATTATATCCTGGATTTCAAAAAACCTGTGGCCATCAACGGATCTTTCTTCGTGGGTGTTCGACAACTTGGAACCAGCAATGTGGCCTTCGGCTATCAAACAGAAACCCCCGTAAGACCCAAAACCTTCTATTATGTTGAACCTTTGGGAACAACCAATTGGGTGGATTTTGCCCCAGATGCGCCCTTTAAATTCCTCATTGAACCTCGTTTGCAAGCCGATATCGATGTTGCGGCAATTTCTATAGATCAACCCAGAGATAGCATCAACAAGTACAACAAAGACACCATCGCCCCAGAAGGAATCGTGGGCAATATTGGGGTTCAAAATGCCAAAGACAGCTTTGATATCCGCTGTGAGATTTGGTTTGGCGCAAATAAGCAATACGCTCAGACCATCCGAGATACCCTGAGCAGTGGTCAAAAGCGAAAATACACCTTCCCAAGAACATTTATTCCAAGCGCATATGGTGAACATAAGGTTTGGCTGATTGTAAAAAAACTGGGCGATCAAGTATCAGACAATGATACCCAGACCCGTTTCTTCTATGTGGGTGTGAAACGAGATGTAATGATTAATTCAGTTTACGAACCCGGCGAAGGCAGTGGCTATAATTATAAAACAGACACCATCATGCCTATGGCCAATATCCAAAACGTTGGATATGACAATTCACCCACCTTTACTGTAAGGTGCAGAATGTTTCAAGGCACAAAAGTGGTTTACAACCAAACACAATTTTTAACGCTGCCAAAATTTCAATCAAAAATTCTGTTTTGGCCTACCTATAAATGCAGTGATACCGGGAAGATCAAAGTGGTCTTCACCACAGAAATGGCAACGGATGCCTACAAGCCAAATGATACCCAATCTCGAACCATTTTTATTCGGAAAATTGTAGATATTGGTATTGATTCCCTGACATCGCCCAGCGAAACAACCTTCCATAAGCCAGGAAGTGCCCTTCCCATCAAGTATTTCATTTACAACGACGGCTTAGTGGCGGCCTTCAATGTTCCCTTCTATTGCGCCATCTATGGTCCGGGAGGAAATCGCCTTTATTATGACTCTGTTAAGGCCTATTTACAGGGGCTTTTTGGAACCTACCTTACAATGCCCAAGAATTTCACACCCTCGAAATTGGGACAGTATAAATTGGTCGTTAAAACGCGGTACAACCTGGACTTATTCAACGAAAACGATTCGATGGTGCGGTATTTCAATGTTGGAAAACCCCATGATTTTAAAGCCATTGAAATCAAAAGACCATCAAAAGGAGAGGTTGTCAGTATCGGGAAACCAAGCATCGCACCAAAATTCGCCATTCAAAACTTGGGCTATTTGAAGAATACAGGTCCGGCCGTTTGTGAAGTGTTCTACAAAGGCAATCGGATTTATTATGACATCAAGGACATCACACTTGATACAGGAAAAACAGACACCGTTGTTTTCGCCGCAACGCTCAGGCCTATGAATGTGGGTGAATTTACCATTCGCTGTTATGCCAATTTGGGTTCCGACTTAGACCGAAGCAATGACACGCTCGTGCATGCGTTTAATGCCGTGGTGGGCAGAGATGCCTATCCAATGGCGGTGAGGACGTTCAACGACAGCAGTACATTTGATTTATCAGATACCTTGCAATGGGCAGATGTTACTATTGAAAACCAGGGTGCTGATAGCATTCGCAAGGTCTTAGTAAACATTTCCATTTTTGAAAACGGACAGCGTACAGCATTCGTCTCGCAGGTAACACAGCTCGCCGGGAAACAAGTTGGACAACTGCGATTCAATCTTCAACACAGATTTAGCCGAGTAGGAATCGCAAATTTGTTGGTTTACACCAGTTCTTTTGAAGATCAAAATATCTTTAACGATTCGCTTTGGAAACCGCTCAATATCGCCCTTTTCCAAGACCTCAAACTAATCAAAGCTGCGCAACCCGACAAATCATCGAAGTTGGTGAAAAACGACTCTATTCGATATCCCCGCGTACAATAC
>Ga0255137_1000808_pt1 | contig 10755 bp, 10 predicted proteins | sample Law_Atlam_RepC_8_FD_188548 | JGI IMG/M metagenome (GOLD analysis project Ga0255137, IMG submission 188548) | Freshwater microbial communities from St. Lawrence River, New York, United States - Law_Atlam_RepC_8d | ecosystem: Environmental > Aquatic > Freshwater > River | place: USA: New York... | reverse complement strand
CGGCCACATCCTGGTCGCGCCATGCGGCAGGCTGGGGCAGCAGATTGCCCGTCAGAGCCGAGGTTGTGGCAAAGGCCATCAGGGTTTGATCGCCCAAAGCGTTCGGATTGGCCAACAGATCGACCGCTGCAGCCGAGGGGGTGGCCATGCCCGGCAGGGTTGGATCGCCCAAAGCGGACGGATCGGTGAGCACAGTGCTTGGCGCAGCAGCAGGCTGGGTTGTCAGGGGGCCCTGCTGGGCCAGCATGGCGGTCATCACGGCCGCAAAATCAATGCCGGCCGATGGTTCTTTGTCGGTCGAAGAGGGCGCTTTGTCTTGGGTGGAACTGCTCAAGGAGCGTGTCGAAATGTCAATCGATGTCAGGGTCATGGGCTTTGCGCTTCAACGAAGGGTTGGGGTTTGGGCAACGGGGCGGTGGCAGCGGCCAGAAATTGCCGCTCATCGCCTTCCTGGCAGTAACAGCAATTTACGCACCAGTTTTGTCGGCCCGACTTGAAAAAACAGCATCAGGGGCCGGGGCGGTGGCACAACACTTGCTTGAAGGTGTTGGAAAACTAACACCCCATCGCTCCGTTTGAGTCCCCAACCTCATGAACACTTTGACCCTGTCAGCCATTCGGCAGAACCTCTCCGGCTTTAATTTGGCGGGTTTGGGCTTGCCATTGCTGGTCCTGCTGATCATGGCCATGTTGGTGGTGCCCCTGCCACCGCTTTTGTTGGACATCCTGTTCACTTTCAACATCATGGTGGGCCTGGTGGTCATCATGGTGGCCATTGGCACCCGCAAACCGCTGGAGTTTTCGTCCTTTCCTTCGGTGCTGCTGTTTGCCACCATGTTGCGTTTGGCTTTGAACGTGGCCTCGACCCGTGTGGTTCTGGTCAGTGGTCATGAAGGACCAGAATCGGCAGGCAAGGTGATCGCGGCTTTCGGTGAGTTTGTCATCGGAGGCAATTATGTTGTCGGATTCATCATTTTTGTTATTTTGATGATCGTCAACTTTTTCGTGGTCACCAAGGGGGCCGGGCGGGTTTCAGAGGTCAATGCGCGTTTCACCCTGGACGCCATGCCTGGCAAGCAAATGTCCATCGATGCCGATTTGAATGCCGGTGTCATTGACCAGGAAACAGCGAAAAAGCGCAGGGAAGAGTTGGCGCAGGAGGCTGATTTTTTTGGCTCGATGGATGGTGCGTCAAAGTTCGTCAGCGGCGATGCTTTGGCGGGCTTGCTGATTTTGATCATCAACATCGTGGGTGGCTTGGCCATTGGCATTGGTCAGCATGATCTGCCGGTGGGGGATGCCACCCGCGTCTATGTCCTGTTGACCATCGGTGATGGCTTGGTGGCCCAAATCCCGGCCTTGTTCATGTCCTTGGCGACCGCGATCATCGTGACCCGTGTGACCACCTCGGAGTCCATGACCGAGCAGGCCAGCAGCCAATTGTCGAATGTGCCGGCTTTGTTCATTTCGTCCGGCATCCTGATGGTGATGGGCCTGGTGCCCGGCATGCCTCACCTGGTCTTTCTGACTTTGGCCGCCGCCACCGCTGGTGTGGGATTCATGGTCATGCGCAAGCAAATGCAGCTGGAGCAGGTGTCTGCCGCACCGCTGGTGACCAGCAACCAGGCGCCCAAAGAATTGGACTGGGACGATGTCGAGCAGGTCGATCTGATTGGCCTTGAAATTGGTTACGGCTTGATTCCCTTGGTGAACGTGGAGTCCGGCGGTCAGCTGATGACCCGTGTCAAGGGCGTGCGCAAAAAACTCTCGGCCGAATTGGGTTTTCTGGTGCAACCGGTTCGCATCCGGGATGCCTTGAATCTCGAGCCTGATGCCTACCACATCGTCTTGAATGGTGTGGTGCGTGGACGCGGCGAAGTCAAGGTGGGACGGGAGTTGGCCATCAACCCCGGCAAGGTTTACGGAAAAATCGAAGGACAGACCACCAAGGAGCCGGCTTTTGGTCTGGAGGCGGTCTGGATTGAGCCCGCATGGCGAGACCAGGCACGCGCCTTGGGCTACACCGTGGTTGACCCCAGCACCGCCATCGCCACACACATGAACAAGGTCTTGCGTGAGAACGCGGCCGAACTGCTCAGCCATGACGAGGCGCAGAAGTTGTTGGACAAATTGGCCGTCAAATCGCCCAAGCTGGTGGAAGAGCTGGTGCCGGGCAAGCTCTCTTTGGGCGTGGTCACCCGGACACTCCAGAATCTTTTGCAGGAGTCCGTCCCGATCCGGGACATGCGCAGTGTGGTCGAAGCCTTGACCGAGGTCAGCGGCCGTACCCAGGATCCCGACCAACTGGCCCAGCTGATTCGGCCCAAGATGGGACGCATGATTGTGCAAGGTCTTTTGGAGAGCCGGGAAACCCTGTCGGTTTTGACGCTCGACCCCCAGCTGGAGCAGCTTTTGCACAATGTCTTGCAGCAGAACAACGGTTCGGCCGGCATGGTGCTGGAGCCTGGTTTGGCAGAGAGCCTGTTCGCCGCTTTGCGCGACAGCACCCGTGCCACCGAAGAGCAGGGTTTGCCTGCCGTGCTGGTGGTCTCGCCCGCCATCCGCCCTTGGATGTCCAAGGCCGTGAGGTACCGGGTGAGCGAATTGACGGTGTTGTCTTACAGCGAAATTCCGGATGACCAACCGGTCAAGGTGATCAACACGGTTCACGCCGATCCCCGAAATAACCCCTCAGCGACCAAGGCCTGATAGATCATGGAACTCAAACGCATCCTGGCTCGTGACAGCCGCTCAGCCAACGAAAAAGCCATTCAGTTGTATGGCAATGACGTGTTGATCATTTCCAGCCAACGCTTGGACAACCAGACGGAGCTGATCGTGGCCACCGATGTGGCGTCTTCTGCATCGGAGGCGCCATCGGGCGTGCAGCTTCCCGCGCACAACCCTGCCCAGCCCAGAGCGCACACGCCATTTGTCCCTTTTTCCCAATTGCTCGACGAGGCCAACGCCCGGCAAGACCTGGATGTCTTGGACGAGGAGTTGCCCGCGCAGGGGGCAGATCTGGGCAGCCAGGACGAGCCGGTTCACGAATTTTCGATAGCCCCGCAGGTTCAGCGCCGCCAAGCGGCACTGTCTGCACCGCCTGCGGCCAGCCTGGCCAGCGCCCATGAGAGCCGAAGGAGCCTTGAAATTGTGGAGATGCTGCGCATGGAAGTGGCCTCCTTGCGCAAGGAATTCTCCTTGTCGCGGCAAATGCGACCCTGGCAGGATGGTTTGGGCTTGTCCCCCGCGATCCAGCAGCTGTCCCTGGCCATGAACGAAGCGGGCGTTCCCGCTGCCTTGAGGGCACTCCTGACCGACAGCATCCAATCCCTGGACAGCGCGCAAGAGGCCATGCAGGTGATGCAGAATTTGCTGGTCACGGCGATGGAGCGGTCCCCTTGTGAGTTGTTGCCATCGGCAGCGCATGCGCTGTGTGGCCCCTCGGGTTCAGGAAAAACATCCATGGTCGGCCGTCTGGCCTATGCGGCAGCCCAGAAACAGGGTGTCGAGCGCCAAGCCATGGTGAGCTTTGCCGACCACCGTCCTGGTGCGTGGGCGCAGATGCAGTTGCTGGCATCCCAATCGGGCGTTTCGTGTTTCCGCGCTACCGACGCCGCGATGCTGGTCACCTTGCTGGAAGACTTGCAGGGCAAAACGGTCTGGATCGATACCTGTGGTGCCGATTTCGGCGCCCAGGCCGAACTGCTGCGTCAGCATTGCCCTCAGGTGCTGCGGCACGCGGTGTTACCGGTTGATGCTACAGTTACCAGCGTGCACAAAATTCTGGACAATTCAACCGCATCCTGGTCATCCTTGATGCTCAGCAAGGTGGATGAAGCTGCCCAGCCTTGGGCTTTGGTCAAGGGCTTGACGGAAAACCGACTGCCTGTGTCCTTGATGGCTGGAGACAGCCGAATCTGCACCCCGGTCCAGTCCTTCGATCCTTCCCATCTGGTGCGTTTGGCTTTGGCACCTTTGGACGCCTTCCAGGTCAAGGCCCCCGTCGATGAGCAGCCAGCCCCGCTCACCACGGCACGCCCAAAGCGCGCAGTCAAGGTCAAAAAATCGCCGGACCTGGCCGTTGCCGAAGTGCCTGTCCACCGTTCACCCGCCGCTTCGGCCCGCAAGGCCAAAGCGCCCGTTGCCGACGACATTGTGATTCCCACCCTGATGGGCACAAAAACCTCGGCACGTACACGCACCCCCTCCAAACCCACGATCCCAGCGTAAGAAGCCGAACATGGACATCAAGTTTCCTCAAGTGATTGGCGTTGCCAGCGGCAAAGGTGGGGCGGGTAAAACCACCGTGGCCATCAATTTGGCCGTGGCCTTGTCCAAGCGCGGTCACAAGGTCATGCTGATGGACGGCGATCTGGGGATGGCCAATGCGCAGATTGCCCTGGGCGCGCACGCGCCCTTCAACATCAGCCATGTGCTGACGGGCGAGAAGACGCTGGAAGAGGTGATTGTGACCACCAAGCAAGGTGTTCGCCTGGTGCCTGGGGCCTCGGGTTTGCGCGACATGGCTGCACTCGATCCGATTCAGATTGCCAGCATGATTCGGGCTTTTGACAGTCTTCAGGAGCCCGTGGATTACCTGCTGGTGGACGTGGCCGCCGGCATCGCCCCTGCGGTTCTGGAGTTCATGGCGGCCTGTCAGAGGCGCTTCGTGGTGGTGTGCAATCAGCCTTCTTCGATTGCCGATGCCTATGGCTTGATCAAGGTCATGGCCACAGAACAAGCCCTGGACGAAATCTATTTGATCCCCAACATGGTTGCCAGCATTCATGAGGGCCGACAGCTGCATCGGCGCCTGAACGATGTGTGCAACCGGTTTCTGGGGGTGTCGGTGAAATTCCTGCAGTCGATCGAGTCGGATGAAATGGTGCTGCAATCGTTGCGCAAATACACCTCGGTGATGGAGTTTGCGCCCAGCAGTGCGGCGTCCCGCGATTTTCGGGCCTTGGCCGAGGCCATCGACCACCTGCCCTCGACCGATGGACCCTCGGGAAGGATGCAGTTTTTTTCTGAACGCATGCTGCGCGTCGCGCATCCAGGGCGGTGACTGTGGCACACACCATTTCACACTACCAAGAGGCTGAAAACAGCCACGAGTCCCTGATCATGGGGCACATGGCCATGGTCAAACGTGTGGCGGTCCATTTGAAAGCCCGTTTGCCGCCCTTCATGGAACTCGATGAGCTGGTGCAGGTGGGCATGGTCGGCCTCATTGAAGCGGCCCGAGCTTTCGACCCCACCAAAGGGTTTGAGTTCGAGCATTTCGCGCTCAGCAGGGTCCGTGGCGCCATCCTCGATGAAGTGCGTCGGCAATCCTTCTTGCCCCGCTCGGCGGTGGCATTCAACAAAAGCGAGAACGAAGCGGTCCATGTGCTGGCTGCGGAGCTCGGCCGCACCCCGACCCAAGCCGAATTGGCCCTGTACATGGGCAAGGACATTGAAGAATTTCACCGCGAGCGCGGTCAAGCCAAAAGGTTCGAAACCTTTTCCATGGAGGTGGTGTCCGATGAGGTCATGAGCATGCCCGCGGACAGCGCCATGCAGCCGGAAGTCATGGTGGAGGAAGCGGAATTCATGGAGGCTGTTGTGGAGGCCATCGATCAATTGCCTGAACGAGAGCGCATGGTGATGTCGCTTTACTACGTGGAGGAGTTGAACCTCAAGGAAATCGGCGAGGTTCTGGGGGTCAGTGAATCCAGGATCAGCCAAATTCTTTCGGCAGTTGTTAAGAAATTACGGCAGAATCTGCAAATCTCATAGGAATAACACAACACGCCATATGCTTGGGTTTTTTAATAAAAACAATCCCGCAGAGGAAATGAAGCGGGCCGTTGCAGCATATGAGAAGGTGTTGAGTTTGTCGTCTGATTCCCGGGATGCGCGCAGCGCCCGCATGCGCATGGGTTTGCTCTGTCGTGCACATTTGGACAAAACCTTCATTGCCGGTGCTGAGCAAACCGCTGTGTGGCAAGAACATGCCAAATTGGCTTTGGTGGCTGGAAAACCGGCACCTGAGCCGCCCGTGGCCTCCAAATTCCAGAAAATCCGGGCCGGCGAATCCGACATTTATGCCTACCTTCCTGAAGAGTATGTGGTGGAGGCTTTCGCGCTCGGTGCCCGATACCAGAAAATGGAATTGACGGCTTCCAAAGCCATTGACGCCATGCAGGCCTTGGCCAACCAGATCAGTTATTACGATTTGAGACTCACGGAGCCTTTCCAGGTCATGGCCTTCCTGAGGGATGAGTTGGCCGTGCAGGAGCCTGCCCCATCGACCGATGAACAGGATGCGCAGTCACCCCCAGACGCTGATCCTGGAGCCTCTGCCCGCTGACACCATGGATGCCTTTCTGAATGCCTTGATGTCCATTGGCTTGTTGATCATCCTGGTGTTGATCATCTATCTGATCGACCGGGTCAACACCATGGAAAAAGAAACCCGTCAGGTCCTTTCATCCCTCCATCAAAATAATCCGGTGACGCCGGTGGCGCTGCCGTTTTTGGGTCTGTCATCCAAGCGGCTTTGGGATGCCATGACCGGGCGGCCTGACAAAGGGATGGACCCGCTGGCGCTGTTTGATTTGCAGGGCCCCTACCAGGTGATCTTGTCCAAGCACATTGAAGCCCTCTACAAGGAAGGTTACAAGCACAGCCAGCTCGGCATCACCGAGGAGCCCCCCAACACGCGCCAGGTCTCTTCCTCTGCAGGCACGGTGGAGTCCTGGATTCCGCCTGCCCAAGCCAAGGCCATTTACCAGTGTGGGGTTCAGGCGGCCCAAACGCCAGAGCTCGATTGGGCGCCGATCCGGGCAGCGCTGGACGAGGCAGGAAGTTATTTGTACGGCAAGGCCCAACTGGATGCCTCCAGCCCTTTGTCCGAGTGGTTGATGCCTGCCGGCCTCGCCGCAGGGGCCAATGGGTCGAAAATGTCGTGAGCTCCGACGCCTGACCGGTTGCCGGACCGGTCTGTGGGCGCTCTTGTGGATGAAACGCCACCACTTGTCCGCCTGATTTTGACGTTTTTCGGTTCAAGTTTTCCTGGGACTGGTCGATTCCTCTAGCACTGAAGCTGTAAAGGGGATTTCTTCATGCGTGCATATTCCAAGTTTGCTGAGAGTTACGGGTCTGTTCAAACAGTGACAGGCGTCGCCACAGCAGACAACATCCAGTTGATTCAGATGCTTTTTGATGGATTGACGGAGAGTCTGGCCGCTGCCAGAGGTCATATCCAGAACCACGCCATTGAGGAAAAATCCAAATCGCTCTCACGCGCAGGGCGCATCGTTGTCGGTTTGCAAGGCGCGCTGGACTTTGAGCGAGGCGGTGAATTGGCACAAAACCTCAATGAACTCTATGCCTACGTGACCCGCCGTCTTTTTCATGTCAATGCCTACAACGACCTGGTGGTCTTGGCCGAAGTGCAGGGGCTGATTCAGGATATTGCGCAAGCATGGCAAACATTGCCCAGTTTGCTCAAGCAAACTCAACCCGTGCAGCGCTACGCCAACTGAAGCACTGCCGGTTCGACCCATGGAGCCCCCTAGTGGGGCTTTTTTGTGGCTTGTCCCCCACATTGGCCTGCCCGGCAGGAATCGAACCTGCGACCCACAGCTTAGAAGGCTGTTGCTCTATCCAACTGAGCTACGGGCAGAATCGAAAAACACAAAAGGCCCTGACGGGCCTTTTTGGTGCTAAGTCACAGAAGGCTGAAAAGCTCGGTCTGACTTGATATGGAATTGGCCTGAACAGATCAGGTCAATGGTCGGAGCGGCGGGATTCGAACTCGCGACCCTCTGCTCCCAAAGCAGATGCGCTACCAGGCTGCGCTACGCTCCGACAGGCATTATTCTAACCCTCAAATCCACGATTCCTAGAGCTGATTTCAAAAAAGTCAGCCGCACCACACGGGATGGTCATTTGGCCTTACAAGCAAAAACGGCCTGCAGCAGCAGGCCGTTTGGTTGGAGGAGGGCGTCTTGGCTCAGCTGCCCCGTGTCACGGGCATGCGAACTTCACCTGGCCAGGTCAAATGTTTGGCCAGTTCCAGCTTGGCCAGCGAGTTGCGGTGCACCTCGTCCGGACCATCGGCCAGTCGCAGGGTGCGCTGGTGCGCATAGGCATAGGCCAAGGGGAAGTCTTGCGACACACCGCCACCGCCATGCGCCTGGATGGCCCAGTCGATGATTTGGCAGGCCATGTTGGGGGCCACGATCTTGATCATGGCAATTTCGGCCTTGGCGATCTTGTTGCCCACCGTGTCCATCATGTAAGCGGCCTTGAGCGTGAGCAGGCGGGCCTGCTCGATCATGCAACGCGACTCGGCAATGCGCTCCTGCCAAACGGATTGGCGGGCTATTTCGCGGCCAAAGGCCACGCGCTCATTCAGGCGTTTGCACATCAGCTCCAGGGCGCGTTCGGCGATGCCGATGGTGCGCATGCAATGGTGGATGCGGCCAGGGCCCAGGCGACCTTGCGCGATCTCAAAGCCACGGCCTTCACCCAACAAGATGTTCTCGGCCGGGACGCGCACGTTTTTCAGCACGACTTCCATGTGGCCGTGCGGGGCGTCGTCGTAGCCAAAGACCGACAGGGCACGCACCACGGTGATGCCGGGGGTGTTGGCCGGCACCACGACCATGGATTGCTGCTCATGGCGGCCTGCATCGGGGTTGGTCTTGCCCATCACGATGTACACCGCGCAGCGTGGATCACCTGCGCCGGACGACCACCATTTGCGGCCGTTGATCACATAGTCATCGCCCTCGCGGCGGATTTCGCATTCGATGTTGGTGGCGTCCGAGGACGCCACGTCTGGCTCGGTCATCAGAAAAGCAGAGCGGATTTCACCCCGCAGCAGTGGCTCCATCCAGCGGTCCTTGATCTCTTCGCTGGCGTAGCGTTCCAAGGTTTCCATGTTGCCGGTGTCGGGGGCTGAGCAGTTGAAGACCTCGGCCGCGAAGGGGACACGGCGGTGCGTACTCCAGGTTGGACAGGCCTTGTGGTGCACGCGTGGATTTGGGCAGAAACAGGTTCCACAGACCCGCCTTGCGGGCCAGTGGCTTGAGCTCTTCCACGATTTTTGTGGGCACCCAGGCATTGCCTTTGGCCCGGTTGTCTGCGATTTCCTCAAAGAACCTCGCCTCATTGGGGTAGATGTGCTCGTCCATGAAGGCCAGCAATCGGGCTTGCATTTCGTTGACCTTGGGGGTGTGTTCAAAATCCATGGTCGCTCTCCTGGGGTTGGTGTTGGGGAAGAAAAAAGCTCATGCCTGCTTGGCAAAGCGCCAAGCCAGTTCGGCCATCGGGCGGGCCCCTGCGCCCGAGGCCTTGGCCTGCTCGCTCGACGCGGTGCCGTCTTCAACGCGTTTGGCAATGCCTTGCAAGATGGCGGCGATGCGGAACATGTTGTAGGCGAGGTAGAAGTTCCAGTCCTTGGCCAGTGCCTCGGGCGTGGTGAATCCGGTGCGCTCGCAATAGCGGCGAATGTATTCGGCCTCGGAGGGGATGCCCAAACGGGCCAGGTCCAGGCCGCCAATGCCGCGGAAGGTGCCCGGGCTGATGTGCCAGGCCATGCAGTGGTAACTGAAATCGGCCAGTGGGTGCCCCAGGGTTGACAGCTCCCAGTCGAGCACCGCCAGCACGCTGGCTTCGCTGGGGTGGAACATCAGGTTGTCTAGGCGGTAGTCACCGTGAACGATGCTGACCAGGGCATCGTCTTTGGCGCTGTCCGGGATGTGCTGGGGCAGCCATGCAATCAACTGGTCCATCTCCGGGATGGGCTGGGTGACGGAGGCCGCGTATTGTTTGCTCCAGCGGGCAATTTGGCGTTCGATGTAGTTGCCCGGTTTGCCATAGGTGGCCAGGCCTTGCCGGGCGAAATCGACTTTGTGCAGTGCTGCCAGCACGCGGTTCATTTCGTCGTAAATGGCGCCACGCTCTGCCTCGGTCAGGCCCGGCAGCGACTGGTCCCACAACACGCGGCCCTGCACGAACTCCATGATGTAAAACGCGCGTCCAATGACCGATTCGTCGTCGCACAGCACATGCATCCGGGCCACGGGAACATCGGTGCCGTGCAGGCCTTGCATGACGGCAAATTCGCGTTCGATGGCATGGGCCGAAGGCAGCAGTTTGGCCACCGGTCCGGGTTTGGCCCGCATCACGTATTGGCACGATGGGGTCACAAGTTTGTAGGTGGGGTTGGACTGACCGCCCTTGAACATCTCCACCGTCAAGGGGCCAGCAAAGCCGGGCAGTCGGGTGGCGAGCCACTTTTCCAAGGCTGCCACGTCGAAGGCATGTGAGTCCGTGACCGGCCGAGTTCCTACGAAATGGTCAAATGCAGTCATGGGCGCGCCCGTCGAAAGTCAGAATCTGCCAAAGCCGGCGGTGATGGCATGCAAGCGCCCAGACTCAATGGTCCGCGTTCACGATCGCCAGCAGCGCATCGCGGTCCAGCACCACCAGGCCACCGGGCTCGATGCGGATGATCTGCTCGCGTTCCATTTGCTTGAGTTCCTGGTTGACGCGTTGGCGCGATGCGCCCAAGAGCTGAGCCAGTTCCTCCTGTGCCAGTTGCAAGCTGATGCGGATCGCCTTGGCGTCCGACAAACTTGGCACACCGTAGCTGCGCAGCAAGTGGTTGAGCTGTTTGGCCAACCGGGCCCGCAAGGGCAGGGTGTTCAGGTCTTCCACCAGACCGTAGAGCTGGCGAATGCGCCGGGCATGCAGGCG
>Ga0255137_1000787_pt1 | contig 10878 bp, 6 predicted proteins | sample Law_Atlam_RepC_8_FD_188548 | JGI IMG/M metagenome (GOLD analysis project Ga0255137, IMG submission 188548) | Freshwater microbial communities from St. Lawrence River, New York, United States - Law_Atlam_RepC_8d | ecosystem: Environmental > Aquatic > Freshwater > River | place: USA: New York... | reverse complement strand
TTACCGGCCTTTCAAAAGCCGTATGTATAAATTAACACGAACAATTGCCATTCAACTGATAGTTATGTGTTATTGTTTTAATATTGAGGCAAGCACAAAAACTGTAAATAATAATCTTTGGATACACTACATTGGGAAGCTTCAATTTAAGCCACAATGGTTTTTTACATTTGAGACCTCTGATAGACACACTGATTGGGGCAAACAGCATCAACAATGGTTTATAAGACCATCCATTGATTATACCTTTAATAAATTCATCTCTTCTAGTATTGGTTACTCCCATTATAAAACTTTCTCTTATGGCAACCCTGCCATGTTTAAAACACCCTTAGAGGAAGATCACATTTGGGCCCAGATAAGCACTCAATGCTTCTACAAAAAATGGAGTGTATCTAATCGAATAAGAAATGAAAATCGATTTATTGGAACAGATAAAACCTATCGCAATAGATTGCGCTACATGCTGCTCTTTAGTTACCCAATAAGCCCTAAAAAACTATTCATACAATTTGGAGATGAAGCCTTTTTTAATCTCGGCAGTTACAGTGGTAAATCTTTAATGAGTCAAAATAGAATCATAGCTGGATTGGCATGGTTTTATAAGCCTAATTTTCAAATTCAACTAAACTATATCCATCAAAACATTTGGAATTATAGTAACACCATTTTCGAAAACAACCCTACAATCAGATTAAGTATCTTAAACAATTTCAAGCTCTATAAAAATGAAAAATAAACTTCCTTTACCTAAAGATGGCATTACTGGATTAAAAGACCATTTCCTAAGTGATGCGCTTTCAGGCTTTAGTATTTTTTTATTAGCATTACCGCTGAGTTTAGGCATTGCCAAAGCATCTGAATTCCCTCCCATTATGGGCTTATTAACAGCGGCAATTGGCGGTATAATTGTCAGTTTTTTTGCGGGCTCTCCATTAACCATCAAAGGACCTGCGGCTGGCTTAATTGTGATTGTTGCAGGTGCAGTGAATGCTTTTGGCGGTGGCGAATTAGGTTGGCATTTAACCCTTGGGGCATTGTTTATTGCCGGTTTTTTACAAATACTTTTTGGATATTTTAAATTAGGCAAACTCACAGACTTCTTTCCCCTTTCAGCTGTGCATGGCATGCTCGCTGCAATTGGCCTTATCATTATCATCAAACAAATTCCAGTGTTTATGGACATCAACCCTGAGCTCACAAAAGCCAAGGAGCCATTGGAATTATTATTGAATATCCCAAAATTCCTAGCGCTTATTGATACAAAATCAACTCTTGTAGGCGTTGTAAGTTTATGGATTATGCTCAGTTGGAGTAAAATCAAACACCCCAAACTCAAAAAAATACCGGCACCATTAATGGTGCTGCTTTTTGCAATTCCTGCAGAATTAATTTTAAATTTTCAATCCACTGAGCCCAAATATGCATTAGTAAATATTGGGAATATATTTGAAAGCATAAAAATCAATATAGATTTCTCTGGTATTGAACAAGCAGGCATTTTTATAAAATATGTAATCATGTTTGCAGTAATAGGATCAATAGAATCATTGTTGACAATTAAAGCAATAGATATGAAAGATCCATACAATAGAAAATCTAATAGCAATCAAGATTTAATTGCTGTGGGCATAGGAAACACTATCGCTGCCATCTTTGGTGGACTTCCTATGATTTCAGAAGTCGCTAGAAGTTCAGCAAATATCGCTAATGGAGCAAAAACAAGATGGGCTAACTTCTTTCATGGCATGTTCATATTAATTTTTGTACTAATTGCCATTAAGTACATTGAAATGATACCTAATTCTGCACTTGCAGCCATGTTAATATCTGTTGGCATAAAACTGACCCACCCAAGAGAATTCGTTAATACTTTTAAAATAGGCAAAGAACAATTAGCCGTTTTTATCACAACTATTTGTTTTACATTTTGGATTGATCTATTAGTTGGAATAGTTATGGGCATGATATGTGAAATCATAATCAATATCATTAATGGCAAACCATTATCTGTTATTTTCAAGGCCCCCACTGTAGTATCATTTGATGGCAATAAATATTTAATTGAAATTGACCAAGCGGCTGTTTTCACGAACTTTATGGGCATTAAGCGTAAACTTGATGCCATTCCAAGTGGATTTGACGTCACTATTGATTTAAGTAAAACAAAGTTAATTGACCACAGTACAATGGAAAATCTGCATACTTATAAAAAGGAATATCAACTTAATGGAGGTACGGTTGAATTAATTGGCTTAAATGAGCACATTGCTATATCTGACCATCAATCAGCTACAAGAATTAAGAAATAATTTATTGCGCTAAAACTTATAAGGAGTTAGCATATATCAATCATGCTTTTAAACATTATCTCAAAATGAAATTGCTTATGCAAGATGCTTGATGTAATTTCACCGACCGATTTTGTTTACTAAATATCAAAAGTTTTTAATTGTTGTTTTAGCCCTACTTCAATTTACTGTAGTGCTTGACTTTATGGTATTATCTCCATTAGGAGCGGTGCTACTAAAAGAGTTAAAAATCAATGCTCAAGAATTTGGGTGGGTGGTTTCAGCCTATGCATTTAGTGCAGGCTTATCAGGCATACTCTCTGCTGGGTATGCAGATAAATACGACCGCAAAAAGTACCTGTTATTTTTTTATATTGGGTTTTTGTTAGGTACGCTTATGTGTGCTATGGCAGACACTTACACTTCCCTATTGATTGCCAGAATTGTTACAGGCGTATTTGGGGGTGTTATCAGTTCCATTTCCTTTGCTATTGGCACTGATAGTTTTAAAATTGAAAATAGAGGTAGGGTAATTGCCTACATTCAAATGGCTTTTTCTGCCAGCCAAGTATTAGGCATCCCTATTGGCTTAAAATTAGCTGAGCTATACAATTGGCATGCGGTCTTTTATTTAATTGTTATAATTGGCTTGCTATTAGGCATAGTCATTTTTGTATTCATGAAACCTGTTAACGCCCATTTACAGCTAACTGAACCAAAAAACGCCTTCAGACATTTAAAAGACACACTCATTAACCCTAATTATTTAAAAGGATTTTTGGCCACTGTATTATTGTCAACTGGTGGCTATATGATGATGCCTTTTGCCTCTGCCTTTAGTACCAATAATTTAGGTGTAGCTTTAAAAGACCTGCCTTATTTGTTTGGTGCTACTGGAATAGTTACCATTTTAACGGGGCCTTTAGTCGGTAAACAATCAGATAAAATTGGTCGATTCAAAATCTTTTTAGGTGGCAGCCTATTGAGCATGTTAGTCATTGTGTTTTACACCAGACTTGGCCATACTCCCCTGCCGATAGTAATGGTATTTAATGGTCTAATGTTTATTGGCATCAGCGCCAGAATCATTGCCTCCTCTAGTCTTATTTCTATGGTCCCTAAACCACAAGATAGAGGGGCTTTCATGAGCATTAACTCCTCCATTCAACAATTGTCTGGAGGTATAGCCGCAGCCATTGCCGGTCTTATAGTTGTAAAAACAAGTACAGGCAAATTATTGCATTATGAACAATTGGGCATGGTGGTCATTTGCACCATGACCATCGCTACCATAATGATTTACCGTTTAGAAAAACACTTACTCAAACGATAAGTGAACTATTGCAAGCCATGCTTTGCATTGTCTAACAAATTCTGACGGGTCCAATCTTGAAGTGTATCAAAATCGGTTTGCCTATGGCTACAAGCTTGTATTTGACACAATTTACATTGTTGCGGCACACAACCATCTATATGAACAAAGAACTCTACTTGTCCATTAAAGTGCTTGTGCAACAAAGCTGTAAAAGCATCCATTTGTTGATGCGCCTCATTGACATTGATATAATATGGAACCGTTAAGTGGCAATCAATATGATAAAAACCAGCATAATTGATAACGCGTACATTGTGAACATCTATCCATTGTTTAGAACGGTGTTCATTCAAAACATTTACGATTTGATCCACCACCAACATATCGGTTTCATCCATAATACCCGAAACAGATTGTCTAATGATTTTATACCCTGTTCGCAGAATGATTAAAGAAAACAAAATTGCCACACTTGCATCGAGCCATAGGGCGTTGGTCAACTTTACTAAAACCACCCCAATGACTATTCCAAGGGTTGAGTATGTATCACTTTTTAAATGTGCCCCGCTACCCATTAAAACAACGGACTGGGATTGTTTACCAACCTTACCGCAATACCAACCTAATGCATAATTTACTGCGCTGGTTAACAACAACACAAGAATACCAAAATCAATAGATCGGATGGCTTGTGGATGCAGTAAATGTTGAGTGGCTTCAAACACAATAAATAGGGCTGCCACCATAATTAATACACCTTCAATAGCAGAGGTTATAAATTCTACCTTACCATGCCCATAAGGGTGTTCTGTATCCTTTGGCTTATTAGATAAATTCAAGCTGTACAAACCCATAATACCAGCTACAACATTGACAATGCTCTCCAAAGCATCTGTTAATATGGCAACCGAGCCTGTATATACCCAGGCGGTTAACTTAAACAGCAAAAGCAAAACAGAAACAACGAATACCCATTTCTGTAGCCCTATGATTTTTGATTGCTCAGACTTCATCTATTACTCTTCTTCTGAATTTTTAGCCATCATGAGTAAATCATATGCCCCTTTTACAACAAAGGCTTGGTTTGCTGATGCTTCATAATCTATTTGAACCCAAGTGGCTGAACGTTTTAAGACCTTTACTTCTAATAATTTATATTGTTTATTGCCTTGATCTAAAAACACATAGTCTTTACCTTCATAGCTAACAACAGCTGGTTCTGGCAAAACTCTAGCATGAATTCCGTCTGTAGTGATATCCGCATTCATATACATACCAGGAATCAATTCACTGCTATAGGTATCAAAATGGCAATGTATCTGCACATAACCTTCTTTAGACACATCTTGACCTATCAATATCACATCACATTGATAGACTTTATTAGGATTGGTATTGGTGAAGGCTTTTACCTTACTACCAATTTTCAAACTAGCAATGTCTTTTTCATAAACGGTTAAATTCAAATGAATATCATCTGGATTCACCAATTCAAAAAGCACATCTGAACCTGTTATGTATCGACCTACATTCACATTTACCTTACTCACAAATCCACTAATAGGCGACTGTAAATTAATGCTCTTAGAAATAGTATTTTCATTAAGATTTTCAGGTTGAATACCTATTAGTCTCAATTTCTCAGACAAGGCTTTAATGGCAATTTTTTGTTTTTGATAAGTCGCTTTAATTTGCTCGTATGACTTATCACTTATAGCCTTAGACTGATTGAGCTCTTGTTGTCTTTTGTATTCCTTATCAATGAATGAAAATTCAGCTAAAGCTGTTAAGTAATCTTGTTGCAACTGAATGTACTGTTGATCTTCCAATATGGCAATGACTTCTCCTTTCTTCACTTTCATACCAGGTAGTAAATGAGTGCTTTTAAGAAAGCCTCCAAGAGGGATGCCTACAGAGACCATATTTTGGGGTGGCACATCGATTACACCATTGACTTTAACATCGCCTTGCAAAGTTTGGATTTGCATGGTATCCGTTAATATGCCAACAGTCTTAAATTGAGCATCCGTTAATTGTATTTGATTCGTTTTAGATTCAACTTGCTGTTCTTCTTTGGCCGCAGATTGGCAAGCAAACAATGTTGTAATGCAAGTCGTATATAAAAAATATTGAATGATTTTGTTCATAAAAAATTGGTTTAAAATTGGCCCATCAAATAGTTGAGATGGATGATGTTTTGATTGTATTGATTAACAACTTCAAAATATTGTTTTTGAAGTTCAAAGTATTGCCCCATAAGTCCAACCCAATCTGAATAAGAGATATCGCCTGATTGTAATTGCAAGTTGGCAGTTGTTTTTAATTGGTTTAATTGCGTCAATCCAGCACCATCAAAATAATTGAGGTATTGAATATGATGCTCCAAGGCTGATAGGCATTGTTGCCAATCCAATTGCAGAGCTTGTGTTTGAATTTTCAACGCTTGTTCTTGAACCGTTCTGTCAATCTTAGACGCATTGAACATGGCTTTTTGGGCATTGTAAAACAAAGGCACAGTGACGCCAAACTGAAAAGATTGAAACCTAGCACTATTGGTATAAAATCGATTGTCAGCACCAAAGCCATTCATGGTCATATTGGAATATCCCAATTGAATTTCCGGCAATAATTTATACGATTCTAATTTACTCTGTTGTTGACTTAATTGAACATATTGCTTGAGGATTTGCAATTGCGGATGTTTTAACAACAATGAGCTATCAATATTTGGTAATGGCATTCTTCCTGAGCTCAAATCTGGCGTATAATTGGCGTGTGTATTCAACAACCAATTGAATTCAGAAAGCGTTAGCGCTTGGGCGCTTTCTAAAACATGTAATTGCGCCATAATAGATTGACCTTTCAATTGAATGGATGCGTTTTGAGCAATGTCTATTTCCCCTAAACTATACAACTGACTAGACTGCTTCAACATGGCTTTAAACATAGTATCTACTGACCTCAAGGCTAGTAACTGTTGCGCTTGATTTAACCAGTTAAAATAGGCCTGCAGCACCCTTTGCTTCACCTCAGATTGAGTCAATTGCAGATTGGCAGATTGGGCCAAGGTTTGAACACTTAACACTTTGTATTGCTGTGAATACACCATTGGTAAACTCAAGGTTTGGTTCAATCCAAATCGTTTATCAGTGTAATATGAATTGAGTTGCCCTCGCTCAAAAGTCAAAGCTGTTTTAGGAATATTGACAGCAGATTTATTTAAGGCCTTTTGATAGGCTAACACTTGATGAGCTTGCTTAATCTGCAAGTTGTTATTCAAGGCTGAATCGAGCGCTTGTTTAAACCCAATTGTTGTTTGGCTAAAGCCATTGACCCCAACACCAATAAAGGCGATAGTAATGATGGCTTTTAAGGACAAGCCCTTCATTTTAAATGATTGTTCTGACATAATAAACAAAATAGGCAAGACAAATAAGGTTAAAAATGTGGCGATTAACAAACCTCCAATGACGACTGTAGCCAAAGGCCTTTGGACCTCAGCGCCAGCGCCATTGCTTAATGCCATTGGCAAAAAGCCCAATGAAGCAACAAATGCCGTCATTAATACTGGTCTGAGTCTAAGTTTAGTAGCATTCATAACCATTTCAGTTAATGCACCTGTATGGGTCTCTTTTTGACGTTTAAACTCTGAAATTAAAACGATCCCGTTTAAGACCGCTACGCCAAATAAAGCTATAAAACCTACGCCCGCACTGATACTAAAAGGCATATCTCTGATGTAAAGTGCAAAGATGCCCCCCAATGCTGACAATGGAATAGCTGAATAAATTAAACTGGCGTGCTTAATAGATTGAAAAGCGAAATACAACATGAGAAAAATCAATGCAAGGGCTAGTGGCACAGCGATGCCTAAACGCTTTTTAGCAGCGTTCAAATTTTCAAACGTTCCGCCATAGCGCACTGAATAACCAGGTGGTAATTTAATTTGTTTTTCAATTTTAGTTTTTAATTCATCAACGATAGACTGCACATCTCGTCCTCTCACATTAAAACCAACTACAATGCGTCGTTTAGCATCTTCTCTTTGAATTTGATTAGGCCCGACTTTAATCGAAACATCTGCCAGATGTGACAAAGGCACAAAGTTATTTTGACCGATCGGAATCAATAAATTCTGAACATCATTGAGTGTTTTTCTTTGATCATTTTGTAACCTTAAAACCAAATCAAAACGCTTTTCACCCTCATATACTTTACCCGCTAAGCCTCCTGCAAAAGCGGTATTAACAACGCTATTGATAGCTGCCACTTGTAAGCCATAACGCGCTATTAAATCGCGCTTGTAATCCACTACTATTTGACTTACCCCAGTAACAGGTTCAACATAAATATCTTGAGCACCTTCAACCTTTGAGGCCAAATGCCCCATCTTTGCTGCATAGTAGGCCAAGGTATCAAGATTTTCGCCAAACAATTTACAAACCACGTCTTGTCTGGCACCAGTCATTAACTCATTAAAACGCATTTGAACAGGGTATTGAAAACCAAAGGTAACCCCAGGAACCGCTTTCAAGGCCTCTCCCATTTTCTCTGCCATCTCATTAAATGAATGCGCTGTTTTCCAAGTGTGCTTATCTTTCATGATGATCATTAAATCTTGAGCATCAATTGGCATTGGATCAGTTGGCACTTCACCGCTACCGATTTTAGCCACTACTTTCTCCACTTCAGGAAATTGAGTGAGTAAAATCTTGGAAGCTTGCTCCGAAGCTTTTAAACTCACATTTAAATTACTTCCTGGCAAAACTCTGGTTTCAAGTGCAAAATCGCCTTCCTCTAAACTAGGTATAAATTCACCGCCTAATTGCGTAAGGACAACTACAGCAGCTATGACCAATAACCCTAAGCCGATAAACAACCATTTAACTTTCAATACAATCCATTCAAAAGCTTTTTGATACCAAGCCTCCACTTTTTGCATAAACAAATCAGACCAATTGGGCTTGTGTGCTTTTCTACTCAATAACCATGCACTCATCATAGGCACATAGGTTAAAGACAATATAAACGCCCCTAACAATGCAAAGGCAACTGTTTGAGCCATTGGTTTAAACATTTTTCCTTCAATGCCCTGCAATGAAAATATAGGTAGATACACGATTAAAATAATGATTTGTCCGAAGACCGCACTGTTCATCATCTTACCTGCTGAAGATTTAACTGTATCGTCCATCTCTGTGTTTGAAACTGCCGTCATTTGACTCATAGTGCGAATCGCCAAGGCGTGCATTACTGCTTCAACAATAATAACAGCCCCGTCTACTATCAAACCAAAATCAAGCGCACCTAAACTCATTAAATTACCACTCACATGAAATAGATTCATCATGATAATGGCAAACAACATCGACAAAGGAATAACAGATGCCACTATTAAGCCTGCTCTTAAATTGCCCAAAAAGACAACTAAGACAAATATCACTATGAGGGCACCTTCCAATAAATTGGTTTCAACCGTTCCAATAGCATTATTGACCATCTTAGTACGATCCAGAAATGGTTCTATCACAATGCCTTCAGGCAAAGTCTTTTGAATCTCCGCCACACGGTCTTTTACAGCTTTGATTACCTCGCTACTATTAGCGCCTTTCAGCATCATCACCACAGCACCAGACACTTCCCCGAGCGTATCCAAATGCAAAGCCCCATAACGAATTGCAGTACCTATTCTAACTTGGGCAATGTCTCTGATCAATAGCGGCACACCGTTGTCAAGCAATTTAACAGGTATATTCATAAGGTCTTGTTCTGAATGTACTAAACCTTCGGTGCGGATGTAAAACACATTTGGACCTCTCTCAATATAGCCACCGCCTGTATTTTCATTATTGGCCTCTATGGCTTTAAAAACTTGGTCTATCGTTAAGCCTAATGATTGCAGCTTGTCTGGGTTTAAGGCAATTTCATATTGCTTTAAATGGCCGCCAAAACTACTGACATCTGCTACCCCCTTTACTCCTAATAATTGTCTTCTAACAATCCAATCTTGTATGGTTCTTAATTCCATACTACTGTATTGATGCTCAAAGCCAGGTTTAGGTCTTAAAACATATTGGTATATTTCGCCCAATCCTGTTGTAACAGGGCCTAATTCAGGCACACCAACCCCTTGTGGTATTTGGTCTTTAACATTTTGTATCCTTTCAGACACTTGTTGACGTGCCCAATACACATCCACATCGTCTTCGAAAACTATAGTCACCAATGACAAGCCAAACCTTGAAAAACTTCTTATTTCGTGCAGTCCAGGGATATTGTTATTGGCTTGCTCTATTGGAAATGTAACCAATCGTTCAATGTCAGTAGCACCCAAAGACGGTGCAATTGTAATCACTTGCACCTGATTATTAGTAATATCTGGCACGGCATCTATTGGCAGTTTGAACAATTCAAAACTACCGTATATGATTAGGCCAATGGTAAATAAGCCTATAATCAATTTGTTCTTTATAGAAAACCCTATAATGGTGTTTAAATTCATTATGAATGAAATTTTATGAGTAAAATTAAAAAAAAGGAAATGTTCGCGCTATAACTAGGCGATCAACTGAGGCGGCTGCCAAATGGCTTTACCATCCTGGTAACAATAATGATTCACCAATAGGCCAATTTCGACACTAACATAGCTAAAAGTGGTTTCTGATTCATTGTTGGTGACCAATTCCATGGCCATATTAATGTGATGGCACTGATCTGATTTGAAAGGCAACTTTCCGTGATCAGCATCTGGTATATCTTCACTATGATTGGTGTAGTGCAAATCTAAAAACTCCCAAATGGTAAGGGATTGATTAGACAACTTATGTTCTTGATAATGGTGAACAAACGCCGGCAACTTAACAAGTTGATGTGCTTCCAATAAATTCATTGAAATAATGAACAAGAACCCTATGGCATACAAGCGTTTCACTTAGACAAAGTTAATGGTATAAAATGAAAAAGCAAACCCGGAGGTTTGCTTTTCAAATAAGATAAGTTGCTTAGAAGGTATTACACACCCACATCGTGGTGAGCACTTTCTTCTAAATATGGATGTTTGATAGCTACTAAGCCTTTTTTGCTTAAAGCGGTTAAAGTCCAATAAATGAATAGACCAGCAAATGCTAATGTCATACCTATCTCTAACAATCCAATGCCAGCTTGTTTGTCAATAGCACCTGGCATGATCATTAAATAGATATCATTCCAGTGACCTACTAAAATACATAGAGCAACAAAAGTTAAAATCTTAGGATTACGTTTATTGTTTCT
>Ga0255137_1000785_pt1 | contig 10911 bp, 9 predicted proteins | sample Law_Atlam_RepC_8_FD_188548 | JGI IMG/M metagenome (GOLD analysis project Ga0255137, IMG submission 188548) | Freshwater microbial communities from St. Lawrence River, New York, United States - Law_Atlam_RepC_8d | ecosystem: Environmental > Aquatic > Freshwater > River | place: USA: New York... | reverse complement strand
TGATGGTAATGGTGTTGGTAGATGAAGCACCAGTAATAGCACCAAAATCAACTGTTGACTCTGTGTTGTCTGTCATAACAGTTACGGTTACTGGGCCATTTACCCCTGCTCCAACGATGGCGCTTCTAAAAGCAGCCCAAGTTTGATAATTAGTGCCTGCAGTTGCTTGCGTATTGTCGATGGTGTAAGAACCAGACATCTGCGCAAAGCCGACTGAAGAACAACTAAATAATACAAGCATCAAAATCAATTTGATGTTGTTTTTAAATAGGTAGAGTTTGTTCATAATGCTTAATGTTTATTAATGGAAACGAAAATAAGCGCTATGAAAACATGGCTAATAAGTTTTCGATTATTGTAAATTTGGTTTCGGAAAAAGGAGCTAATGTGTAGACAAACGATTATCCATACGTTTTCCACTTTTTTGAAATAAATCTGCCTAAACAAGTCGTATAATGTTGATTTTCTGTTATTTATATTTTTTTTCTAACTTTTGTTGAAAAATTACAAAATTTCTATAAACTGTGGGTTTATGATCTTTTTGTATCGGTGAAAACTTCTTAATTTACTTGAAATTTAATGCAACAAATGATTTCATAAATTTTATATTTGAACACTATTGTAACTGTGCTCACTATCTTTGAAAAGTTCAATTCAAAAAGAAAATAATTGTTGGCATGAGTAATCACTTGTACTTACCTGAAAATGAAAGAGATCGTCTACAAGCGCTCATCAATTTCAATTTATTACTCAATATGCCTGAGAGGGAGCTAGATGTTATTGTTCAATTAGCGGCTAGCATTTGCCATGTTCCTGTGGCTGTTATTTCAATTTTCGAGAGCAATGTGCAACATATTAAGTCAAGTTTTGGCCTCAATATCTATGAAGTTAGATCGGATTTTGACTTTGGTTTTCATGTATATAAAAACAATAAATTCACAGAAATACCTGACGCCTTACTAGATCCTGAAATGATCAAGAACCGGCTAGTGATTGGGCACCCTAATTTTAGGTTTTTTGCAGGTATCCCTATTCAAAGTTCAGAAGGTAGTCTTGTTGGCACACTGTGTGTAATAGATACTCAACAAAGACAACTCAATAAAGATCAAATAGACGGTCTAAACAATCTTTCAAGGCAAATCACAAATTTATTAGATCTTAGAAAACAAAATAAAAACCTACAAACTGAGCTAAATCAATTACTTCACGAGAGGATCAACCAAACTGAAATTGACTTAGCCGCTTATAAATTTGCTCTAGATCAATCTTCAGGTGTAGCTATAGCAGACCAAAACGGATTCATCAAATTTGCTAATGACAAATTTTGCAAATCAGCTGGCTACATCAAAGAAGAATTATTGGGGCAAGCCTATAGTATTTTTAATTCAGGACATCATCACCCAGATTTTTTTGTAGCCATGTGGGACCGCATTAGTCAAGGTGAACTTTGGCATGGTGAAATTAGAAACAAAGACAAAAATGGGAATTACTTTTGGGTAGACTGCAGCATTATCCCATTTAGAGACAAAAAAGGGCGCACCTACCAATACATGGCCATTCAGCAAGATATTACTGAAAAAAAATCTGCTCAGGATCGAATGACATTAGAGGCCAGATTAATATCTATTCTTAGCGAGAATCATAATATCAAACAATCTATTCAACATATTTGCGAACAAATATGTTATCGATTGGAATGGGAAATTGGTGTTTATTGGCAAGCGGATAATCAGGCTAAAAAACTGAGCCCTTTCTCATACTACCAATTCACCTACCCTCACAATGATGCCTTCAAAAATGAAATGCTCAAGCAAGCGCTTCAAATTGGCGAAGGCATAGCGGGTAGAACACTTCTCAAAAAACAAGCCGCATGGATTTATGATTTAAAAAACGAAATCTATCCATTTGACCAACAAACAGCGGAGCACTTTGGCTTTCATTCTACCCTAGCATTCCCAGTTTTATTTAACAACGAGGTTTTTGGGATATTGCAATTCTATAGTTCTAAGACCAAAAAGGCTGATCAAAACATCGTTCAAATGTTAGAAAGCACAAGCTTGCAAATTGGCGCCTTTATAGAACGTAAAAAAGCTGAAGAAGAATTACTAAAAGCAAAGCAACAAGCTGAAGAGTCTGTTATCTCCAAAGACCAATTCCTAGCCAATATGAGCCATGAAATTAGAACGCCCATGAATGCTATTATTGGTTTTACAGAACTCCTTACTGAAACTGGTCTAAATCACAAACAATTTGAATATGCCCAATCTGTTAAAATAGCTGGCGAGAACTTATTGTCAATCATCAATGATATTCTTGACTTTTCAAAAATAGAATCTGGTGTTGTCAATATAGAACAAGCACCAACTGATATTGAAGAAGTGCTTAAAAACATCTATGATTTATTAAAAATTTCAGCCATTGACAAAAACCTAAACTTTGCCTACAATTTTGACAGTAACATACCTGAATATGTTATGTGTGATGGCTTAAGGCTTAACCAGATTTTAATTAATTTAGTTGGCAATGCCATTAAATTCACAGAAAATGGTTCTGTGTTATTTTCAGCAGAATTGCTATCAAGCAATGGTTTATTCAACGATATTAAGTTTACCGTAAAAGACACGGGCATTGGTATTCAAGACGAAAAGAAAGATAAAATTTTCGAACGCTTTACTCAAGTCAATAACGAAATCAACAGAAAGTACGAAGGAACTGGACTAGGCCTCAGCATATCAAAAAGTTTAATTGAACTCATGCACAGTTCTCTAGAATTAAACTCACAAGAAGGCTTAGGCTCTGAATTCCATTTTACATTGAGATTACAAACTGGATTTAAAAACGAAATCAGACAAAATAATTTCAATCAGTTAAAAAACAATTCTGTGTATAGGCCACATATTTTGGTCATTGAAGACAATTATCTAAATCAAAAACTAGCTAAAAACGTGTTGCAAAAATTCGACTTTGATGTAGATCTGGCTAACAATGGACAAGTGGGCATTACAATGCTTAAAAACAAGTCATATGATGCCGTATTAATGGACATTCAAATGCCCGAATTAGATGGCTATCAAACAACTTTGAAAATCAGACATGAATTGCAGTTAAACACGCCAATAATTGCAATGACTGCCCACTCCATTGTGGGAGAAAAAGACAAATGCATAGCGGTTGGGATGAATGATTTCATTTCAAAACCCTTTGACCCCGAACAACTCTATCAAAAAATTGTTCAACAACTCAGCAATACACCTTATAGCGTTATCCACTCAAGCAGTGATTTAAACAGCAATAAAAATCCTCAAAATTACATTCAAGAATTAGCCAACGGCAATAAAGCTTTTGAGGAAGAAATGACGCGCTTGTTTCTTGAACAGGTTCCAAAAGATATCCTCGAATTGGATCGTTATTTACAGGAAAAAGACCTCTCAAAAACAAAGGCTCAGATACATAAATTAAAATCTTCATTAGAGATATTCGGACTTCAAAGTATAGCTGCAGAAATGGCACTCATCCCTGGCTATATGCTTGAAGAAAATGGCGATGTTAAAATACAAACTACAGTCAATCACATCAATCAGGCATTGTCTGAATTTTACAAACAACTAAAACCCAACCATCAATTAACTGAAACCTATTAAATTATAATCATATGAAAGCCATAATAATAGACGACAACGAAATAGCGCTTTTAGCTACTCAACAATGTGTTGCAAAAGCAGATAAAGTCAAATTACTTGGGGCATTTAACAATGCATTACAAGCGCTTAGCTTTATTGCCAGCAATCAAGTGGATTTAATTTTTCTTGACATTGAAATGCCTGAATTAAATGGCATGGACTTCATTAAAGCAATGAAACAACCCCATCCATTGATCATTTTAACAACATCGCACCCGCAATTTGCTTTAGAAGCATTTGAAAACAATGTACTTGACTATTTAGTCAAACCTATTGCTTTACCAAGATTTTTAAATGCAGTATCAAAAGCACATGCTCTGTATGACAAAACCAATATCGACAAAATTGAAAACGACATTGTTTTCATCAAAAAAGGCAATGTGATTGTTAGGGTGAATAAATCAGAAGTATTGTGGATTGAAGGATTAGGCGACTATGTTACTTTAAACACCGAAAAAGAAAAATTCATAGTGCACTCTACTATGCACAATATTGAACAAAAATTTGCCTCCAATGAATTCATTCGTGTGCACAGGTCGTTTATTATTCGCATAGATAAAATAAACAACATCGAAGACAATTGTATATCCTACTTTGACAAATTCATTCCGATTGGCAAAACCTATAAGGACTCAGTTTACAAACGTTTGAATCTTATTTGATATTAATCGACTCAAAATAGGCCGTAATCTACAAGATGATTAAGATCAACGAAAAAACTAATTGCCTATTCAAACACTTATTAATTTCGAATTATAAATAGAAATTTATATTGTTATTAAAGGGAAATAGGCCAAGCTTGTTTCCCTTTAATTTTTCATTCTTTTGAGCTTTTCAAAGTCAACAATAGTAATGGTACTACCTTTTATTTCAACCAACCCTTCTTCCTTAAAATCAGTTAAAGTTCTAATCAGGGTTTCTGTAGCAGTACCTGCAATATGAGCTAAATCTTCGCGACTAATTGGAATACTAAACAGTTCTTTATCTTTACCATAGCGTTCTTTTAATAAGACTAAACTTTCTGATACTTTCTTGCGCACACTATCGTAGGCTATTTTCAACAAACGCTCCTCTTTTTCTTTAACTTCTTTACTCAATAACTTCATAAATGCATTGGCTACATCGCGGTTTTGGTAAATTAACTTAAAAAAATCTTCCTTTGGCACTAATTTCAATTGCACCTCTTCCATAGCGATGGCCTCATCATCATACACATTCCCTTCTAAAACAGCTATATAACCAAAAAAGTCTCCTTCATTGTACAAACCAGTAATCAGCTCTTTATCTTGTTTGTTGTTTTTGATGGTCTTTACCTTCCCCTTTTCTATGTAATAAACATAGATTGGGGTATTGCTTTCTGCATAAATAGTATCTTTCTTTTTAAAGTGTTTTTGCCTGGTATTGATATCCAATTTAGCGAACTCCTCCATGGATTTAACCTGACGAATAAAATGATCAAAACCATCTTGAGCTTGAGTAAATTGAGCCGAAGCCATAAAACTTGATTTTTTCAATCTGGTTTCAACAGCCGCCAACAATTCAACATCATCAAAAGGTTTGGTAACATAATCATCAGCCCCCAACTCCATGCCTTTTCTAACATCAGAACGATCAGCTTTAGCGGTCAAAAATATAAACGGAATGTGATTGGTTTGAGGATCTCTATTCAACATATGCAAAACGCCATAGCCATCCAACTCAGGCATCATAATATCGCAAATAATCAAATCTGGTTTTGACAATTGAACTTTAATTACGCCCTCCTTACCGTTAGATGCAGTCTCAACAGTATGACCCGCTAAGGACAATATTTCTGAGGTATTTTCCCGCATGTTATCGTTGTCTTCGATTAATAAAATGTTTGCCATAATTGTGTTTATATAGGAAGGTTAATGTGAAAGGTTGTACCCTTATTGGGAATGCTACTAAAACTGATGTCTCCATTTAATATTTCGACATATTTTTTAACAATACTTAACCCTAATCCGGTGCCAGGCATATTGCCAGAATTGTTTGCTCGGTAAAAGCGTTCAAAAATATGTGGTTGATCTTCTAAAGGAATACCTACTCCATGATCCTTAACATCAATGCTCAAAGTGCTTGATTGTTTATTAAGGGTAATATCTATGCTTGTATTATCGTTGGAATATTTAATAGCGTTACTGATCATATTGATCAAAATGTTCTTCAAAATACGCTTATCAACAAAAATCAATTCTTGATTAGATAAACCTTGAAACAGCAATCTTTGTCCGGCTTTAGCAATCGGCCTCATTTCTTCAATTACATCTGTTACTAATGTATTCACAGAAACATATTCAGGATTTGCTATTAACCCCCCTTCTTCCAGTTTATCTAATGACAATAAATCATTGAGGATTTCAGTCAAATGATTAACCGAATTCTTAACCCTCTCAATGTGTTTTATCATATTGTTTTTATCGAGTGTCTCAGCATAGCGTCCTGCCAATGACACTGAAGACATGATTGTGGCCAATGGGGTTCTGAATTCATGCGAGGCTGTACTAATAAACCTAGATTTCAAAAGATTCAAAGCGCGTTCCTTTTCAAGGGCCATATCCACTTCTTTCTTGGAATCAGTTAATCTTTGAATCATGTCTGCCAATTCCAAGGTCCGATCTTGAACTTTCTGCTCTAACTCTTGATTAAGTTTAGACAATTCAAAACTGGTAGTTTTTAACAATTCGTTGGCTTGCCTCAGCTCACTGTCTTTGCGTTTTCTTTCAGTGATATCAATCACAAAAGATACAATCAAAGTTTGATCCAATGACTTCACATAACTCAAACTAATTTCTATTGGGAACTCATGACCATCTTTTCTAATAGCAGATAAATCTCTACCAACTCCCATAGCTCTGGGCGAAGGATTTTCGTTGTAATGCGCTCGGTGTTCGTTGTGTTTAGGTTTATATCTAGGAGGGACTAAGTCTTCAATTCTTAAATCAAGCATTTCTTGATCAGTGTATCCAAACATGAGTAAAGCCTTAGGGTTAGCCAAAATCAGACGACCATCAGTATTGCTTACAATAATGCCCTCGGTGGCATCATTAAACATGCCCTTTAATATTTCATTGTGTTGAAGGCTTAACATAGTTTTACAAATGTAATCATTTACAACAGTTTTTCACTTTGACAGTATGTTCGGAATGCGTGATTTCTGGGCTTAAATATGGTATTCCTAAATTAGCGCCTCTGAGTATCATTAAAATGGCGACTAAGACCGGTAAGACCTTGTACCATTTGACCAAAGGTTTAAGCTTAAATTGAAAAGCATTTGACAACAAACTCCAAACAGCAATGAATATGGGCATAGTACCTAATCCAAAAAACAACATATAATTGGCGGCTTCTAATGGGCTTTCAAAGCTCACACAAAATGTAGCTGCAATGTATACTGCTCCACAAGGCAACAAACCGTTCACAAGACCCATAGCAAATGCAGATGATCGACCGCTTTTTAAAATTAATTGTTGTAACCACTGATTAAAACGATTCGCTTTACCATTCAACCATTCCCATTTAAACCAATAAATACCCAGCGAATACAACAACAATACAGCACCAAACCCAATTGAAACATATTGTTGCCATTTAAACACAGAAAAACTCAGGCCTATGAGATACACCAACTGACCAATTAATACATAAATCAAGACCCTTCCAAATTGATATAAGACATTAGACAATATAGGCATATTGCTAAATTGCTTATGAGCATACAAAGCTAATGGACCGCACATGCCTGCACAGTGCAAAGTAGAAATTAATCCAAACAACAAGCCTTCTATCATTGAATTTGAATTTGTTTTTCAATTAAAGTATAAACAGATTGATCATATAAGTTAATAGATAAATTATAGATACCTGATGCAAATAAAGTAGGATCTAATTTTACCCCTTGCGTTCTAGTTAGATTAATGGTCACATCAGCTTTGGAATCATCCGGTTTCATAAACACCAAAACCATTGAATCTGCTTTAATTGAGTGTGGCATTTGCAAAAACACAAATGAATCATTTGCTAAAAGTGTAACCGAATCTTTATAGACTGCGCCTAATTTTAAGGCATCAATTTTTTGTTGATACTTCAACTCTTCGTTGTAATAATCTTTTGTTTCCAACTCTATATTCTGGCCACAGCTTTTAAAAACCATCATCACAATTAACCCTACAAAAGTGAGGTATAAAGCGAGTATAAAATACTTGAAATTCATATTTGATTATTGATAAATGGGTCCTAAAAAATTGGTTTTTACCGTCTCAATGATATCACCATCATGGTAAATTTGAAAAACAACTTTGGTTTTATGTCCTGTCATTTCCTGTGCTGGTAAAACTAAAAAAAATTGTCCGTCGTACTTTGATTCTGGTTTAATTTTGATCGAATCACCAACCATTTTTACAACTGCACCTTTAGGCTCAATTACAGCCAAATTCAAGTAGGCTGTTGTATAGGTTTTATTGATGGTTTTAATTTGATACAAATTGGAATAATGAGTTGAATCTAACTTTTGAAACAAAATACCAGGCGCTCTTAAAATTGTGGTATCAATATTCTTACGACTAACCATCAAAGCCACCAATATTATTAACAACAAAGTCAACACTGCTATGTAAGCCTTGGTAATCCATAGCATGCCTTTTCTACGTTCATCAGTAATGGCATTTTCGCTGGTTAATCTAACCAAACCCTTTGGCTTATGTACCTTGACCATTACTTCATCGCAAGCATCAATACAAGCCGTACAATTAACACATTCTAATTGAGTACCGTTTCTGATATCAATGGCTGTCGGACATACCTTTACACACATACCACAATCAATGCAATCCCCTTTAGATTGGGGATCTTCTCCTTTATGAATATGCCCTCTTGGTTCACCTCTTTTAAAATCGTAAGCCACAACAATAGAATTTTTGTCGAGCATAACACCCTGCAAACGACCATAGGGACAGGCAATTAAACAGACTTGCTCCCTAAACCATGCATAAACGAAATAAAACACTGCACTAAAAATGATAATGAGCGTAAATCCACCTTTGTGAAGACTGATCGGCTCTTTAATAATTTTCAATAAATCATCAAGGCCAATCATGTAAGCCAAAAAGGTATTTGAAATTAATAAGGCTATCCAATAAAACAATACATGTTTTGTGACTCTTTTAATGATTTTTTCTGAAGTCCAAGGACTATTTTTTAGTTTGATTTGATGAGCAGCACTGCCATCTATCCAATATTCTATTCGCCTAAATACCATCTCCATAAAAATGGTCTGAGGGCAGATCCAACCACAAAATATTCGACCAAAAGCCACGGTAAACATCACCACAAAAATGATGAAGGTGATCATAGCCACCCCAAAAATAACAAGGTCTTGAGGCCAAAAAATGGCACCAAATAAAATAAACTTTCTTTCTAGAACATTAAAAAGAAACATTGGATGCCCATTGTGCTTCAAGAATGGTAATCCAAAAAACAAACATAAATAGATAACCGAAAGCATAGTCCTTCGGTTATACATTTTACCTTTGGGCTGCCAAGGGAACACCCATTTACGTTTACCATCAGGACCAATCGTTCCAATGGCATCTCTGTAGGATTGGTCTACATGTTGACCTATATTAAAAGGGTCATCAGGACTCATCATTTAACTTCTATATTTTTCATTCCAGTTATTTTACTAGAATCGTTACCTAAATCAGCACTTGACACTTCTTCTTCATACAATTCACCTTCTGCAGCCTTAGGATTGGCCGGCTGAGTACCTTGAAGGGTGTGTATAAAACTGATGACATTCTGAATGTCTACAGGACTCAATTCGTCTTTCCAAGCCTTCATTCCCTTGTTGGTTCCATTTTTAACAATTTTAAATAAGTCGCCGGGTTTATTCCCATACAACCAATGTTTATCTGTAAAATTAGGCCCTACTAAACCCTGGCCTTCTGGACCATGGCAAACTGCGCAATTCTTAACAAAAATGGCTTTGCCTGTAGCAATTTTACCGGCATCTGCTAAATACTGAGCATTGGTCTCATCAACATTCATTGCCATCTTTGCTCTGTATGCATTTACACTTGCCTCTGCTTGCGCAATTTCAGCATTGTATTCCTCTTCGCTGGAATTAGCAGAATGGGTTACATGATAACTCACTATATAAACAATACTGGTGATAATGGTCAAATAAAAACCGTACTTCCACCATGGTGGTAAATTATTATCAAGTTCTTTAATGCCATCGTAATCGTGGTCCAACAAGACATCCTTATCTGTTTCAACTGGTGCTACGCCAAATACTTTACGAGACAAAAACGTGCTAAACCATGACACTTTTTCAACTTGCTCTCCTGCTTTATTGGCGGCCAATTGTTCTTGCTTAACAATGATTCTCATGATCATTAAACACAACCATAAAATCACAAACAATTCTAAAATTAGCATTAAAAACAAAGCCAAAAAGCCCAATGGATGCATGCCTGAAATAGGTGAACTTTCATAAATATTACTAGTAGCAAGATTTGTTTGAGCATACATAGAATTGGAAGACAGCATGGTCATTAACAAGATGATTGGAGTGGCTTTGTTAGAAAGCAGTTCTCTGATTTTTGTTTTAACCGCAGTTTTCAGCACAGCAGATAAAACAAAAATAACCAGCAGCAACACAGCACATAAACTGGCCATAGCTATAAACAAAGGGTTACTGTATATTGACGTGTTGGCTTTAACAGCTGTTTCCGCCCCAAAGGCATTAACATTTCCCAACAATGCTAAACTAATTGAAAGATATAATTTTGTTCTCATGTTACTTGTTTTCTTGTTTATCTAATGGCAATTCAGAAATGGAATGGATGTAGGATTTATCTGTGCCTAATACGTACCAAATTAAGGCTAGGAAAAAGACAAAGAAAATGATCAAAGAAGTAAGCGGATAAATGCTTACCCCTGAAATATGCTCTAAATAATGTATAAATTTCATGACTTAATACTGGTGTTATTGATTGGTTTTAGTTTCTCCGCTGATATCAGTTCCTAGTCTTTGTAAGTAGGCAATCAAAGCGATGATTTCTTTTTCTGGCATAGCTTTTATGTTTTCTTTTCGCAAATCAGCAACGATTGCATTGGCTTGTTTTTTAAGGTCGTCGTTGGCCATTTTTTCGTAGCCTTTTTCATAAGGTACACCTAAAGTTTGCATGGCTTTAATCTTAGCTTCTGT
>Ga0255137_1000755_pt1 | contig 11145 bp, 5 predicted proteins | sample Law_Atlam_RepC_8_FD_188548 | JGI IMG/M metagenome (GOLD analysis project Ga0255137, IMG submission 188548) | Freshwater microbial communities from St. Lawrence River, New York, United States - Law_Atlam_RepC_8d | ecosystem: Environmental > Aquatic > Freshwater > River | place: USA: New York... | reverse complement strand
GGAAGCCCCGGGCGATGAGCCGGCCCAGCTCGCCCGGTTGTGGCGTCTGCTCTTCCTTCAATCACCCACGGCCAACGACGTGGACCGTTCGCGGCGTTTCCTCAAGGAACTCCAGGCGTCCTTGCCGCTGGCCGAATCCAAACCCGCTGCCAAGCCCTCAGCCGCTGCGACGCCTGAAACGCCGGCGGTAACCCCCGAAGAACGGGCTCTGGCGGCCTTGTGCCAGGTGCTCATGGGTTCCAATCGATTCCTTTACCTCGACTGAGCCATGGATCGCCCTTCCAACATGTCGTCTCCGTTCGGCTTCTGCTCCCGCCGCCACTTCTTTCAGGCAGGCAGCGCCTTCGGTCTGGGTTCTACCGCCTTGTCGTGGCTCCTCCAGCAGGAGGGCCTTTTGGCGGCTCCGGCTCGACCGGAGTTGGAACAGCGCACGTATGATCTGAAACCGAAGGCGGGCCACCATCCGGCCAGCGCCCGGGCCATGATTTCCATTTTGATGATCGGGGGCCCGAGCCAGATGGACCTCTTCGATCCGAAGCCCCTGCTGAACGAATGGGCCGGGAAACCCTTTCCGGGCGAGTTGAAGTTCGACAATGCCGGACAAGCCAGTTCGAAGGTCATGCCGGGGTTGTGGGAGTTTCGCAAACACGGGCAGTCCGGCACGGAGTTGTCGTCGCTCCTGCCTCATCTGGCGGGCGTGGTCGACGAATTGTGCGTGATCCGATCCATGCGGACTGCCGTGAACAACCATGGCCAATCGCTGTATGCGTTGACCAATGGCCGCATCACCGCTGGTGCGCCCACACTCGGAAGTTGGCTGTCTTACGGGCTCGGGACCCCCAGCCAGGAGTTGCCCGCATTCCTCACACTGACCCATCCCTCGGGCCTGCCACTGCTCGCCGAGGCCAATTGGTCCAACGGCTGGTTGCCGTCGATTTTCCAAGGAACGGTGGTTCGCCCCACGGAGCCCCGATTGCTCAACCTCGACCCGGCTCCGCACCTCCGCGGGGTTCCTCAACAACATCAACTGGAACTGCTGGGCGAACTCAACCGCGCGCATCGTGCCGAGCATCCGGGAGAGCAGGACTTGGATGCCCGCATTGCCAGTTACCAATTGGCAGCCCGAATGCAGACGGCGGCCAAAGAGGCCATGGACATTCGGTCTGAGTCGGAGGCCACACGGCGCCTGTATGGCATCGATCAGGAACGGACCCGCGACTACGGCACCCGGTGCCTCATCGCCCGACGTCTGGTCGAACGCGGCGTGCGCTTCGTGCAAGTGGTCAACAATGGTCAAAGCTGGGACCAGCACAGCAACCTCTACACAGCCTTGCCTGACTTGTGCGCCAAGACCGATCAACCGGTCGCCGCTCTCATTCAAGACCTCAAGGCGTTGGGGTTGCTCGATTCCACCCTGGTACACTGGGGCGGGGAAATGGGGCGGTTGCCGGTGATCCAGAATGATGGTCCCAAAGAGAAGGTCGGTCGCGACCACAACACCTACGGCTTCACGCATTGGCTGGCCGGCGGCGGCGTTCGGGGTGGCATGACTTACGGCGAGACCGACGAATGGGGCCACCACGCCGTGAAGGACATCGTCACTCACCACGATCTCCACGCGACCCTCCTGCACCTCTTCGGTTTGGACCACACCCGCTTGATCTACCGCCGTGCCGGCCGTGAACTCAGCCTCACCGACAGTAAGCCCGCCCGGGTCGTGCGGGACATCCTCAAGAGTTGAAGGTCATCACCGCAGTGGTCCGTTGTCTTCGACCTCTGCGTCAGGCTCTGAACGGTAGCAAACGCAGGACCGCTCAGCTCAGCTTTCTCCACTTGCGCCCCGATGTTTCCAACAGCGCATCCGCCTTGGTTGGTCCCTGGCCGCCGGCTGGGTAGAATTCGAGAAGCGCATCAGGCTTCTCTTTGCAGAGGTCGAGGTAGGGTTGAACGATCCGCCAGCCCGCCTCCACGCTGTCCGCCCGCTGGAAGAGCGTCGCATCTCCGATCATGCAGTCGTAGATGAGGGTTTCGTATCCCGTGCTCGGAGCGTTCTGGAAATAGTCCTTGTAGTGGAAATCCATGTGGACCTGCCCGAGTTGGATGGCCGGCCCGGGGATCTTGGCTCCGAAAGCGAGTGACGCGCCCTCATCCGGTTGGAGTTTGAGGATCAGGGTGTTGGGTTCGAGTTCCTCGGTCTGGGTGTCGCGGAAGAGCGAGAACGGCGGGCGCTTGAACTCGATGGAGATCTCGGTGCTGCGTTGAGCCATACGCTTGCCGGTCCTGAGGTAGAAGGGAACCCCTGACCATCGCCAACTGTCGACGCCAAGCTTCATGGCCACATAGGTCTCGGTGAGACTTTCCGGTTGGATGCCGTCCTCTTCACGATAGCCCTTGAGGGCTTTTCCATCGCGGCTTCCGGCGCGGTATTGGCCCCGGACAATGTCGGTCTGCGGGTTGATGACATGAACCGCATCCAACGCCTTGGTTTTTTCGGTTCGGATGGCGTCGGCACAGAAGGAGTTCGGCGGCTCCATGCAAATCAGCGCCAGCAATTGAAAAACGTGGTTGGGAACCATGTCGCGCATGGCTCCGGTGGTCTCGTAGAATCCAGCACGGGATTCGACCCCGACCGTCTCGGCCACCGTGATTTGCACGTGATCGATGTGGTTGCGATTCCACAGGGGTTCAAAAATCCCGTTGGCGAATCGCTTGACCATGATGTTCTGGACAGTTTCTTTGCCCAGGAAGTGGTCCATCCGATAGATCTGATCTTCGTGAAGAGTTCGGAGGATTTGCTGATTGAGAGCTCGTGCTGATTCGTAGTCGTTGCCGAAGGGTTTCTCGATGATCACCCGTCGATAGCGTTCCGGTCCCTCCTCGACCAATCCAGACTGGCCGAGGTGATTCACCACCAAGCCGAAGAAACGTGAGGCCACCGCGAGGTAGAAGATCGCGTTCTCGCTGGTCGCGTGATCGCGATTCTCACCATCCAGTCGTTGCTTGAGTGTTCGGTAGAGTTCGGGGTCGTTGAAATCGCCCCGGACATAGCTCACCTGAGCGAGGAGGTGTTTCCAGTGGGTTTCGTCGAATTCGACCGAGTAGGATTTCTCGGAAGCAAAGGATCGGACGGCCTGATCCAAGCGGTCTCGAAACCCTTCATCCGTCAAATCCTGACGGTCCACTCCGATCAGTGAAAACTGATCGGGCAGAAGTCCTGTGCGGACCAGATTGTACAACGCGGGCATCAGCAGCCGGCGTGTCAGATCCCCTCCGGCCCCCATGATTACCAGATTGCAGGGAGGGGCTTTGTCTCCGTGGACCAAGCGCTTGGCGGTGTTCGTCAGTGGGGTGCTCATCGGTGTTTGGGGTCCCGGGATTTGTGGGGCAATTCCAGTCAGCAGCAATCCAGGGGCCACCTGCCCTCCATTTCTAGGGCCGTGGCGAACAAGGGGCTTTGTTCAATGGTGCGTCTGTTCGTGAGATTTTGATCCGGCTGTGGCTCGTCCGCAGGCGGGACAATGGCGCCATGCGGGGTCCCATGTGCCTGAGGGGCCTGTACCGGATGCAACCGGAGTGTGGGCGACCGGCTTGTCGTCTTCGACCGATTCGGTCCCGAACAAAGCGACCATCATCGTTTTTCCTACGATGTTCATCAGCATACCGAAGAGAACCAACCCGCAGAACATGGTGACCACCGCGATCAGTCGCCCCGCGAGGGTGACTGGGTAGATGTCGCCGTATCCAACGGTGGTTAGCGTCACGACGCACCACCACATGGACTGCGGCACCGAGTTGAAGCTCGAAAGTCCGCCGTTCACCGTCGTCTCCTTGCCCCAGCGGATATTGTCTGTGGGGTTGGTGCCGTTGCGGATCCTCGTGGGGGTCTCGGCTACTTTACTGATCAGTTCAGCGTCGGGAACAGCTACTTCAAACCGCTGTTGGGCAGGCTCCCAAGATTTCACGTCCCAGATCCCGTCAAAGCCAGAGTCGCCGCTGATGATCACCTTGCATCCGTTGAGATCGCCGCGCAGGTCCTGCGCCGTGAAACGCAGTGAATTCGGGCCGGTTCTCTGGACGGTCTCCAGCTCGCCGTGAGTGTATTCGGCGTGGTACACCAAGGTGCTGGAAATGATCACCACTGAGAACAGGGCCAGAAAGTAGATGACCAGATTGGTCACCATGGGGTTGCGAGGCTTTCCGTCTTTGTCGGTCTTGAGCTGGGTCACTGCTTCGCGGGCGAGTTTTAAGACTCGGAGCACCCGCAATACCCGGAGCACCCGCAGGACGCGCGTCGACTTGAGTGCCGTGATATTGGCCAGTTGTAGGTAGGTGGGCAGGATGGCCAACAAGTCGATCAACCCCCAGAAACTGAAGATGTAGTCCCGTTTGCGTTTCGCGGTTGTCACATGGCCGATGTACTCCAGCGTGAAAATGAGGGTGATGACCGTTTCGCAGGTGGCGAACAATCCGTGGAACCGATCATGCATCGAATCAACCGTTTCCAATGCGCCGGTGATGGCGGCCACGAAGATCACCAGATTCAAGATGTTGTGAACCACTTGATAGCTGGTGGCCGTCGGGACATGGAACATCCGGAACAGCCAGACTGGGCCAACAGGTGGGTTTGAGCCGTCTAGCGTCGGTTGGGTTGGGTTCGCGCTCATTAGAGCCCCCCCCGCAGCATGAAAAATGCCGAAGATGCAGAAATCCGCCCTGCTTCCCTTGGTTTTATGGGGCCCGCCCCCCGGCGGTCACCACCATAGGAAGCCGGGATCGGGCGGTTGGCTGGCTAAAGCCTCCATTTGGGCTGTCGGCAAGAACTTGAAGTACTCGGCGTGCGAATCGCCAAAGAGCATCATCATCCGGTTCTTGCCCTTGAAATTGTGCCACTGGCTGCGGGGTTTGAGCCCTGAATGATCTTGGTGGACGGGGCCCGGGCCACCTCGGATCCCTTGATCGGCACGATGGCGGTGTTGCCCTTGGGACCGCAGACCATCTTGACCTTGTAGTAGTCGAAGCCGAACTCGGTCAGGTAGCTGTTGCCATATTGCATGAAGGCGTTGGTGCAATTGACGCCCCGACCGGCCAGTGACCAAAAGTCTCCCTTGTCGGACGGGCACCGGAACGTTTCGTAGGCATTGCCGACATAGATGTTCAGGGGCCGATTGGTGGCCGCGGTGAAGACGTCGTAGGTCCCATTCTTGCCGCCGGTCGAAGCCCAGTCGTTGATGGCCGGGTAGGTATCCCGATTGTCATCCGTGTACATGAAGTAGGCCTTGCCGATCTGGCTCTGGTTGCTCATGCACTTGACCGTGTGAGCCTTCTGCTTGGCATTGGCCAAGGCCGGCAAGAGCATCCCGGCCAAAATGGCGATGATGGCGATCACCACCAATAGCTCGATCAAGGTGAAGGCTCTCTGGCTGGAGACATCAACGGAATCGGAAGGGCTCGTCTTCATGGGCTGCAATTCTCGGGGTATCGCAAATGACGTTAGCGACCATGGGATCCGATTCCATGAAAATCTCCGGATTTGAACGTCACCGAGGCGTGCCTTGAAACGGTGGGGTCGGCCCTGAATCGGCCCCGGGGAGCAACTTTTCCGGTCTTTTTCTGCTCCTCGACTAGCTGTCGAAACGCAACATCGGCGAAAGCCGTGGATCCCTAAAAGTCATCGCAACGTCGATGGATTACCTCCGGGCCTCCTACAGTCGGAGCGTTTTCATGGGAAAAGCTCTTAAGCCGAGGCTGGGTCTGACGCATCCCATTCATGGGAAGTAAAGAGGTTCCTTTCCCTCCATCCAGCTACTGCCATGTCTACTGAAATACAATGCCCATCGGGAAATTCTTCCCGGCTTGCCGGGAGAACTCCAACGACGCAGCCTTTTCAATCAGCGCTCAAGGGAGGCCTTAAATGGCTATGGATTGCCATGTTTCTTCCGGTGTTTCTCGTGGAGTTGAAGGCCCAGTCGCAGCGCAGTCGATCGGTGGTGGGTTGGGGGGAATCCCTATTAGGCCTCAATCAAATGCCGCCTCTGCCGGCAGGAACTACCGCCAATGACATCGATGCTCTCGCTTCAGGTGAATTGGTCAATGCGGTGGGCTTGCGAAGCGGCATATCGGGTTATTCCGGTCCGCGAATCATCGTTTCTGGGGCCAGCATCTTGACGGGGGATGCGGCTGGTAAAGTTTTTTGGGGTACTGGAACGTCGGACTTCACCACCTGGAATGACGTGGTGGTGAGGTCCGGGGCGCTGGTGCCGGATCGCGTGTCCTTTGGCTTCCTGCATGCAGCAGTAATTCTGACCGATGGTAAGATGGGGTTTGTCGGAGATCGTCAGGGTAGTTACTTCCCCGCGACTCCCGCCGCTGGAGACTTGGTCGCTGTGGCCACTAGTGCGACCCATGCGCTTGGTGTTAGAGCCAATGGGTCTGTCGTTGGGGTCGGTGGGGTCAATTTCTTTGGGGAAAATACGATCCCTCTGGGTCTGTCGGGTGTCCAGGGGGTCGCGGCGGGAGAGTACTTCAGTGCGGCGGTCCTCGACAATGGTCAGGTCGTCGTTTGGGGAACGGACGCCAATGGCGTGCTGCAGATTCCGGTGACGGCCACCAATGTAGTCTCGATCAAAGCCGGAGCCACTCATTTGGTTGCTCTCCGCGCCGATGGCACGGTGATCGCCTGGGGCAACGCAGCGGACGGCCGCACGAGCGTTCCGGCAGGATTGAACCGCGTGATTAAAATCGCCGTGGGGCGTGCTCATGCGGTCGCGTTGCGGGACGATGGGACGGTGGTCGCCTGGGGTTACAATGGTTCCGGTCAGGCTTCGATTCCCTCAGGTCTCATCAACGTCATCGACATCGCTGCCGGCGGTAACCACAGCCTGGCCCTCGTATCCCGCGAGAAGCCGACACTGAATGCGGTCTCGGCGAGCATTGCCGGGGTGAGCTTCAATCTCGCCGGCGGTTATGCTGAGAAGGGGCGGGTGGTCCGCCTGACAGCCAGCGTGGCTGGGGGAGCACCGCCGGTTCAGTATCGGTGGCGGAAAAATGGAGCGCTGGTTGCCGGAGCAACGAATGCGATCTTGGACATCACTGTGGGTCCGAGCGAAGGTAACTCGATATCGATGGACGTTGAGGCGATCAACACCTTCGGGGCGGACTCCGAGTCCGTGGCGGTCAAGGTAGGCAGCAGCCCCAGCGACCTGGCCATCCAGGTTGGTCGGGTGACCGGGGGAGCTGGGCAGAACATTGCAATAGGTGGTTATTGGGATCCAACTGGAACGTTCACGGCCATGGGGCGGGGGTCGGATGGGAGCTTTTTGACTTCAACGGCCACTGGAACCTCAATCATCGAGGTTAGGGCAAAGGGAAACCCCGCTCCCGATCTTTGGGTGTATGATGCCGATTCCATGCAGACAATTTTTGGTTCAGTTCCGGGTAATCTTTTTGGATCAAGTCTTGCCGGCGCATCGTCGGTGGTTCAAGGGGTCCGATATGCTTATGGAAAATCAATCCCTTCGTCTGAAGGGGTCCATCGGTATGTCGTCATCGTGGGCAACTCGTTGGGGCGACTGACCAACACTTTCAGTGTGTCGATGCACTCTGCGGCCGTTCCTCCGCCGATCGTCGCTAATTTCCCGAATATTGCCGGTCTGAATGGCGCTACTTTGCCGACAGGGCAACCCGCCGCTGTCGGTCCGATTCCGTTGGGTACCTCGGGATTCACGCTCGCGGTGGATGAAAACTATATTTCCTCAGAGGGATCAGTTTATCAATGGATGCGCAATGGTGCGAACATCATTGGAGGAACCAATCGAACCCTCTCGTTGGGATCCTTCGCAGTTTCTAATGCAGTCCCCTACACGGTAAGGGTCCGAACTCCGCTCTATGGATCCAGTGTGGCGAGCGACTCGGCCTTGGGAGAGGCGACTTCCTCGTCTTTGACTCCGATTCTTCCGGTATCCGTCACGCTTTCGAAGACTAATCTTGCCTCCGCCACCGGTGGATCGGTTGATTTTGACGTCACGTTGACCGGATCGCTGACTGCAAAAATTTATCTCGAAAAAGAGACTTCAACCGGCGTCTGGAGTGGAAACGGTGACTTGCTTGGCAATCTCACATCGCAGGCATCGCCCGCATCGGCCAACTGGCTAGGGTGGACACCTGCAAAGGAGTTTTGGGCAAACCTGAATGGACTGGGAGGCTCTCTCAAACTCAAGATTGGAGGACCTGTGTCCACCGCCCAAAAGGGTAGTTACCGCTTGGTCTTTGCCCAGATGACTCACTTGCCGCAAGGCTCGGCCCCATTGACGGATGCTGTGCAATTGGATGGGACCCTAAGGTACTCCTACTTCACTGTCTCCATCACAGAGGCCCCCTCAATAACAGTCCCAACCGTTGCGCCCTCTCCGTCGGCGAGTGGGGGGACTTGGATCTCGGGAGTTGCCAATGGGGTTGATATGACGATCGCGGCGAAGGCCAACGCCACTGTGGATTTGTCCGCCTACCTCTCCATCGCTGGATCCCCGACTCCCAACTTCCGGTGGGAGAAGCAGACTTCCCAGAACCAGTTCACTTTGGTACGCGCGTTCACCAATTCATCCAGTTTGGTTCTGGCGGCAGTGCCCACCAACGCTGGGATTTACCGTGTGACAGCGACTAACTCGATTGGCGGAGCCACTGGGGTAACCAAGCTGATCGCACTCAACGTGGATCGGGTTTTGACTGTGACCAATGGAGCAATGGTTTTCCCCAATGCGACCGTTGATCTCCCGATATCAATGGTGGGTTTTGGGGATGAGTCGGTGCTTTCTTTCACACTCCAAATCGATTCTGCCTACATCTCGATGGCTGCTGCCAATGTAGCAATGACCCTGGAACCGTCCCTCGCTACCAGTACCACGCTCTCCTATCGCACTTCCGGATCCGTTGACGCGACTCCTGCGGTCAACGGATCCGGCGGCAATCGTTTGAAGATGCAAGTGTTGGTTTCAAAGACCGATGCTACGAAGACCTTTTCCGCAGGAACCAACCGTCTGGGCACGCTGACTCTCAAAGCGCAGAATATCTCCAGTATTGGTGTGATTCGAAGTGGCGCGTCAAGTCCATCGCTGGAAGCTACGATTCAGATCTTGGGCTCGGGCACGGTCGGTCCAGACTATCTGCCGCTGAGCATCGCCTTGACCAATGCGACCTTGGCCTCTCTGGTGGCGGAGTCGGGTTCCGTGCGCGTATTGGCCGATTCTTTGGAGGGCGACGTGGACGGTGATTTTTTTGTCAACGTCACTGATGTCACCGCCATTGGAAATGTCTTGGCGGCTGGCGCCTTCGGGAGCTTCAACGCAGCCGTTCTCCAGAGTAGGTTGGACACAGCTCCCCGTCAGGCCTCGGGTGACACCAGTGTCAACCTCGCTGACTTGGTTCAAGTCGCTCGGTATGCTGCCAAATTGGACGCCGCTCAACCGGCTGGTGGTCCGAGTGGCCCGTTCGCCCTCAACGGGGGCATTACCGTTGCGAAAGTGTTCAGTCAGCAGAAGTCCTTAGCGGCGGCCAAGATGCGTCGGATCCGACTCGGATGGGCTGATTTAGTGGCTGGCCAAGAGGTTTGGGTTCCGGTGTTGCTCTCAGGATACGGAAACGAGAATGCCTTGGCCTTCAACGTGGAGTTCGATCCCGGCGTTATCGAGTATACCGGACTGAAAGCCGCGGCCGGGACTTCCCAAATGGAAAACAACCTTGCGGCTCAGGAGGGACGCGTCGGAGTCCTACTATGGAAGGCTGCGGGTAGAGCAGTGCCGTCGGGTGAGTGCTCAGTGGCGGAGCTGGGATTCCGTGTCAAAGCCGCGGTCGGCAGTGCGAAGATTCGATTTGGTAGCCGCCCGGTGGATTCCCTGATCGCGACCGTCGACGCCCAACCGGTAACGACCGTCGAGTTCGAAGGGGGCGAGTGGCCCATTGCCCAGCGTCGGCGTGTGGTGGGAGGGCAGATGGTTTCCCAACACATGGCCGCGGGTCGTTGGAATGTGGAGCTGCAAGCAATCGATTCGGCTGGGGTTCCCGTTTCGGCGGTCAATCGTTCCATTCGAGTCCATTCGGCAAATCGTTTGGATGCGAATGATGCGGAATGGACTCCCGTCGGAGTCGCTCCGGAGGTCACGCCTTTGGGGACGTTGCGACTGCCGTTGCCTCAATCGGCAGACCAAGCATCGCGGTTCTATCGAATCCGCGAGGAATGAGTTGTTCGTTCTTGGATTCTGCTGGCGGGTCTTCGGGGCCGAATCCCGTGATCCGGTAGAGAAATCCAATCGGCTGATCGAAAGTTCCAATTCACGGAGGCGCTCAATTTCAGGATTGAGCGCCTCCGCTCTGTATTCAGGGTTGGCACCTGTGAGGACCACCCACGTCGGCAATACACCGGTTCGCTCCACCTTCTCGCTGCCCCCAGCGGTTCCTCCTTCTTCGGCTCGCGTGGTCATTGTCGGTGGAGGCATCGTGGGCAGTTCGGTGGCCTATCATCTGGCCAAGGCGGGCTGGAAGAATGTCGTGCTGCTTGAGCAGGGACTGATCAGTGGGGGAACGACCTGGCATGCCGCCGGCATGATCGGTCAGTTGCGCGCCAGCAACAGCATGACCCAAATCAACAAGTACTCGGCCCAGCTGTATCCCAAGCTCGCCGAGGAGACAGGGCATGACGTGGGATGGGTCCGCACCACCGGACTGACGCTCGGGACCAATCCGGAGCGCATGACCCAGCTTCGCCGAACCGCCGCAATGGCGGAGGTGTTTGGCGTCGAGGCCCATTTGGTCGGCCCCAAGGAAGCTCAAGATCTCTGGCCGCTCATCCAGGTCGAAGACGTGTTGGGGGCGGTGTATTTGCCGGGAGATGGGCGGGTGATTCCGGGCGAATGCGCGGTGGCTTTGGCCAAGGGTGCGATGGCCCACGGAGCAGCCCTCTTCGATCGCACGCGCGTCGCCTCGCTGCTGCAGACCACGGCTCCGCACGGACGTCAGCGGGTCACCGGAGTGCGATTGGAGAGCGGTCAGGAAATTCGCGCCGACTGGGTGGTTCTTGCGTGCGGCATGTGGGCTCGCCAGCTCGGACTGGGCATCGGCGTGGATTTGCCGCTCTACCCGGTCGAGCATCATTAC
>Ga0255137_1000753_pt1 | contig 11160 bp, 11 predicted proteins | sample Law_Atlam_RepC_8_FD_188548 | JGI IMG/M metagenome (GOLD analysis project Ga0255137, IMG submission 188548) | Freshwater microbial communities from St. Lawrence River, New York, United States - Law_Atlam_RepC_8d | ecosystem: Environmental > Aquatic > Freshwater > River | place: USA: New York... | reverse complement strand
GTTAGGGCCCCTCCCGGGGCCCCGTGTGTTACATTTGTTTTTTGAGTACTGACCATGAGTATTGATGTCGAAGTCTCAACCAAAATAAAATGTTAAACTTCTTTTGGCTGTAATAAGCAACGCTAAGGGGGTGCATTGGTTGACAACACATGATCCGTTTTTGATGAGGCTCGTGTGGTGAAATTCGTGGCTGATCTGCTCCGAGATCTGCATCATTGTGTTGCACATCTGATGTCATGTCGTGATTTGAATGCCCTATGATTATTTCAGTATTCAAATTTGGCATGAGTGTGTTCAGCGTCAGCATTGTCGTGCGGTAGGGAACTCATTGGTGTCAGGATTAACAGTTAATTTCTGCGTTAAGTTGACAGTTTTGTGTCTGTTATTGGTCGCTGTCGTATAATAATGACTGCACCCGGTGATGACGATTTGCAACTGGCGCACGTGCATGGAGTCTTTCCTCCTATTTCAGCATTTGATTTGTCTCTCGTTAGGGATCCTATTGTGCAGCAATGCTTGGCGTCGATGTTACATCTGAACACGCGACAAACTAATGATATATCGGCATTGAGAAGCGGGCAAGATAAAATTATGCGCATGTTGTCAAAACTGACTTCAAAACGTTCATCGAAGCCCTATGCTGTCGTTGTCAGGTCAAGGAAATCGTCATCATCTGGTAGTGGAGATCTGTTGCCATCTTCGTCTGCGCAGACTTCGTCGAATCCAACTTCAGGGTCAGGGTCTCATGATGATGAAGGGTTAGTGTTGGAGTGCCTGTTCTGTGACAGTGTGCATGACAATGAAAAAAGTCATTGGCAACATTACGATCGTCTTGGCAAGCGAATCGGTATGGCTTATTCTGGGGACTGCGTTTTAGCTCCTGATCATGCTGTGTTGCGCGGATATAGCGGATGTGATGCTGACAAAATGCTCGCATTTATCAAGGAATATAACTCTCATATTTCATCTTCTAAGGAGAAAGGCATCAACCGTGAGAGAGCTTCGCGTTTGGCTGCTTTTTTAGCAAGCAAACTCCAACCGTGATCGCCGTGAGGATCGCTTTTGTTGTTTGAATGATGGGAGTTGTTATCAGTTTTCGCAATGATCGTAGTGGTATTGTTGGTGGTCTGCAGTAAAGTGTTTGTTGCGCGCGAAGTTTTTCATGATCCCTTTCGAAGTGATGCTGTTGACCATCGACCACTGTTTTTGTTTGAGACAAAGTGAATATGTATAGCGATCGGTATGTCATTTTATTGCGCAGCGAATGAGTTGCGGAGACAATTTCTTATTGGAAGTTGCGCAAAAATCTCATGAACAGCAGACATGTTGGGCAGTTTGTTGTGTTGTTGCGAACCTGTCGAACTGTGATTACGGGGGCGAGTGTCATAATGTATTTTACCTGTTGCATTGCATTTGTTCTGTTTCGTAAGCCTAAGATTGACGATCTGTACATGTCAGCTGCGTTTTCATCGCTTTCGTCTGGGGTTGAGGCATCGGTGGCTACAGGTGATTCCTCAGCTTCACCTTCGACGGTGCTTCGTGTAGCCGATCTTCTTCGAGGTGTTGGCACTTGACGTGATGGTTGTTGGCCTTCTGCTTCACATTCGACGGTGCTTCGTGTAGCCGATTTTCGGTCTGCACGCGATGATTGTTGCCGTTGAACAGTGCCCATAATGTACATGTCATCTGAGCTGTCTGACGCTATTGGTGAGTGTTCATGTTGGGATGCTTCACCGCCCGAAGAAACCTCAATGGCATCGTTGTTGTGCTGTTGATTTTGAGCAGTAGAAGCGGCAGAGCTCGCGTTGCCATTTCCCGTAGCGATTTGTTCTCGTCTTGAGTATGGTTGTTCTTCTTCGCTGTCTGAATCAATGATTCTGCGTCGACGTTGTGGCGTCGATGCGGTTACCTGCTCTTCTGGCTGCTGCCCTTGCCGAGCGGGAGATGTGAACCTGCGGATGTCGGTTTGCCCTGATGGTTTTTCTGGAGTGCGAGGAGTTTTCGGCGGCATCTTGTTTCGGTGTGAATATCAATATGTGATACTGAATTTCAGTTAGTAAGTCAGTGATTATGTGTTTTAAAGTATGATGTTTGTCGGGGGGAGCTGTCTGTGCCGCTTTCGTCAGCTCTCATCTTGATGTTTGCATCGATAGTGACGCGTTAGCAGCCGTTTCCCACCGGGACTCGAGCTCGCGCATGTCGTTATCAACTTGTGTTCAGGCGTCCGTTGACTTTGTGTGTTTTTTTCGTAACGGATAAGTGATGTGTGATGTGATGATTGTGTTGGATGTACAGGCACTTCGGTGCAGATCATTGAAGTGGTTGTTGAGCTACTCCTGAATGTCGTAACGGTTGCTCGAATGGATTTGCCGTTGGAGTTGTTGATCCCCATCTGTAGTGGTCGGAGCGTCTGGATCCAACCGTTCAGTTTCAACGATCGCGATCGTCGCTCGGAGGACGGCTATTGCTTTTTATGAAATATTATTGGCAGTTTCGTGTATAGATTTCTTATTCAAATTATGAAACGTGCGCAAGGAATCCCAGTTTCTCCAACCAAGAAGCAAAGTGTGACAGGGCAGCGTGGTGCCGCCCCAGCTCCTGTCTCATCTGAGATAATCACCAATGATCCACATGTCTCTCTCGATCATGTTCCACCCTCTGTTATGGCTTCGGCAATTGATTCAGCCGTTCTGCATGAGTCTCCTGCATCTGAAGCAATTGATCTTGTGTCGCCATCTGTCGCTCCTGCGGTTGTTCATGTTCCAGATCGTGTTCAAGATTTATCTGCTGCATCTGATGGCATTGCTCTTGCATCTCCCGTTGTCGCTTCTCCGGTTGTGAATCATCCTGAGCCAAGTCTGCAATTGTCTCCGGGATCCAATCGGCAACGTTTCATGGCCAGTTGTCAGCCTCTGAAAGTTTGCTGTGATTTGCGCAATGTTGGCTTGCACGCAGCCGGCGTCCGTTTCTCTTTCCAGGCTGTTGTGTTCGTCGTGTATCCAGCTTCCGAGAAACCTGATCGCAGGCATGTGCTTCTTGCCGATCAATTTGGTTGCACAGGTCTCACGGTGTGGGGAGCTCATGTTCCTTTATTCACATTTGCCACTGTTGGCACTGTCGTTAAGTTCACGAAACTTGGAATGATTGTCCACAATGGGAAAAAGGCTCTTTCCATGAGCAAGGACACAACTATTGTGTTCATGCCCTCCTCTTGTTCAACTGAAGAAAGCAAGTGGTGGCAGTCTTTCTCTGACCAACCATACAAAAGGATCATCGACATTCATGACTGCGAAGACAATGACATTGTGAATGTCGCTGGCATTGTCGGATCGCTGTCTTCGGAGACCAAGCGTGTCAGAAGCGACAACAAAGATTTGATGAACATGCGTCTGACCGATCCTTCAGGTTTCATTGACGTTCGTTCCTGGAACCACAGTGAAGACGAATTCAAGGCATTTCTTGAGAAGCCTCTGTTGTTGCAGCGGGTTCGCGTTACTTCATTCGCTGGCAGCAAGGTTTTGGAAATGTTGGACGGCAATGGAACTGCAGTCGTGCCACAGTTCGCTGGTGCGGGTGAGTTGGCCAAGTATTGGGTCGATTAACTTGATGTTTTCCACTCGTTACATATATTGTATTTTGTATCCCTATTGTGACAGAATTGCGACATTGCATCGTAAAGAGACGCTGCGTCGTAGTCTTGAATTTGTGTTCAATTTGTCGATTGTAGCGCCGCATTGCGCTGCTGTGTTCTGGAAACTTTGTCGCGATGATGTTGTCAATGATGTTGATGATGATGATGATGATGATGATGATGATGCTGCCAAGACGTGTCGCATGATGCTGTTTGTTTGAGATAACTTATATTTTATTGTAAATGATGGGTAGTTAGAGCAACTCGTCGATGGAGATGATATTGACCACCGTGACATGTTCTTGTCGTGAATCCGTTACAGATAGACACTGACGTTTTAATCACTGTTGTCTATTTCGTCGTCAGACGAATGCGCAACCAATACGCCATTCCAAAATGGTGCGTATGTGAATCCTGGTCTGACTCCAAAGACAGGCGGATTCAAATGTTGCATGTGGTCCCATCCGAGTTGATCCAAGGGCTCATACGATGAGTCTGTGCATTCCCTGGGTGACGGTGGCCTCGCTGGTCCACTGCAAACGTAACGACTACCAAACCGTTGATCTTGCAAGTATGCCGGTAACGCCACTTGATGCAGCATGCGACCACTTGCCTGTATAGCATGCACGTGGCGATCCCAATCAGCTCCGTGGTGATCGCAAGAAGTTCTGTTGCAGCGCATGCACCATGGATTGAAATCATCGGACAGAACGTTATTGTCAGCATACCATGGCACAGGTTCCGCATCGTTGTTGACGCCCGCAAGAAATATGAAGGCGGGGGTTCTCCGCGTAGGTAAGCAGAATACCGGCACTCTCGCTGCGCGGCTCAAAGCGTCGCCACTCAGATGACTGCATACGTGTTCCCAAAGATCTTCAATGTGACAGAGGTCCGCCAGGGGGCATCCACTGTCAACGTTATCCCGGTTGATCTGGTCGTAATCTGCAGCGTGTAACTCACGCTGTTTGTCGATGTGGCTGCTGCAGCCGCTGCCACCGCTGCCGCTGCCGCCGCCTCTGCCGTCGCTGTTGTCGAGGGTTGCTTTCGTTGTATCGGAATCGACACATAATGTGTCATCGTCCATTCCTAAATCTACCTGTTGTACCGCCACTGATGATGATGATGATGCCTTAGTGGTTTCTGCCTGCCTCCTGCTGCGCTGAGGGTGTCTCGTGCCTGGTTCTTGCCCAGCGGAACGCTTCATATTGAGGCTGTGTGGCGCACATTTCATTTCTATTTACAATGCGTTTATCTCAACGCGAAATCGTGTCCTGTGCGATTGTTAATGCACTTGATATCATTGCGCGTGTAGCTGCGCATTCGCGATGATCATTGTCTCTGCCATCAGGACCTCATGCAGCGCTTCTTGCTCGGTCTGGCGTGATTGTATGGCGCAATGTGAGGTTTGATCGTTGTGCATGTCATGTGGTATGGAAGGCAAATGGAGTCATCATATCAATGTTTGGCAGTTGAGTTCATGTTCCGTTTTTTGTGTTCAGATGCGTGCAGATCATTGAGTGGCACAGACTTGAGTTTAACGGTTTCTTTGATCGATCACTGCATCCATCTGCAAAATGTGGTCAGCAGTCACTCAATTCGTGACGAAGAACGCTCAGCCAGCAGCTGCGCTAGCTTCGCGCAATTGTGTTGTAGCTGGACATGTTGATAAGGCCTCGCACATTGCGGTCTCACGATTCATCGTCACGGGCATATCGAAGTGTTTTGGCATGCGCTATCTCATCCAAGCCTTTTTGACTGTTCTCAAGACCCAACGTGAATTGTTCGGCATTTCGGCGTTCTCATTCGGTATTCGGATTGGAGCTACAGATGTTCCACATGTTCGCATTGCTATATTGCTCAAGAACGTTGAAGCGCTGGCCAGAGTTGAAGCTTTTATAAGCACAGCGTTTGCAGGCATGGATAACTGTTCGTTTGTCGTAACTGTGTCAGCTCGAGTGTTCATGTCATGCATAGCGGATGATGACCGCAGTGACAGGTTTGAGGAACTCAATGATGATGATGATGATGATGATGATGATGATGATGATGATGATGATGATGATGATGATGATGATGATGATGATGATGTTGCATGCTCTCCACCCTCGCCATCAGCATCACCATCGACGGCTTCGGTCTCATCAGCGACAATGCCGGTGGTATCGCCGATATGTTCTACCTTGGTCACTGTGACCGACCTGACATAATGTTGCTGTCCTTGCACTCTCAGTTAGCGTGATCTGCAAATATGTTCGCCAGATGAATAAACGAAAGAGTGTGTGTGTACCGTTTTTATTTTGATCGCATGTGATTGTTTATAGAGTGTGTGGCGTGCATCGTCGTTGCTCATAATGGAATATGGCCGACATTAAAGGTTTGCTGGTGTTGTTTTTCATGAACGTTTCACCTCTCGGACTAAAAAATGTTATGTTTGACCATCCTCGAACACGGCTCAGGGCAACATATACCTGACCGTGAGCAAACGCGTCTGTATCAGCCACAATACCAACTTTGCATAACGTCTGACCTTGGCTTTTGTGAACAGTGACAGCGTATGCCGGCATGATGGGGAATTGTCGGCGAGTGAATGAGAATGGAAATCCAGATTCCTCAGTGTTGATCTTGAATGAACATCTGGGTAGATATATTACCTGGTGTTTCCCCGGTCCTGTCAGTAACTTCATTTTGAGAATGTATCGAGTGAAGCTGATTAGCTCTGCCAATACTCCGTTACATATTGCTGGTGGATTGCAATTGCGAATAATCATATATCTTGCTTTCATCTTTAACATCAGTGATGCGGGTGGAACTCTGGGTATGTGAACACTTTGAACATACTCAGAAGGATATTCGTCAGGCTGCCGACATTCACTCAGATCGTCACTTGCTACACTATACCCAATTTCGCCTGGAATTTTGGCAAACACTTTGTCGTTGATCAGAGCGCATTGATCCAGAGTATATGCTAATATCATATTGCGACAATTGGATTCAGCAGTCACATCATTCCCATAAACGGCGTCAATCAGAGCGTCAACGTTTTGAACTGTTGAATCAATTGGTATATCAATTTGTTCAATTTTTCCATTTCCAACGTCAGATAAGAACTGCTTGAAACTGTCATCATTTCCGGAACGAAAGTTGAAGGTGAATTCTAGTATCGGTATTTGATCAAACCAATCAGCCAACAATGCAGAATGAAGGTCTCCTCTGCCGCCTTTCACAATTGGCGTCAGTTGTCTGAAATCGCCCAATAAAACAATCACTTTCCCTCCAAATTTCAAATCATTATCCATCAATCTTCTTAAGCTTCGATCGACACAATCAATGACCTCAATATCAACCATGCTAATTTCGTCCCAAAATATGACATCCACATTGCGAAGTTCTATTTGTTCCTTCAATTCCCATGAGCAATAGCTATAATCGTGAATTTCAACAGGAATTTTTAACGCTGAATGTGCAGTCTTGCCATTGGGAATTAACGTTGCAGCTAATGCGCTAGCTGCAATGCACATTGATCGGTATCCAGCGATTCGCAGTTGGTGCACAGCAACGTTTAAGAAGTATGTTTTTCCAGTGCCAGCGGCAGCGACAATAGCCAGCACGTTGTTTTTCATTTCTGCCTCTGATGCCATTTGGTTGACGAAGTCCATAGCGGTCTGTTGTTCGGGTGACAGTTCTGGGCCAATGTCCATTATTGCAACCGGTTCATCAATAGGTTGAATGATTGGGAGAGCTGTCACATCGAAACCATAATCACTATCACTTAAAGATTTGCCATTTTTTTGCATGACCTGCTCAATTTCGAACAAAGCATCCAATCTTGAGCCGGCCGTTACATCGTCGCCACATAAATCTGCAATGAAATGTTCGAACAGTGTCACAGCACTCAATGTCTTGATGTTGATCAACATGAAAGCGAACTGATATCGAATACCATGAATCGAAACGATGCGCGAGTCCAAGAACTCTTGAAAACACGCTATGAATTCGGTATCGTCATGAATGAAACCGAAAGCCGAGCAAGCCTCACGGAATGTGGAATAAATAAAACCATCAACAGTGAGCAGATCTATAAAGTCGGTGCATCCTCTAACGCACTGGAGTAAAGTTCGAAGAGCAAATAATTCATAATTTTTAAGAGACACGCCATACATTCGTCCGATCGACAACTTGCCTTTTGTGGTCCTAGGCATCCACATTCCATCTTTCCACACGTAGTGTTCTGGCACCTCTGTGTATAGCAGCAATCTGGCTTCTGCGTCACGTTTGTTGAGCTCAAACCATTCCAGCAACGAACTTCTGGTACGTTCGGCGGCGTCAAGAATGTCTCGAGCATCAGAAGTGGGATCAAACACAACATTCTGATGATCTGGCAGATGAACATCAAGTCTCATGACAGGAGGATATTCTTTATGCAATTTCAATCCCAGTAACCTCCATACTGCTTCACTGGATGTTAACAGCCGCCCAGATAAATAAGCCTGAATTTCATCTATAACAACAGAAGCATGATCCGGGCACTTGAAGCAGTACTTATAAACATACTTAAAACAGCGCTTGTGGCAAGCAATCTCAATGTTGATATGACAATCAAACATTTGCAACAGCAAAGGATTGTATGGAACTACCCATTGGTCAGTAACCATCTGATGATTTCGAATCAACACGAATCGTCCACGTCGACGGTACTGAGGATAACCATTGCCTATAGTTGTCGTCTCGCTTTCAAACTTTTTGGGGAATCTTCTCTTGCATTCTCCTTTCTCTTGTCTGCAAGGAGCGTCTTCCCTGTCATCGCAAGGATCATGAATCATGCATCGACCAACAATTGCATGGAGCTCTGGAAACTTGACAGGGCATGGAATTTCGGCCCAAACGATTTCGTCAATTTGCCTTGGCGTCAAGATTTTGTTTGCCAAAATTATTAAGATATGCGCATGCGGCATGCCTCGAGCCTACAATTCAACAATGAGCTCAATTGTGACTTACGGGCAGCGGGAGAAGATCTAACATAATAAGAGTGATACCTGCCATTCAATGCGGCAACAATATGCTAAAACGGGGCCAAATAATTTTTTCTTGATAATGACATCCAGCATTGCTTTCATCTTCATGTAGAACACCCGATCAACTGCAATATGTTTCAGAGAGCAATGATGCAGTTGCTAAATTCGTACCTATATCCATATGATCTTGCCAGTGCGAGCCTGGAGGGATATTCTCGACAATTTCTCTCCACTTTGGATTGCAGGTTATCGTTACAAACAAATCAGGTTTACCGAAGCGTCTGGGCAGAGCAACCGCATCCAAATACAAATTGTGATAGTATCTAGGTGAATTCGGATAACTTGCGGGTAACACAACAGGGACTCCAATTTGCCTTGCGTTGTCAGTATTCAATTGGTCAAAGATGGCTCTGACCGAAGCCGACTGGTATTTTGCTTGCTGCGAGGCCAACTCGTGAAACGCTAGGTTCCGAGCCTCTACCTGTGCCCAAGCATCGCAATAAAATTCCAGAGCAAGTCGGCCACAACACTGCACATGAGTCGGACTATTTCTGTGCATCAGTTTGAATCGCATATACTCAGTCAAACTTATAAGGCGGCCATTATGACTGAACTGATCGTGCCACCCGGAGCAACCGGTGGGAAATAAAAGAGGGTAACTCAACGCATGATAAAGCTGATGTGAGTCGTTGATTGATTGAAGATATCCGTTGCGATACTGAACTACAATATTTCGCTTCGAACCTGAATCGTTGTCAGACCTAGCACTCATATGGGTTGATAGTGAGATTATTACCTGCGTGCTCAATCAACGAAGCTATTCCAAAGTTTGACAAATCATTGGTAGCACTCCATGTAAACCCTATCGAATTATCGGGTGCGTTTCGAGATGAACAGCCATCAGCGGCAGCCTTAAACGTTCGAGCCAGAGGATTGAATTGCATCAAAAATTCATGCAACTGCGTCAAGACTGTTGAGCGTAACGATGGCATGATTGCCTGCCTTCTGCGTGTAGCATTGTCAGTGTCCAATACATATATTTGAGCGAAACAATGCGGTTGATTCTGGACTGGCAACAACGATCCAATTCGATGGTAAGCCCGACCACCCAACACAAAAGTTCCATCGACAAAGGACTTGTTTGCATGACCAACACTGGCAAAGGCCATAACCGTGTTGTAGCATCGAATATTCTGCTTGACATGAGAGCTCAGTATGAGACTCGATATTGCTTCTGGGACATCATTCAACTCAGGCACTACTATTGCACCTCCCTTGCAACAATTCATTTTCTCACCGAACCATGACCTGGACTGGCAATGAGGGCACACAATACTCATATTGCCCAAGTCGTGACGGGTTACAGTTGCAACGACAGATGTATCGTCATTTGCAGTGCGGGCTCGCACTCTAAAATTCTTTGACACGACCGTTTGAGAATAAGAGCATCGTTTGTTGCCGTGGCAGCGATTGCATCGAGCACAAACAGTTGAGCAATCCCCATCGTGACTTGAACCACAACGTAAACATGGACACTGCAAATGAGTTGGGTGATCGTATCCACAACGGTCGCAGATGGCTGATCTCGTACTCCAATCAAACGCAGATGAGTCAGATTCCTGGAACGAACAATCACCATCATGTCGCATTCCACAACGATAGCATGGGCATGACGCATTGGCCAAATGATAACCCCTGCAAACAACGCACAAAGGTGCCGGCATTGATCTTGAGATTGCACACCCTAATCAATTTTAAGATGGGCAGTTTCCATAATAAGATTGAAAACATAGCAGTCCTTGCTCACAACGTCACAAACTGTACCCCCACTGTAACTACCAATCACCGCTGACGTCGTGGCATAGCAGTCCTTGCCCACAACGTCACAAACTGTACCCCCACTGTAACTACCAATCACCGCTGACGTCGTGGCGGCAGAATATCTGCTAACACAGGAAGCGACGATTGCACACGATCATCAGATGTGTGACAGATGAAGGGCGACATCAAATTTAACGGTTGGACTTAACGGTTGAACCTCATTCCCTATGCACTTCGCTACACTGGAAAGAAGTGCTGCGAACTACTGCACGTCAGGCAGATCAAACGCACCTCAACGCATGCATCAACACGGGGGAAGCGATCGTTGCATACACACATGTCCCTGAGATTGGTTGGTTGTGTGGGGGGAAGGAAGAAGTCACGAATGATGAGTCATTGATGACTCACCACAGACTCACACACACACACAACACACATTTCATAACAAAATAAGACTTCAAATGGTTGAATGCAGATAGGCACCTAAAAAACAAAACTCACACACTTTTGAAACGGAATTTCATCATTCAGTAATTCACGAAAACTGAAATACGGTTCCTAAAACACAATTTTGAAAACGAATGCAATGTTAGGGGACCTTTTCCAGAAAGTTGATCAATTCGGATACAAGAAGTAGATTATGAACCGAGGAAGTTTTTCAGACTGTGGGGGACCTTAGGGGGTCAACAATTGAAT
>Ga0255137_1000752_pt1 | contig 11170 bp, 8 predicted proteins | sample Law_Atlam_RepC_8_FD_188548 | JGI IMG/M metagenome (GOLD analysis project Ga0255137, IMG submission 188548) | Freshwater microbial communities from St. Lawrence River, New York, United States - Law_Atlam_RepC_8d | ecosystem: Environmental > Aquatic > Freshwater > River | place: USA: New York... | reverse complement strand
CTCGGTACCCGCTACCTTAATCAGTAACTCAATCGCTTCTTTGCTGTAGTTGCAGGTGTCGAAATACAATTTTTTAAGTTGTTCATCGAAGGTCTCTTTCTCCCCCTTGCGGACGGTCCAGGAGCGAAAGCGCCCCATCTGGTAGGGAATGGCGCCGCCGCCGTGGGCCACCACGATCTTCAGATCTGGAAATTGGTCAAACGTTTTGGCCCCCAGCAGCGAGATGATGGCGATGCTTTCTTCGTTGATGAATTTGAGTGTGTAAGACTCTCGGGCGCTGCAACTGCCCGCAGAGTGGATCAGGCCGGGTACGTCCAGTTGGGTCATGGCCTCGTAAAGCGGATGCCAAAACGGATCGCCCAAGCCTGGCGGTGTTGGGCCTGCACCTTCGGTGGGGTCCGGATTGATCAGGCAGCCGACAAAGCCTAACTCGTTCACGCAGCGTTGCAACTCGGGAATGGCCCTTACGCTCAGGGCTTCGTCCATGTATTGCGGCAAACCGGCTACACCCCGAAAACGGTCCGGGAACATTTTGACGAATTCAGCAATCAGGTTGTTGCAGTGGATAGACCACAGCTCGGTCACGCGGGCTGGCTTAACCGAATGCATTTGTAAATAGGGGCGTGGCGAAATGAACTGGATGTCGGTGCCCACCGAATCCATTGAACGCACCAATTCTTCGGCAGCTTTGCGCACCGAGGCCTCTGGAATCTTGGGCAGGGTGTTGGGGTTGGCACGGCCACCAATGAGTTCGGCCATGAAGCGAAAACTTTCTGGCGGCATGACAAGGTGGGCATGGGAATCAATGATCATGAAGTGGGTCTTTCAAAAGAGGCTCAAAAAATGCGGTTAAGGATCAGGCTGAAGTCACAAAGGCAGTCACTTCTATTTGCAGCGCCATGCCGTGTTGCAGCGCGTGCTGCACGATGTGCCGTGCAGGGCGGTCTTGTGGGTCCGGAAATCGCGACAGCCACTCGCTGTTGATGGCATCGCGCAAAGAGTTATCGTTCACCGTGATGTGTAACTTGACGACATGCTCCAGCGTGGCGTCGCCTGCGGCCAGCAAGGCGTCCATGTTGGCAAAGGCCAGACGGACTTGAGTGAGGGCATCGGTGGGCAATTGCCCGGTGGCCGGGTCTTTGCCCGAGATACCCGAGGAACAGATCAGTGGGCCTACGCGTGCACCTAATGGAATGGGGGCGTTGTGCCCGGCGCCAGGCACATTCAGTGATCGGTGGAAAGCGGTCATGGGTTTCCTGTTGGGGGTGACTAAGGGGGTGTTGACTCGGTCTGGTGTCTCAGTGGTCCACCGAATCGCTTTCGAAAAAGCTCATGGGCATGCGGGCCAAAAACTCAGAAAACCCCGAGGATCCCGAGGGCACATGCAACAGCATCGCCTGTGCGGCCAGCAGCTCGTCGCCATCTTGGATGGCGCGGGCGATTTGCAAGTGTTCTTTGAGCGACTTACTCACTTGCGTTTTGGTTTGGAAGTCGCGAATACGGTAACGCTGGATCTGGCGGCGTGCATTCCGGATCAAATCGGCCAAATAGGGGTTGCGACTGCCGGCATAAATGGCCTCATGAAAGTACGTGTTGGCCATAGAGTATTCGGCCGATCCGCCTTGCACGGCGGCGTCTTGGCAGCGCTCAATGGCATTGTCCAGTCTCTTGCGCAGCTCGTCGTCCACCCGGCGGGCGGCTAATTTGGCGCACAGGGCTTCAAGCTCGCCAACGGACTCCATGATGGCGCGGACTTGGCTAATGGTTAAGCGGGCCACCCATGCGCCCTGACGTGGTGCGATGCGCACCAACTCGCGCGCGGCCAGTTGTTGCAGTGCCTCACGCACGGGGGTGCGCGACACATTGAATCTTGCAGCCAGCGCCCGTTCGTCCAGTGGCGCACCCGGCGGCAGATTGCCGCTTTCGATTTCTTCCTCCAAGACGTTGCGGATCTCGTTGGCTCGGCCGCCACGGGGGCGGTTGTCATCGGTGCTCAAAGCGCTCTCGATGGACGAGTCTTCACTGAAATTAGGGGTGTCATTGGTGTTCATGTATCAAATTATGCAATAAATCATCTGTGGTATGCAATAAATAATTTTCGTGTGTGCTATTTAGTGGTCCTTTTTAGCCGATGACTTGACCTTGATTTTTTCTTAAATCGTTGATTTCATTGGATATTTCATTGTTTTTTAAGGTTTGAGCAGATTGTTGGGTGCTTGTTTTAACTGGATCTGTTCGGCTTTACACCCGATAAGTACAAACCCTTAAAATCCGTAAAATACTTTTCTGGTGTATTGAAAACATGTTTTTTGCATGCCAGAATAGGCTCAAATTAAATCCAACCAAGTAATCTGGTGCATCGGCACCGCCCGATTTGTCACAAGGTTTCTCTCTCATGACGCCTAAGTCTGTTTTTTCTGATTCCGCGGCTCACGGCCTTCAAGATGTGCAACACATCATTCACCCGAGATCCATCGTGATCGTGGGTGCCTCTGCCGACCCTCGATCGTTTGGCGGTTTTGTTCAGGGAAATCTGGAACGCTTTGGTTACAGCGGCGTTTTGCATCTCGTCAGTCGCAGCAGCGAAGAGATCAATGGCCGGCCTTGCGTCAAGACAGTGGATGCGCTGCCTGAGGGCATTGATCTGGCGGTGTTGGCCATTCCGGAGTCAGGCGTGCTTGAAGCGGTGAAGGCATTGGCAGCAAGGCGCTGTAAGGCGGCGGTGTTGTTTGCATCGGGTTATGCCGAAGCAGGTGAAGAAGGGCAGCAAAAGCAAGTCGAATTGGCGCGTGTGGCGCATGAAGCGGGCATTTTGCTGGTGGGCCCCAATTGCATGGGCTTCACCAATCTGGCGGCTGGCATTCCGGTGACTTTTGAGCCTTTAACGGCCCGAGCGCCCGAAACGCGACCCGGTGTAGGCGTGGTGGCCCAGAGTGGATTCATGGCAGCCAATCTGCGCGATGCGTACCTGGGCCGGGGTGTTCCGGTGACCACTGTGTTCTCGACGGGCAATGAAGTGTCGGTGTGTGTTGAAGACATCTTGGCGGCACTGATTGGCGACAAGCAAACACGCGTGATCACCTTGTATGTTGAGCAGATTCGACGTCCACAAGTGTTTTTGCAACTGGCGGCGCAAGCCCGTTTGGCGGGGAAACCTTTGGTTTTGCTGATGCCTGGGCGCAGTGCGCGGGCGCGCGAGGCAGCGCAATCACACACGGGTGCGTTGGCGGGCGACCATGCCACAGCGACAGCACTCTTGCAGCGCGAGGCCGTGGTGGTGGTCGATTCACTGGATGAATTGCTCGACACCACCGCGGTGCTGTTGCGTTACCCGCAACCGCCCGCAGGCGGCACGGCCTTCATGACGGGTTCTGGCGCGATGAAAAACATTGCGCTCGACTTTGCTGACGATTTGGGCCTGGATTTGCCCGAGCTGAGTGCCCACACGCTGGGTCAGCTCAAGGACAAACTGCCTGCCTATGCTGTGGCTGAAAATCCGTTGGACTACACCACCATTGGCATTCGCCAGCCCGGCTTGATTGGCGAATTGCTGTTGACCATGCTGGGCGATCAGCATGTTGGCAACATTGTGCTGGCGATTCCGGTGGGGCCCGTCATGGCGCAGCGCGACAAGGCCGATCACATCGTGCCCGCGATCGCCCAAGCCACTAAGCCAGCCGTTTTGGTGCTGACCGGCGACAGCAGTCCAGTGGAGCCCTTCTTTATGGAGGCCATACAAGCCAGCGGCGTGCCTTTGTTTCGCTCGGCAGATCGTGCCTTGCGTGCGATGCGTCGCGTAGCGCAATACGGTGAAGCCTTGCAACGTGCGCTGCGCGCGCAGACTGCAGAGCCCAAGGCTATCGATTTGCCAGGTGTCGTGCCGCCCAATGGCATTTTTCCCGAATACCAAGGCAAAGCCTGGCTTGCGCAAGCTGGGTTGGCGGTGCCGCAAGGGGCCCTGGCCACGAGCGCTGACGAAGCCGTAGCGGTGGCCCGACGCATTGGTTTTCCAGTGGTGCTCAAGGCGCAAGCCAGTGAACTGCCACACAAGAGCGATGTGGGCGGGGTTTTGGTGGGCCTGGCCGATGAAGCCGCTTTGCGTGCCGGGTGGGACAGATTGTTTGCCAGCGTCCAGCAACACCGCCCGCAGTTGGTGCTCGATGGTGCACTGGTTGAAGCCATGGGTTCGCGTGGTTTGGAACTGGTGGTGGGTGCCAAACGCGACGCTGATTGGGGCCCCGTGGTGCTGGTCGGCTTGGGCGGCATCTGGATCGAAGCGCTGAAAGATGTGCGTTTAATCCCGGCCGACCTGGCCGAAGAAGACATCGTGATCGAGTTGAGCCGCCTCAAAGCTGCGGTGGTGCTGCAAGGCATTCGCGGTGCGGCCGCAGTCGATGTGCCTGCTATTGCCCGGGTGGTAGCCCAAGTGGGTGCGCAAATGCGCGCCAACCCGACCATCACAGAAATCGACATCAACCCGCTGATGGCTTACCCCTTAGGTTCAGCTGTACCGGTGTTGGCGCTGGATGCGCTGGTGGTGGCGCAGGTTGGCAAACCACTGCAGTGAGACTTGACATGCAACTGCAATTTACCCCCGAACAAGAAGCATTTCGATTGGAAGTGCGTGCCTTTGTTAAGGCTCATTTGCCAACAGACATTCGCCGCAAGGTAGAACTGGGACTGCGGCTAGAGCATGCCGATTACGTGACCTGGTTTCGAATTTTGCAGGCACGCGGCTGGCTCACACCCAGCTGGCCGGTGGCGCATGGCGGTCCCGGTTGGGACCATGTCCAAAGATACATTTTTGACGAAGAGACTTTGTTGGGTGGCGCACCGCGCATCATTGCCAGCGGCATCCAAATGCTGGCCCCTGTATTGCTGGCGTTTGGTACCGAGGCGCAAAAGCAAAAGTATTTGCCAGACATTTTGAGCAGCAACACATGGTGGGCACAAGGCTTTTCAGAGCCGGGTGCAGGCTCTGATCTGGCGGCGGTGCGTACCACCGCGATGCTGGAGCCCGATGGCCGTCACTTTGTGGTCAATGGCCACAAGGTCTGGACCTCGTATGCCCACTGGTGCTCGATGATGTTTGCGCTGGTCAAGACCGATCCGAACGCAGCCAAGCCGCAGGAAGGCATTTCCTTTTTGCTCATCGACATGAAAGCGCCGGGCCTGACGGTGCGGCCGATCCGCATGCTCGAAGGTGGCAACGACCTCAACGAGTGCTATTTGGACAACGTGCGCGTGCCGGTGGAAAACTTGGTCGGTGAGTTGCACAAAGGCTGGTCCTATGGCAAATATCTGCTGGGCCACGAGCGCACCGGTATAGCGGGCATTGGCTCGTGCAAGCAGCAATTGGCGCGCGCCCGTGCGCTGGCCGATCAGCAAGGCTTGAGCCAAGACACCCTGATGCAAAACAAGTTGATGCAGTTTGAGGTGGAGCTGATGGCGTTGGAGTTTACGGCCCTGCGCCTGCTCAGCGCCCACCAGCAAAGCAAAACGCCTGGTGTCGAAGCTTCCATGCTCAAGGTGCGCGGCACTGAGTTGCGTCAAGCAATTTTTGAAACCCTGGTGGACATTGCCGGTCCTGATGCGGTGCCGTTTTCGGCTGAGTCGCAGTTTCTTGAATACCTGGATACCGCTGCACAAAGTGAAAGCCTCGTCACGCTGGCGGCCAACTGCCTAGATTCCCGCAAGCTCACGATTTATGGCGGCACCAACGAAGTGCAGCGCAATCTGATTGCCAAAGCCACGCTCGACGCTTATTGAAAGACGCACATGGATTTTTCATTCAACGACGATCATTTGGCTTTGCGTGAAGCGGTTCAGCGATATTGCGCTGGCGAATACCCGGCCGAACAACGCGGCCATGCGGTGACCCCTGCACAGGCGAAAAAAAACCGAGTTGGCATGGCCGAATTGGGCTTGTTTGGTTTACCTTTCCATGGGGATGTAGGTGGCAGCGAACAAGGTGCAGTCGAAGTCATGCTGGTGGCGCAAGAGCTTGGTAGAGCCTTGGGCGATGGGGCTTTTTTAGCCAGCACCGTGATGGCGGGTCAAGTGCTCACAAGGCTGGGTAACGCTGATCAAAAGCAACGTTGGTTACCTGATATAGCAAGTGGTGCGCAACAAGCGGCGCTGGCTGTGTATGAATCCGGTGCCCGTTATGACTGGCACCACATCTCTACCCTGGCCACACCCAATGGGGCAGGGTGGGTGCTTCAGGGTCACAAGACTTTGGTGTGGCATGGTGACAGTGCTGACCTTTTGCTGGTGGTAGCGCGCACTGCGGGTCAACCTGCAGACCGTGCTGGCCTGTCGGTTTTTGCCTTAGATGCCACAGCCCCAGGTGTGACAGTTGAGGGCTTCGACACGTTGGACAACCGGCGTGCTGCGCATGTGACTTTCAATCAAGTGCAGCTGGAGGCCGGGCAACTGTTGGGGCCGGTAGGTGAAGCCGCAGAGGCGGTGGAGGCTGCCCTCGATGCGACCACGGCAGCGCTCTGTGCCGAGACTGTGGGCGCGGTCGATGCACTGCTTGCGCAAACCGTTGAACACTTGCGCACCCGCAAACAATTTGGTGCGCCATTGGCGAAATTTCAGGTGTTGCAACATCGTGTAGCCGACATGGCAATTGCGCTTGAACAGCTCAAGTCAATGGCCTGCGCCGCCGCCATGGCCGTTCAAGCCGATGAGCCTGTGCAGCGTCGCCGTTTGGTATCGGCAGCCAAAGTACTGGCCAGCCAAAAGGGCCGTGAAATCGGTCTGGCGGCGATACAAATGCACGGCGCCATGGGCATGACCGATGAATGCCGAGTAGGACATTACGCCAAACGATTGATGGTCATTGGCCAGACTTTGGGCGATGCCCACTGGCATTTGAATCGGCTGCGCGCAGCCTGATGAGTTTTTTAGTGTGAGCAATTTTTTTAACCCAAAGGAGACAAGCATGATGAACCGCAAGACTTTCACCAAGGTATTAACCGCGATGCTGCTGAGTATCGGGCTGGGTGCAATGGCACAAGACAAGCCTCCCGTCAAACTGTTGGTGGGTTTCCCACCCGGGGGGGCGTCTGACAGCTTGGCCCGCTTGATGGCAGAAAAATTGCGTGACCAACTCAAGCAAAACGTGATTGTGGAAAACCGTCCCGGTGTTGGCGGCCGAATCGCTGCGCAAGCGGTCAAGGCGTCGCCACCCAATTCACAAACTTACATGGTGGCTCCCAATGCGACCTTCGTTTTTCAGCATCTGACCTATCCCGTCTCGACGCTGGGCTACGACATGAATACGGACTTCACTTCAATAGCACGTTTAACTTCTTACCCTATGGCTATGGTGGTCAGTAGCAGCATCGGGGTAAAAAACGCCAAGGAGTACGTGAACTGGCTTAAGGCCAACCCTGGCAAAAATACTTTTGGAACGGCCGGACAAGGCGGGGACACACACTTCAATGGCTTGCAGTTTGGCAAGTTGGCCGGTACGCCCATGCAAGTGGTTCCTTACCGTGGAAATGGCCCTTTGGTGGTTGACCTGCTGGGGGGACAGATCTTGACGGGTAACTTGCTGGCGGGGGATGCACTGCAGCATGTCAAAAGCGGCAAACTCAATTACGTAGGTGTTTATGCGCCCCAGCGGTCGTCTTTACTGCCCGATGTGCCTACTATGGCAGAGCAAGGCTTTAATACCGGTGGTGACGATGGTTGGATGGGCGTTTGGGGCCCCGCAAAATTGCCATCGGCCGAATTGGAGCGCATGCAAACTGCCATCAAAAATGTACTGGCCATGCCCGACGTCAAAGAGATTTTGCTGAGCAAGTTCTTGCAAGTGTCTGACTACCGTTCGGGCACCGAGGTGGACAAGCAATTGCAAGCCGAGCTGGCTCACTGGGGTCCCATCATCAAAGCCTCTGGCTTCACCCCTGCACCCTGAACGCAGACAAGTCAATCTAGCGACATGCAAGACTTTGATTACATCGTGGTGGGCGCAGGCTCGGCGGGTTGCGTGCTGGCCAACCGACTCAGCGCCGACGGCAGTAAGTCGGTGCTGCTGCTCGAAGCGGGTGGTGAAGATGCCCACCCACTGGTGCGTATGCCGGTGGGTTTTCTCAAGGCCTTGCAGCGTCCGTCCCTGACCTGGACTTATGAAAGTGAGCCCGAAACATTCCTGAACGCTCGGCGCTTGCCGATTCCCCGGGGGCGTTTGCTGGGTGGTTCTTCCTCCATCAATGGCATGTTCCACATTCGTGGTCATCGACTTGACTTTGACGAATGGCGCGATCTGGGCTGCACCGGGTGGGGTTATGACGATGTGTTGCCCTATTTTTTGCGTTCCGAAAGCAATTGGCGCGGGGCGGGGCGATTTCATTCTGACCATGGCCCCTTGCAAATTAACCCCATCCGTAACCGTCATTTGCTGCCAGAGCCGCTGCGTGAGGCGGCCGTTAGGGCGGGGCATGCGGTCAACGACGATTACGATGGGGAACACAACGAAGGCATTGCTGCAGGAGATGTCGCTATTGATGCCCGTGGCCGCCGAAGCAGTTCGGCTCGGGCTTATTTACACCCTGTAAGAAACCGCGCCAATTTACACATCTTGACCCATGCCGTAGCGACCCGTGTGCTGGTTGAAAACGGCCAAGCGGTGGGGGTTGAGTTCACCCGCCAGGGCCAACTGCAACAGGCGCGTGCCCGGCTGGAGGTGGTCCTCAGCGGGGGGACCTACAACTCCCCGCAATTGCTGATGCTCTCAGGCATTGGCCCGGGGGCCCACCTGAAGGAGATGGGGTTGCCCGTGGTAGCCGATTTACCCGGCGTGGGTAACAACCTGTCGGAGCATCCTCGCATGATGCTGATGTACCGCGCCAAAAAACCAGTCACCTTCATCAATCAGTTGCGCTTTGACAAGGCCACTTTGGCTTTTTTCCAGTGGGCTTTGCTGGGCAAAGGTCCGTTTGCGACCCAAATATGCAGCGGTACCGTACTGCTCAAAACCCGCCCTGAACTCGACAGGCCAGACATCCAGTTGTTGTGTAACCCGGTGCGTTTTGACGCCGGTCTGTGGTTTCCCGGCATTGTTCAGCCCAAAGAACACAGCTTCTACATCACGGTGTGCCTTTTGCACCAAAAGAGCCGGGGTCGGGTCACTCTGCGATCGGCCGATCCCAAAGACAAGCCACGCATTGCTCTGAACCTGTTTTCTGATCCGCAAGATTTTGAAACCATGCGTCAAGGCTTGCGCGCTGCCCGAAATATATACAAGCAGTCTCCGCAGTCTGATTTGATTGATGCCGAGACCATCCCCGGCCCACAAGTGCAGAGTGACGAACAGATTGACGAGTCGATTCGCGCGTTGGGCGGCATCACCCACCACCCAGTTGGCACCTGTGCCATGGGAGCGGGTCCTGACGCGGTAGTTGACCCGCAATTGCGGGTGTATGGCGTGCGCGGTTTGCGCGTGGCAGATGCCTCGATCATGCCTACTATTCCCGGGGCCAACACCAACGCCGCCACGGTGATGATTGCTGAAAAAGCCGCCGACCTGATTCTGGGCCGTGTCGCCTCAGGCCTTTGATATTTAAAAAGAAACCCCAATGACAACCACTGACATGACGCTGCCAGAGTTACTGAGCCAGCCACTGAAAATGCTGATTGATGGGCAATGGGTGAGCAGCCAAAGTGGGGCGTCGATGGACGTGATCAATCCTTCCAATGGCCAAGTATTGGTGCAAGAGAGTCTGGGCGGTGCCCATGAAGTTGATTTGGCCGTCATGGCTGCACGGCGAGCCTTTGAATCTGGCCCTTGGCAGCGTATGCGCCCGGCCGAGCGTACCCGCTTGTTGCTCAAGTTAGCCGACGCACTGGAGAAAAACGGCGACGAACTGGCTTTGCTCGAAACTTTGAATACTGGCAAGCCGCTCAAAATGGCACGGATCTTTGACATTGGTATGGCAGCCGAATGCTTGCGTTACAACGCGGGCTGGGCCACCAAACTCAGCGGTGAAACACGCCCTGTGTCGCTGCCTGGTGACTGGCATGCCTTCACCTTGCGCGAGCCAGTGGGTGTGGTGGGCCTGATCGTGCCTTGGAATGTGCCGCTGGCGATGGCGGTAAGCAAAATCTCGCCTGCCTTGGCGGCCGGTTGTACTGTGGTGCTCAAGCCTGCCGAACTGACACCGCTGACAGCCTTGCGGCTGGGGGAGTTGATTCAGGCCATCGGCTTTCCACCGGGTGTGGTCAACATCGTCACTGGCTTGGGGCACGAGGCCGGTCAGGCTTTAGTGGATCACCCCGGTGTCGACAAAATATCATTCACCGGCTCCACCCTGGTGGGTAAATCCATACTCGCTTCAGCAGCGGGTAACCTGAAGCGTGTGGCGCTCGAGTTGGGTGGAAAATCGCCCGTGTTTATTTTCCCTGACGCCGATCTGGACCGCGCTATGGACGCTGCTACACGCGGCATTTTTGGCAACACTGGGCAGGTGTGTGCAGCAGGTTCACGATTGTTTGTGCACAGCAGTGTGGCTGATCGGGTGATAGAGGGCATTGTGCAGCGTGCGCGCGCCTTGCATGTGGCCTCGGGTTTGTTGCCCGATGCCGAAATTGGCCCGGTCATCTCTGCCCGACAGCGCGAACGTGTGATGGGCTACATCGACAGCGGCCTGGCCCAAGGGGCCGAATTGGTGACCGGTGGCAAGGCACTGGAAGGCGAAGGCTTTTTTATACAGCCCACGGTACTGGTCAATACCCGCCCCGATATGAAAGTGGTGCGCGAAGAAATTTTTGGTCCGGTGTTGTCAACCCAGTTGTTTGACAACGACTCCCTAGAGCAACTTGCCCTGCGCGGTAATGACACAGAGTACGGCCTGTCCGCCAGCATCTGGACACGCGACTTGCGCACCGCGCACCAAATGGTGCGCCGACTGCGTGCAGGTAATGTCCGAGTCAATGCCGCTGCTGCGCTGGACTTTGCCATGCCCTTTGGCGGTTACAAGCAATCGGGCTGGGGCCGCGAAAACGGGCGCGAGGGGGTCGAGGCTTATACCGAACTCAAGTCGGTGGCGATTGATCTCAACTGAAACAAGATGCTGAAAACCTAGAAAGAAGTTTCCCCATGAGCTTGAACGGAACCGCCTGCATTGTGGGTGCATATGAACACCCTACCCGCAAGGCC
>Ga0255137_1000749_pt1 | contig 11191 bp, 14 predicted proteins | sample Law_Atlam_RepC_8_FD_188548 | JGI IMG/M metagenome (GOLD analysis project Ga0255137, IMG submission 188548) | Freshwater microbial communities from St. Lawrence River, New York, United States - Law_Atlam_RepC_8d | ecosystem: Environmental > Aquatic > Freshwater > River | place: USA: New York... | reverse complement strand
TGCCGATTTATTGATTCACGCAGGCTGACTCCTTTCATGATTTCACGCTTCCTTGGGCATTGCCCTGCGAAGCTGAAACTCTCTCGGAAATCCATAAATCAATTGAGGATTCCAGCCATGCGCTAGCCCTCGCGCCAAGCTTGCATGGTGCCGGGAATTTTCCTTGGCTGATAAGAAGGTGTATTTGAGATCGGCTGTAACCGACACGACCTTTGACTTCAGGCCACCGAAGGAAGCGGTCGTTTGATTGGATGGATTGCTTTTGGTTGGTGCTGGTCATGTTTGCTCCATTTGGGGCGTTGTTGAACATGACTGTGTATTATCCCCATGGATCGAGCCTCGTCACTGACAGAAATTTTAATTTTTGTCCGGTTTTCTAAGTGTTGCTATGTATCGACGGTATCCTCTAAGAAATGACTCGGGGTCGATATTTTCGTTTCTAAATGGCGAACACCTCAAATACTTTTCGGCCTTCTCCGTCATGGATTTGCCATCAAGACTACTAGCGCGCTCATAGAAAAAGTGGAAGTTCGCATATTTTTTGTCTGTATAATCTGTAAAGGCATCGCTTGATTTCTTCTTGTGCGGCCTTCCGAAAAATATTTCATCGAGAGATTTTTCGCCGCCATGGGCATAGTACAGCTGAAAACCGTGGAGTAACGAGAGCATTATCTCTGGAGGTGGATAGTGGCCCGTATCGACGTTAAACATGAAGCAACTAAGAGGGCTATCGTAGTTGGATTCAAGCCTTTCACGTTCAATTCCTAATAGCGGGGAATCTTCTTCAATTGATTTCCAAGTAGCTTCTAGTCCAGCAAGTACCGGGTAGTCATCCAAGTCATAAGCAGCTTTTGTCGCTTTTCTATATTCAGACGCGAACTCCATGGTATTGGGATTCGCCTCCAATTTAGGCAGATCGACATCGATCAATTTTCGCAGTTCTTCTAATGTCATCGCGAATCCGTGGCGCATAGAGTTTTATTGGAGAAGTGGCGGGGCAACCTTGGTCATTTTGCTTCTTTCTACTGCTGATTCACCTGCGGCAGCCATCTCAATATAATTGTTCCACCATTGCATCATTGCCCGTCGTTGTTCCAAGTACTCAGCTCGGTTGTAAATGGCCCGGATGGAATTCTTGTCAACGTGAGCAAGTGCCGCCTCAATTACGTCATGGCTGAATTCGTGCTCATTCAAGACCGTACTGGCGAGAGATCGCAAGCCATGCGCCACCAACTGCCCTTTATAGCCCATGCGTTTCAATGCCATATTTGCGCTTGATTTGTTGATGGATTCTCTAGGCTTGTGGTTTGACGGAAATACATATTCTCGATGCCCGCTGATAGGCCTCATTGTTTCCAGGATCGCTACCATTTGATCTGTCAGTGGAACGATATGATCTCGCTTCTGCTTCATGCGCTCGGCAGGAATGACCCATTGCCTTGTTTCAAGGTCGATTTCCTCCCATCTTGCCCCGGCTCCCTCTCCCGGTCTAACCATAGTGTGGAGTAGCCATTCAATCAGGGAGCGGGTAGTTAGGGCGATTTGCGCGCCAGCTAGTGCTTGCAGGAAAGTGGGTAGCTGTTCAGGCTTGATGGTGGGCCGATTCTCCACCTTGGGAGGCTTAAACGCCTTGCTTATGCCTGCAAGCGGGTTTGAATGTACTAAGCCAGTATTCACGGCAAAGGTCATTATTTCGTTGATCCATCGGCACAGTTTGCGGATTGTCTCAAGAGCCTGCCGTTCAGCTAGCGGTTGTATGATCTTTATCGTGTCTGGGGCGTTGATCTTGTGAATAGGCGTATTGCCAAGGGCGGGCAGGATATGGAGTTCTAGCGCCTTGGTGAGCCTGTGGAGGTAGGATTCTGACTTGTCTTGCTTGGTTGTTAACCATTGCCGGTAAACGATCTCTAGGGTGGTGGTGTGAGCTAGCGTGTTGTCAGCTTCTTGCTCTTTTCGATAATCTGCAGGATCAATATCATCGGCGAGCAGGCTTCTATAGACCTGCCTTTCTTTCCGAGCCTTGATAAGCGATACATCAGGATAGATTCCCAAGCTGATATTGGTTCGCTTCTTAGTAAACGGCACATAGTAATTGAATAGCCAGCTTTTGGTTCCGCTAGGCTTTACTCGAAGTGCTAAACCACTGCCATCAGACAGGGAATACTCTGCTGGTTTGGCCTTAGCTTGTTTGATCTGGGTGTCTGTCAGGGGTTTAGTAACACGCGGCATAGTAACATTCCTTGCAGCCTGATGGCCTGTGTAGCTTAGAATGTTACTACTATTCTCGGATGGTGCAAGGCGTTACTGGACGTTGTTGTGCGTATAGCCTAGTAAATACGCGGTCTTTCGGGATTCATCGGAACGTACTGGAGGTTATAAACTGCTGAATTGGTGCCCCGGGCAGGATTTGAACCTGCGACCTGTCCCTTAGGAGGGGACCGCGCTATCCAGCTGTGCCACCGGAGCAAGGGTGGGGGGGTGTTTCTAGGTCTGGCTGTCTGGACAGGGCGCGGAGTATAGCACGCGAAATCTAGAATCGGTTCGCGGGCAAGCCCGCTCCCACGCTTATGCGCCGATCTTGTTCTTCTCCACCTCAGCCCTTCGACGCTGGACGGCCATGGTGCGGGCTTTCTTGTCGCCATATTTGGCGATGGAGAAGTAGGCGTTGCGCTGGCGGCGCTTGCCGTCGATGTTTTCCTGCCAGGTGGCTACCCAGGCGTGGTCGCTCTCGGAATAGCTCACGCCGATCTCGCCGGAGGAGTTCAGGGGGGACACCTTGCGGGGGCTGAATTTGGTGAAGGGCCAGTTGTCGCCGTAGATGCGGCGGCCTTCTTCATCGCGCTTCTTGATGGCGGCAGCGATGGCCTGTTCCTTGCCACCATAGCGGCGGAAGGGGAAGGATTCCTGGAATTGTTTGTCGTCGTAACGGATGCGCACCCAGGCACAGTTGGTGCCGCGGGATTCGATGATGCTGATGTGATGAAGCGGATCCAGATTTTTCAATGAAACCTCTCTCTCGTGTCAGCGCCGGCAACTGGTCCTGAGCTGCGGCGTGCGAGGCTCCCTTCGATCTCCTTTTACAGTCTCTGACCCATGTTGCAGGCCATGTGCTGGATCACGCCTGGCTTCTGGCAGGCGATCCTGGAGATCTTGTATTCGTAGTCCTTCGCTGCAGGGTCAAGTCCTACCGCTTCGCCTATGGCCGCCGTCAGATCAGCTTCCGCTGCCTGTCTGGTGAGGTAAGGGCCGGAGATATTCACTTGCAGAGTGGGCTCGTTGGGGGCTGTCGCAATAATGTAAAAATTTTCAACGTTCATTGCTTTTACAGTACTGATCATGGCGATGTCCCGGGCTAGAACGTCGCTAAAGACAGTGGCCACATCTCAGGGTCACTGGATCAGACTATTACTCCTCGTCATTAAGAACGGCAGGGTGGCCGTTTTGTTGCCCGCTGAACTGGAAAAAGTTGCCTTTTCTCTACAATTTGACACGCGGCGCATTATCCTGCTTTTCGATATGCCGTGGATAGCCCTGTTTGTGGCCATTTTGGGCAGAAAGCAAGCAATTGCGGCCGCTTGGCACGCGGATGCCGGGGTGTATTTTGCGGGGGTGTGGCATAGAATCGCCGGCACTTCGCCAAGGAATCCTCCGTATCGTGTCGCCTCTGCGCATCAGCATTATCCTGCCTGTTCTGAACGAAGCGCCTGCCCTGCAGCAGTATTTGCCCTTGTTGCAGGAGGCGCGCGCAGCCGGCCACGAAGTGATCGTGGTGGATGGTGGCAGTCGCGACAATGGCCCTGTGCTGGCGGCACCACTGGCAGATCGGGTGCTTGTGACCGAGCCGGGCAGGGCGCGACAGATGAATGCCGGCGCCGCAGTGGCGACTGGGGATGTGCTGCTCTTTCTGCATATCGACACGCGCTTGCCGACGGGGGCGGTCACCTTGCTCCAGCAGCATTTCGCGCAAAGGGCGGTGCAGTGGGGGCGCTTTGATGTGCAGCTCAGTGGTGCTCATCCTGCGTTTCGCATCATCGAGACGATGATCAATCTGCGCTCCCGTGTGTCGGGCGTGGCCACCGGCGATCAGGCTTTGTTCCTTCGCGCGGCGCTGTTTCGCGAGCTTGGCGGCTTTCCTGCTGTGCCCCTGATGGAAGATGTCGCCATCACCAAAACCCTGCGTGGCCTTTCGAGACCTTTGTGTCTGCGCGAGCGGGTGGTGACCTCCAGCCGGCGCTGGGAGAAGCATGGGATTGCTCGCACAGTACTGCTGATGTGGTGGCTGCGACTGCTCTATGTGCTGGGTGTGTCCCCCGAACGGCTGCATTCCATGTACGTGAAGAAGAAGTGACAAGCCAATGAATATAAAAGAAAAAATGGATTATTCTCGTGGTGTTGTCGCTCTGTTCGCCAAAACCCCCCGGCGCGGCGCAGTGAAAACCCGTATCCAGCCGCTGCTTGGGGAAGATGGTGCGCTTTCTCTTCACAAGTCTTTGATTCAATTCGTTTTCAAGAGCCTGGACGAGGCTGCGCTGTGCCGCGTGGAACTGTGGGTGGCTGTGGGTGATGGCAGTCTTGAAGGCGATTCATTACATGAAGAAGTGTTTACATCTATATGTAATATAAGGAATATAAAGGCTCAATCGGAGGGTGATCTCGGTGTGCGCATGGCGACGTGTGCGCGGCTGGTGCTTCAGCGCGCCGACTATGTGGTGCTGGTGGGGGCAGACTGCCCTTCGGTGGACGCCGACTATCTGCGGCGTGCGTTGGGGCATCTGGACGCAGGCGCCGACATTGTGATTGGTCCGGCCGAAGACGGCGGCTATGTGCTGCTGGGCCTTCGAGCTGTGCCGGATCGCCTGTTCATCGACATGCCCTGGGGTACTGCTGATGTGATGGAGACGACGCGCGCGAGGCTGCTGGCGCAAGGGCTGGGGTGGGTGGAGCTGGAACCGCGCTGGGATGTCGACCGTCCGGAAGATCTGCCGCGCTGGGAGGCGCTGAGGCGGTCTGCCTTGAAGTAGAAGTGGGAGCGAGCCCTGGTGTGGGAGCGGGCCCTGGTGTGGGAGCGAGCCCAGTGTGGGAGCGAGCCCTGCTCGCGAACGAAACAAAATGACCTGAGGCATTTTGTGGAGAGAGGGTACCCGGTGAATGAACTGATCACCAGACTTGAAGGCGAGAAGCGCGGCTCGGTGCGTTTCAGCAAGGCCGCCATCGAGTCGCTGTGCAGGCATTCCTGGCCGGGCAACGTCCGGGAACTTGCGAATCTGGTGGAGCGCATGGCGATTCTGCATCCCAACAGCATTGTTGGGGTCGGCGATCTGCCGGCGAAGTTCCGCCACCTTACCGACGAAGAGCTGCTGGAGATGGAGAACCTGCCCGAGCAGAGCCTCTCCGGAGCAGCGCAGGCCAATGGCGCCTCCGCGATTGCCGGCAATGGCGCAGCGGCCACCGCCTCCAACGGCACAGCGCAGGCATTGTTGCCACTCAATGGCCTGGATTTGAAAGAGTACCTGGCGACGCTGGAACGTGACCTGATCGATCAGGCCCTCAACGATGCAGGCGGGGTGGTGGCGCGTGCTGCCGACCGCTTGAATATCCGGCGCACAACGCTGGTCGAGAAAATGCGCAAGTATGACATGCACCGGCGCACTGAAGGTCTGGGTCTGGAGGACTTCGACGCCTGAGAGTGCTCAGAAGCCGCGCAGGGTCTCGCCATTGACGGTGGCTGCTTCCAGCGAGAGGCTGGTTTCAGTCCCCGACCCACTCACTTGTTCCAACTTCACCAGCAGATAGTGCCAGTCGGTGGCCAGCCAGACGGTTGTGCGACGGCGGCTGTCGTCACTGCGCACGCGGTCTATTCTGACAGTGTTCAGCGGCCCGAGTGGCGTATCGATGACTTCCCGGGCACTGACGCGATAGACCTGCTCGTCGATCTCGTCGCTATCGGCCACCGCATAGGCTATTTCCGTCAGAGCCCGTGCTCCGATGTCGTAGCGGATGCTCTGGCTGTAACTCAGCTTGTCCTGCACCCCGGTCTGCAAGGGCAACGTCCAGCTTTCGTCGTCCAGCGTGCTTTGCGCTGTCATGGCATCCCAGTCGAAGCTGACGGCCTCTTCGCGGCTGCTCAGCCCCGTCTGGGAGTAGCAGTACTGAAGCGGCACAACGTGGGTTCCGTTCCAGCGGAACTCGCTGGACTCGCTGACCGTGCCGACGGTGGCTCCCAGAAGCTCCAGCGTCAGGCGATTCTCGATGCGATACGTGTTTTCTCCGATGCTGGACTGAGCCCGATAAGCCGTCGCGCTCATGCCAAGCGCTCGGGCGAGGTAAGTCGCTTCGAACAATGAAGGATTGTCGAGCGTGGCGGCGGGCACGTCCTGCGCCAGCGCGCCTGACACACTGCCGGCAAGCAGGGCGACAAGGCCAAGGTGCCGGGACAGGCGGCCCAAAGCGCGGTTCATGTCGCGTACTCGCGCAGGCCGTTGGCAGCCAGGCGCTCGCCGTCAAGCCATGCGTCATTGTCCTGCATGCGCAACCTGCCTGCCGCGAACAGGCTGACAGCACGTGGATAAATACGGTGTTCCTGCTGCGACACACGTGCCGCGAGCACGTCACGCGTGTCGCCGGCAAGCACCGGTACGACAGCCTGCAGCACCACCGGTCCGCCATCCAGTTCTTCAGTGACAAAATGCACGCTCACGCCATGCTCCATCTCGCCCGCTTCCAGGACGCGTTCGTGGGTATGGGTGCCGCGGTAGAGAGGCAACAGCGAAGGGTGAATATTCAACACGCGACCTGCAAAGTGGCTGACGAATGCCGCGCTGAGAATGCGCATGAACCCGGCCAGCACCACCAGTGCGGGTGCGAAGCTGTCGATCTCGGCCATCAGACGGCGATCGAAGGATTCGCGGTCGGGGAAATCCTGATGACGAATGACACGGGTGGGAATGCCCGCCCTGGTCGCACGTTCCAGTCCGAAGGCGTCCGCTTTGTTGCTGATGACGCCGCAGATGACATAGCCGCCGGGCGAACTCTGGTCAATCAATGCCTGCAGATTGCTGCCGTTGCCAGAGATCAGGACCACGATCGGGCAGGGCGCATGGCTCATCGCGGGCTGCCTTCGAGCACTACCGGCCTGGCATCTGCCGCGCAGGCGCGAATGCTGCCGATGACCGTGGCGCCCTTGTTGTGCCTGCCGAGAATCTCCAGGGCCTTCGCGCTGTCACTGGCGGACACACAGACAATCATGCCGATACCGCAATTGAATGTGCGCAGCATTTCGGCATCCAGAATATTGCCCTTGGCCTGCAGCCAGTGGAAGATTTCCGGGCGCTGCCAGCTGGCCAGATCAATCACGGCCTGCACGCCTTCCGGCAACACGCGGGGCAGGTTCTCGACGATCCCGCCGCCGGTGATGTGCGCCAGCCCATGCACGGCGACATGGCCTGCCAGTGCCTGGATGGCCTTCACGTAGATCTCGGTGGGAGTCAGCAGAACTTCTCCGATGGTGCTGCCACCAAAGGGCATGTCAAGGCGAGTGCCACTGACTTCCAGCACTTTGCGTACCAGCGAGTAGCCATTGGAATGCGGCCCGGCGGAATACATGCCGATCAGCACATCGCCCGGCTTCACGAAGTCGTTCTCGATGATTTCACTCTTCTCGACGATGCCGACGGCAAAGCCCGCCAGGTCGTAGTCTTCCTTCTTGTACATGCCCGGCATCTCGGCAGTTTCACCGCCGATCAGGGAACAACCGGCCTGCACGCAGCCTTCACCAATGCCGGTGACCACTTGCGCCGCTTCATCGACATTCAGGCCGCCAGTGGCGTAGTAGTCCAGAAAAAACAAAGGTTCCGCACCGCACACAATCAGGTCGTTAACGCACATGGCCACCAGATCAATGCCGATGGTGTCATGCTTGCGCATGTCAATTGCCAGCTTCAGCTTGGTGCCTACGCCGTCAGTGGCAGATACCAGCACCGGGTGCCTGTAGCCCGCGGGAATTTCACACAGTGCACCAAAACCGCCGAGGCCGGACAGCACTTCCGGGCGACGCGTGCGCTGGGTTACGGACTTGATCTTCTCGACAAGGGCATCGCCTGCGTCGATATCAACGCCTGCATCCTTGTAACTGAGAGAGGGGGTAGAGGGGGCATTCGTGTGCTGGGTCATGAAGAGGGTCCGTAAGCAGGTCAGGAAGTGCGCGAATTCTATCAGCTGGGAGGCTGGCGTGTCATGGCGGGGAGGATCAGGTATCATGCCGTACATGAAAAAACTCCTTTCCTTGCCCTCACTTCTGCTCTTTGTGACTCTCTTGTCGGGGCTGTTCAGCAGTGCTCCTGTCCACGCATTGCTGGTACAAGGTCTCTATGAACAGGAAATCGCGGTGCAGGATCAGGGCGATGCAGAACGCATCCGTGCCTACCGCGAGGGGTTGACCGCCGTCATTCTGAAGATTACCGGCGTAGAGCGTCACCTTGGCAATGCAGCTGTGGAGCGTGCGGTTCGCGATGCCCAGAGCTATGTGCAGGAAGTGAGCTATAGAACGGACTCCACCGGGCCGGAACCGCGCACCCTCATCAGTGTGAGTTTCGACAGCGCCCTGGTAAACCAGATGTTGATGTCTTCTGGCGTGCCAGTCTGGGATCGCGACCGTCCTGCAGTGCTGTTATGGCTTTCGGTGCAGAATGCCACGGGACAACGTGAACTCCTGAGTGCCGACTCTGAACACCCCATGCTGGAGATAGTGCGAGAGTTCTCTCGAGTCCGCGGCCTGCCGGTGCTGATACCGGTCATGGACCTCGAAGACCGCCGCAATCTGCCTGCCGATGTGGCCTGGAGTCTGGACGAGGCAGCCATTCGCAATGCCAGTGCACGTTATGGCGCAGACGCCATTCTGAGTGGTCGGCTGCTGGAGTCTCCCAATGGGGATCTGGTGGGATTGTGGCAGTTCTTGTTCAGGGGCAGTGCGGAGACGTTCGATGCCTTCGAACGGGATTTGTCTGTCTACACCCTGGGCACTCTGAACCAGGTCACGGCGCAGCTTGCCAGCCACTTCGCTTTCAACAGCCTTGAAGCGCCTGCCAATTCAAGGGTGACGGTGCGCGTGGAGGGTATGGACAGTGCCACTGATTACGTCAATCTTATGGCTTACATGGACAATCTTGCCGTGGTGGACACAGTTGCCGCTGCGCTGCTGGATGGCTCTGGCATAGAACTGGATGTGTGGCTTTCAAGCTCGGCATTCCTGTTCACAGAGTTCATTTCCCTTGGACGCGATCTCCAGCCCCTTGAAGTGCCAGGCCAGAGTACCGAGCAAAGCGTTCTGCACTTTCGCTGGGTGCGCTGACATGCTCCGCCCGCGGCAACTTTCGCTGCAGATCATGCTGGATGACGCTGCGACCTTCGACAATTTCCATGTTACCGCTGCCAATGCCCAGGCGCTGGACTACCTTCGTGACGCCACGCACCTTGCACAGTTCACCTGGTTGTGGGGAGTCCCGGGGGCCGGATGCAGCCATCTGCTGCAGGCGCTCTGTCAGCAAGAGGGAAACGCCGGTGGCATCCTCTATATGCCATTGCAGATGCACGCGCAGTTTCATCCGGAGATGCTCGAGGGGCTGGAGGCGCTGGATATGGTCTGCCTGGATGACGTCGAGCACATCGCAGGCAATGCTGACTGGGAGCTGGCGCTGTTCTCCCTGTTCAATCGCCTGCGGGATTCGGGCACCCGGCTGTTGATTGCCGGCAGAAGTGCGCCACGACAGCTGCAGGTGCAATTGCCGGATCTGTTGTCGCGTCTGCAGCTGGGGCTGGTGTTTCAAGTGCATGAGCTGACTGATGAAGACAAGATTCAGGCGCTGCAGAAACGTGCGCGCCTGCGTGGCATGGACTTGTCGGAGGAGGTGGCGCACTACGTTCTGCAGCGCACCGAACGCAGCAGCAAAGGCTTGTTCTCACTGCTGGAGCGGCTGGACGAACATTCCCTTCGGAGCCAGCGCAGAATCACCATCCCGCTGGTTCGCGAAGTGTTTCAGAACGACACTTTGTAGTGTCCCCGATAGCTGCGGATATAGACCACCAGCGCACAGAACAGAGTGGAGACGAGCAGAGTGACAAGCACGCCATACACCCGTGCGTCGACAGTGAAGGCAGTCTGCACCGATTGCACGAAATAAAGTAAACACACGAAAGACAGCCACGCGTAGGTGCGCAAATTGCGGGTGCGCAGCCCGGGAATGAAGATCGCCAGAGGCACGATTTTGATCAGCAGTAGTACGACGATCACCACGGCATTGCCGCCAGCTGCCAGCTGCCACAGTGCGTAAAGGACAAAAACAGTGAGCAGGGCTGTATAGGCAAGTACCACGACTCTATTGGACTTCGCGATGATGGCGGGTTCCGGGCTGGCGTCGAAGGGATGTTCTTCTGTACTCATGGGTCGAGGTCTCTGCAGACTCGGCGCTAGCGCGAGTCATGGGGCGGGATTCAGGAATTCAGGGTCAATGCGATGCTGGCCACGCGTTTGCCCAGCGCCAGGCACAACGCACTTTCGTCGTCGTCCAGGCGCCGTTTGCCGTCAACTCCCGCATGATGACTCGCTCCGTAAGGTGTGCCGCCCGACTGCGTCGCCATCAATTGCGGTTCGCTGTAGGGCAGTCCGCACAGCAGCATGCCGTGGTGCATGAGCGGCATGAACATGCTCAAAAGAGTCGATTCCTGGCCTCCATGCAGACTGGAGGTGGACGTAAATACGGCGGCAGGCTTGTTGATCAGTGCCCCGGACAGCCAAAGCGCGCCGGTATTGTCTATAAAATGCTTCAAAGGCGCAGCCATGTTGCCGAAGCGCGTCGGACTGCCAAGAATCAGGCCCGAGCAATGTCGCAAGTCGTCCTCCGTGCAGTACACCGCACCGCTCGAGGGCACTGTTGACGCGGTTGCCTCTGTCACTGGTGACACGGCGGGCACTGTCCGGATGCGCGCTTCGATGCCTCCGGCCTGCTCCACGCCACGTGCGATCAGTCTGGCCATGGTCTCGGTGGCGCCCGTGCGGCTGTAGTAGAGCACAAGAATGTAGGGGACTTGCGTTACGGCTGTCATGGTCTTGGTCTCTGCCTGGGGGCGGTCAGTCGCGACGAATGCGCGTTTTCAGAAATGCCACTATCTCGTCGGCGGGCACCATCTCGTTGTCTTG
>Ga0255137_1000732_pt1 | contig 11283 bp, 8 predicted proteins | sample Law_Atlam_RepC_8_FD_188548 | JGI IMG/M metagenome (GOLD analysis project Ga0255137, IMG submission 188548) | Freshwater microbial communities from St. Lawrence River, New York, United States - Law_Atlam_RepC_8d | ecosystem: Environmental > Aquatic > Freshwater > River | place: USA: New York... | reverse complement strand
CCTTACCTATCTTTAAGCAAGGTTTAGGCATTGATGTACTCCAAGTGAATAGCCAACAAATACAATTACTGCAAAACTATCCCAACCCTTTCAAAACCATCACTCAAATTGATTTTTGGACAACAGGGGGCAGGGTGCAATTGTATTTATATGACCATAGAGGGCAACTGATTCAGACCTTATTGGATGAAGAGCGACCAAAAGGGGCCAACACCTATATTTTAGAGGGTAGCAACTTACCACCGGGCAATTACTATTACCAATTAGTAGCAGGTGCCACCCAATTGGGCAGACCACTTGTGAAACAATAAAATGTAGTCTTTTGGGTGTAGAGATTGTCTTAAAAAAAACCGTATTTTGTAGCCTCAATTATGGCAGTTCCTAAAGTCAAATTAACCCCTCTACACCACAGTGAAGCTTTGGATATTTTTACTTCAAGTACTGAGGTTTTACTTGACTTGCCCTTAATTGAAGGTGGTATTAGCGCGGGATTTCCATCGCCGGCTCAAGACTTTATTGATTTGTCTATTGACCTCAACAAAGAATTGATCAAACACCCCTCCTCTACTTTCTATGGCAGAGTGCGTGGCAATTCTATGCAAGATGCCGGCATTTCTGATGGTGATTTACTGATCATTGATAAAAGCCTATCCCCTAAAAACGGCAAGATTGCTGTTTGTTTTATTGATGGTGAGTTTACCGTCAAACGGATCAAAATAGAAAAAAACACTTGTTGGTTAATGCCAGCTAATGACCAATACCAACCCATACAAGTAACTGAAGACAATCACTTTTTAGTTTGGGGAATAGTGATACATGTGATAAAAAGTTTTTAATGTTTGCGCTGGTTGATTGCAATAACTTTTATGCCTCTTGCGAAAGGGTATTTAGGCCTGACTTAAATGGCAAGCCTATTGTGGTATTGTCTAACAACGATGGATGTGTTATAGCCAGAAGCGACGAGGCCAAAGCCTTGGGCATTCCGATGGGGGCACCTGCCTTTCAATACGAAAGCACCTTTAAACAGCATCATATACAGGTATTCTCTTCAAACTATGCCTTATATGGCGATATGAGCGCTAGGGTAATGCAGCTGCTTCGCGAAGCCTCCCCTGAAATTGAAATTTACAGCATAGACGAAGCCTTTGTATTGTTTAATGACATGCCTAAAGATTTTGATTTCAATGCCTACGGCAAACAATTGCGACAACGCATTTTAAAAAGTACTGGCATTCCTGTTAGTATAGGATTTGCTCCCACAAAAACCTTGGCTAAATTGGCAAATAGAATCTCTAAAAAATTCGCTAAAACCACTGGCAATGTATACGCCATTGACACAGCCGAAAAAAGACAAAAAGCATTAAAATGGCTACCCATAGAAGACGTTTGGGGCATTGGCCATCGCCACAGCAAACGCCTCAAACACATTGGGGTTCATAAGGCCTTTGATTTTACAAACTTGAACGATGCTTGGGTCAAAAAAGAAATGGCCATAGTTGGTCTTCGCTTAAAACATGAACTATTAGGGCGCTCAAGTCTTGGCTTAGAATTACCTCAGAAAAAACAAAGTATAGCTACCACTAGATCATTTGATTTCATGATGAGTGAATACGAGCAGGTATTAGAGCGTGTTAGCACGTTTGCCTTTTCTTGTTCTGAAAAACTAAGGGCTCAAAAATCCAATTGCAATGCCATTATGGTGTTTATACACACCAATGAACACCGCAAAGATTTACCGCAATACAGTCGCAACATTGTAGTTCCCTTACCCATCCCAAGCAACTCTGGGTTTGATTTGGTAAAATACGCTGGCAAAGGCTTATCTATGATTTTCCAAGAAGGCTTTCAATACAAAAAAGCAGGTGTTGTGGTAATGGACATTACGCCTCAACACATTGAACAAACCAATCTGTTTGAACAAAAAGACGAACGCCACCCCTTATTAATGTCTACGGTTGACCAACTCAACAAACGCTTGGGCAAACACAAAGTGCGTTTAGCCGCTCAAGCCCCCGGCCGCACTTGGCGCATGAAACAAGAACGCTTATCGCCTAACTACACCACTTGTTTAAGCGATATCATCAATATTCAATTAGATTAAGCATGTGTTTTCACAGTAAATTGACGCAAAAAGCCAGTAGCATAGAACAACGCTTCAACGCCAAAATGCGTCAAGCAGAACACTACCAAGCAATGGAGGCAATCAATGGTTTTTCTCACCCAAAAACCCCTGTTATTATCCATAAAGACCAAACCCATATCGACTTATTTGAATGGGGTTTAATTCCGCATTGGGCTAAAGACGATAGCATACAAAACAACACCCTCAATGCAAGAATGGAAACGCTTGGGGAGAAAGCTTCATTCAAGCAAATTTTACAACAGAGGTGTTTGGTCATCAGTGAGGGCTTTTATGAATGGCAACAAATAGGCCCAAGCGTTAAGCAAAAACGCAAGTATTTGATCCACAAAGTTGATCAAGGATTATTTGCCTTTGGCGGACTTTATAGCCTATGGCAAGACCCCATTTCTGGCATACTAAGACCTAGCTATACCATAGTGACCACGGAGGCCGAAGGCTTTATGAGAGAGATTCACAATACAAAATGTCGTATGCCGGTCATTTTAAGTCAAGACCATGAGGCCTTATGGCTTAATCAAGCACCTTTTGAGCATTTCAAACATTTGCCAGAAGGCATGGCTGCATCTGCCGTTTAATGCCTCAAATATTTCTTTTTAAGAAAATTATAGAACTCCATTTGAGAGCGAATTCTTGGCAAACCGCCTGGTTTATATTCGTTGATTTGATAAGGATCTAGTATACGGGCCTTACAATTATCTGATAATTGTATTTGTAAAAGCATATTGATTTCATCTTTCACCTCTTGACTCAAAATCGGGAAACAAACCTCAATTCTATGGTCGAGGTTTCTGGTCATCATGTCAGCAGACCCCATATACATTTCAGACTTGCCAGCATTGCCAAACACATAAATTCTGGCGTGTTCAAGGTATTTGTCTACTATGCTAATGGCGTGAATGTTCTCACTCAGCCCTTTAACACCAGCGGTCAAACAACAAACGCCGCGAATGATTAAATCAATGCGAACACCCGCTTGACTGGCTTCATACAACTTATTGATCATTTCAGTATCAACCAAGCTGTTCATTTTCATGATGATGAAAGCTGGCTTACCGGCCTTTTTATTGGCAATTTCTCTGTTGATTTTTGCAATGAATTCAGACCTCAAATTAATGGGAGACACTAATAAATGTTTGAATTTGTAATTTTGAGGTTGAAACTTTTCAATGAGTTTAAAGGCCTTATTGATTTCAATAGTTAGTTTTTGATTGCTGGTAAAAACAGAATGATCACAGTATATTCTTGATGTTTCGCCGTTATAATTGCCGGTACCTAAATGGGCGTAATGCACCAAGCCCTTCTTTTCACGACGGGAAATTAAACACATTTTTGAATGCACCTTATAACTCGGAATCGTAAACAACACTGTTGCGCCCTCCTCTTTCAATTTGTTGCTCCAATAAATATTGTGCTCTTCGTCGAATCTGGCTTTAAGCTCCATCATAACGATTACCTTTTTACCATTTTTAACCGCATTGATTAAGGCATTGACTACGTTAGAATTTTCAGCAACGCGGTACAAGGTGATTTTTATCGTTTCTACTTGAGGATCGATGGCGGCCTCTCTTAACATTCTGACTACATATCCGAAAGGTTGGTAGGGATTACTGATTAGATAATCGCGTTTTTGCATGGCTTGGAACATGGTTTTAGCATGGTCCAGTTCTGGCAAATAAATCGGTTCTATAGATTTGTATTTGAGGTCTGTTTTTTTGATATCTGGGAAACCAATAAAATCTCTAAAATTATGGTACCTCTGCCCTGGAATCAACTCGTCTTTATTGAGCTTTAATTTACGATTAATAAAGGCCAACAAATCTTTAGGCATATGCTGATCATAAATCATTCTGACAGGTTGCCCCTTTTTTCTTTGCTTTAGCGAGTTCTTGAGTTTATCAAGCATGTCTGTGGTAACATCAGACTCTATATCAATTTCTGCATCACGGGTCAATTTGATGGTGTAGGCTTCGTAATGGTTGTAATCAAAGCTTGAGAATACTACGTCTAAGTTACAACGTATAACATCATCAATGAACATCATATAGGTTACCCCTCCTAATTTAGGCAACTGGTAAAATCGTCTCTTGACTTTAGTGGGCAATGGAATCAAAGCATACTTAAAATCTTTTGTAAACGTATTGGTGAGCTTACATGCCAGGTACACTGTGTTGTCGCGCAAAAAAGGAAAGGCGCGTTTGTTATCAAGGATCAGCGGAAAAATAGTATTGACGATTTCCTCTTTAAAGTATTTTCTGACCTCAAGAGTCTGTTGAAGATTAATTTCCTTCTCATTAACAAACACTACATTGTTTTCTTTAAATTCAATCAATATTTTGGCATAAATCTGATTGAATTTGACTTGTTGAATGACTACCTTATTATAGATGTCATGAAGGGATTCTCTGATTTCCTTTTTGCTCATATGTGGATGAGCAGAGGCATTTAATTGCAACATGCGTTTATTGGTTGCTACTCTCACCCTGAAAAACTCATCCAAGTTGGAAGAAAATATGCCCAAGAATTTTAAGCGCTCCAAGAGTGGCACTTCAGGATCATTAGCCTCCTGTAATACTCTATCGTTAAAAGACAACCAACTTAACTCTCTATTCGTAATTTTAATTTTTCGCTTCATTTATCAATTGTTAATCGTTTTAACCCAATAAAATATATTTATTTGAGTCTTGATTGACTCATGCAATTAAGCATTTTTTAAGTCGAGAATCTAAAACTCAAAGTTAAATTTTTAAAAAATTTCAACAGGCAAAATGTTGGTAATCTATTATTTTTATACCTATTAAATATTTACCTTTGCATCCCTAATTTAAATGACATTAATTAAATCTATTTCTGGTTTTAGAGGTACTGTGGGTGGAGCCCCTGAAGAGAATTTAACCCCTATTGACATTGTTAAATTTGCTTCTGCCTATGGCTCATGGATTAAAACCCAAGATCATGGAAAATTAGTGATTGTTGGTAGAGACGCCCGCTTATCTGGTAAAATGGTTTCTGACTTGGTTTGTGCTACCTTAACAGGTATGGGCCTTGATGTTATGGATTTGGGGCTATCAACTACCCCTACAGTAGAAATGGCGGTCAAATTAGAAGACGCAGCTGGTGGCATTATTTTGACAGCAAGCCACAACCCAAAACAGTGGAATGCCTTAAAAATGCTTAACCATTTAGGCGAATTTATATCTGCAAAAGAAGCGGAACACATTTTACAAATTACAGAAGCACAAGCGTTTGAATACGCTGAGGTGACTGCACTTGGTCAATACCAGACGAATTCACAATACATTCAAAAACACATTGATACCATTTTGGCCTTGCCTTTGGTTGATGTGGCAGCCATTCGCGAAAAGAAGTTTTCTATCGTTGTGGACGCGGTTAATTCAACAGGTGGCATTGCAGTCCCTATGCTATTAAAAGCTTTAGGGGTTGAAACCATCCATGAATTAAATTGTGAACCAACTGGTCATTTTGCGCACAATCCTGAGCCTTTGCCAGAACATTTGACTCAATTGTCAAGTATGGTTAAGAATCAAAAAGCCCATTTGGGGATTTGTGTTGATCCAGATGTAGACCGTTTAGCTTTGGTTTGTGAAGATGGTGGTATGTTTGGAGAAGAATACACCCTAGTTGCAGTAGCTGATTATATTTTAAAACAAACTGGCGCTGGCAATACGGTCTCTAATTTATCGTCTACCAGAGCACTCAAAGATATCACTGAAAAACAAGGCGGTTCATACGCTGCCAGTGCTGTTGGAGAGGTGAATGTGGTTGAAATGATGAAAGCCACCAATGCTATTATTGGCGGTGAAGGCAATGGCGGTATCATTTACCCTGAATTGCATTATGGTAGAGATGCCATGGTGGGTATTGCATTGTTCTTAAGTTCATTGGCAAAATCAGGTAAATCTTGTACGGCCCTTAGAATGAGCTTCCCTAACTACATCATTTCTAAAAACAAAGTAGAATTGACTGCAGATATCAATGCAGACAATGTGTTGGAGCAAATCAAAGAGAAATACAAGAAGTTTAATATCAATACGGTTGATGGTGTAAAGATTGATTTTGATGAAGAGTGGATACACCTAAGAAAATCAAACACCGAGCCTATTATTCGTATTTACGCCGAAAGCAAATCAGAAACCACTGCTCGTAATCTTACCATGAAGATCATTAAAGACATCGGTGAGATTGCTAAGCAATAATTATAAAATTCAATTAAATCATGTCTTTACAATGTGGAATCGTAGGTTTACCCAATGTAGGAAAATCTACCCTGTTCAATTGTTTGAGCAATGCCAAAGCCCAAGCTGCTAATTTTCCTTTTTGCACAATTGAGCCAAATGTAGGCGTCATTACTGTGCCTGATGAGCGCTTGCAAAAGCTGACTGAAATTGCTAAACCTCAAAACATAGTGCCTGCTACAGTTGAAATTGTAGACATCGCAGGATTGGTTAAAGGAGCAAGTAAAGGCGAAGGCTTAGGCAATCAGTTTTTAGGCAACATTAAAAGCACTAATGCGATTTTGCATGTTTTGAGATGTTTTGACAACGATAACATCATTCACGTTGATGGCAGTGTTGACCCAATTAGAGATAAAGAGATCATCGATACTGAGCTTCAACTTAAGGACTTAGAAGCGGTTGAAAACCGTTTACAGAAAGTTCAAAAACAAGCCAAAGCTGGCGATAAGGAAGCTGCTAAGATTGCAGATGCTTGTGAGAAATACAGAGCGCATTTATTAAAAGGTTTAAACGCTAGAACCTTGAATGAATTAACAGAAGAACAATTGGACTTATGTGCTGATTTGAATTTATTGACCGCCAAGCCAGTATTGTATGTATGCAATGTTGATGAAAATAGTTTACCTAATGGCAATGCCTGGGTGGATAAAATCAGAGGGATTGCTGCTGAAGAAGGTGCTGATGTGATGGTAATTTGCGCTTCTGCTGAGGCTGAGATTGCTGAATTAGAAGATGTTGAAGAACGCGCTATGTTCCTAAAGGATTTAGGCCTAGAAGAAAGTGGTGTAGCCAAATTGATTAAGGCGGCTTATAAGATGTTGAATTACATTACTTACTTTACAGTGGGTGAAAAAGAAGTGAGAGCTTGGACCATTACCAAAGGCATGAAAGCCCCACAAGCAGCTGGCGTTATTCACTCAGATTTTGAAAAGGGCTTTATTAGAGCTGAAGTGATTCAATACGACGATTATTTAAAATACGGCACTGAAACTGCCATAAAAGAGGCCGGAAAACTAGGTGTTGAAGGCAAAGAATATGTTGTAAAAGACGGTGATTGCATGCATTTCAGGTTCAATGTGTAATTTTTTTAAAAATTGATTTGCATTAATCCATAAAAACCTTACTTTTGCACCACTCTTTTCGATTCCGTAGCTCAGCTGGTAGAGCATTACACTTTTAATGTAGTGGTCCTGGGTTCGAGTCCCAGCGGGATCACAAGACAAAAACCTTCCTCGGAAGGTTTTTTTTATGCCTTAAAACGAACAATTAAAGCGCGCTTTAAATTGTGAGGTTAAGGCATAAAAATCCATTAAACTTGTTTAATGGTTATTGTCTTGTGCAGAACCTTCACAGCCTTGGGACCACGTAGTAATCCCAGCTAACAATTAAAGCTCGCTTGAGTGGATGTGTTTATTGCATAAAAAACAATTGAATACTTTCAATTGCTTTTGTCTTGTGCAGAACCTTCACAGCCTTGGGACCACGCAGTAATCCCAACCAACAATTAAAGCCCGCTTTAAATTGTGAGGTTAAGGCATAAAAATCCATTAAACTTGTTTAATGGTTATTGTCTTGTGCAGAACCTTAAATACCTTGACATTCCTTTATCTCCTGTATTTCTATTTTTTTCTCATGATGTTCAGGTATATATTCATATTCAAATACAGCCGCTAATACAAATATACTAGAGATGGGTTTTCCATTTTTTTGTGCAGGATTCCATTTGTTTAATTTTCTTAAGACTCTTATCACTTCATTAGAACAAAAGTTGCCACCAATATCCTTAAGGGTTTTTATATCGGCAATCGAACTATCCGAATTAACGGTAAATTGAATTACTACTTTACCATGTATGTCATTTTCTAAAGCAATTTTGGGATATGATACCTCCTTTTGCATTTTTCTGAATAATTCTGCATAACCAACAGAAGAACCAGGGGCAATTGTATCCATATTTAATTCTTGAGTGAGATTTAAAAACACAATATCCCATTTGTATTGGGCTATAGAATTTGTATACATGTTGAGTAAGAAAAAAAGTATGACTATTGATTTAGGGAATTTCATCTTATCTTGATTTTATTTCTTAATTTATTCAGAGTCGTATTGGAAGAGGTCAGATAGTCGCATACAGAAATATCAATAGCTCCATAATAGACTTTAATGCTTTATAAAAGACTGGTATGACAAGGCATTTCCACGATTAAATTCAATCATGTAAATGCCAGGTGGAAGCACAGATACATCTATTGACATTTCCGAAGGTACGTCATTAATCGCCATCATCTCTTGACCCAATACAGATAGAATTCTAAGAGCTGAAACTGTTTGATTGTGTTGTAGGTTCAAAACAGATTGAACAGGATTAGGATACAAAGCTGCTGGCTCGTATGTTTCTAAAACAATGTTAGAACTAGGTTTTTGATACACCCTCACATAATCTACCACCATTGAAGATTGGTTAAAACTGGCTTCAATGGAAGGTTCAATGGCTATGTTTAATAACAAGTATTGTTCTGAATTAAAAGGCCAAGTATTAGCATCCTTTATACTTGGATTGTATTCATAATGGGTTATGTTATCAACTTTAAATAGCAATTTAGTTTCAGACCATTCTAGCGTATAGACATGAAATGAATCACTAACATTGGACACTAATTGACCGCCTAAATTAACAGTATTGCCAAAACTTGAAGGCGTATGAATTGCACTTTGGACATACCCTTGATTTGTCCCCCAATGTTCCATAATATCAATCTCACCACAAGCTGGCCAATTCAATGTCCCAAAACGATTTGACCAGTATGCCCCGGGTTCAATGATGCTTTTACCCAAGGTCCAAATAGCAGGCCAAGTGCCTTTGCCTTTGGGCAATTTAGCTCTCACCTCTACTCTACCATATTTAAAAGCAAACTTGGAATTTAACCTTGCTGAAGTATATGACTTCGTTACACTCTGATCTGTAAACGATTCTTTTTTAGCCGTAAGTGTTAAAACCCCGCCACTTTGACTAGAATTTGTCAATCTATTCGTATAGTGTTGTAGCTCGCCATTGAACCATGAATTGCCATTAGGTAATTTAACTTGATGATGCCATTTAGCAGTATCAATCATTCCATTGCCATTGAATTCATCGCTCCAAACTAAGGCACTATAAACAGATTGATTGCCTTGGTAATTAAAATCATCTAAGTAAGCCGTTACCAAAGCATTATTGTTTTCCCCATTCACTTGTATAACAATTCGATTGAAATCAAATCGCTTTAAAGGATGAGGCGAATTAGGATCCAAATTAATGAAAGTATCCTTACTAAAATCAAATTGTAAGATCTGCCATTCATCTAAAAGTATTGGTTTTATAATTTCACATTGATTAGACCAAGGAGCTCCTAGATTGCCATTTTGCAATTTTAAGGAGACTTGATTGCTTTGACTCCCTGTTATACTATTTGATGGCACATACAACTTGAAAGTAAACACACTACTGGTTTCTAAGTTAAAATTAAATCCTGCATTGATTCTAAGATTGGCATATTGCCCACCAATGTCTGTATACCTTAAAACTTTAGTTGAATTATTAGGCAACTTCAGCAAAGGATTGCTCACACAAGTATCAATTATGCAATTGTCTCCTATCCAATTTGGCACATTTCGTTTGGACTCAAAATCATCAGTTAAAGTCAAAACTTGTGCATGACATTGAACAACAAACAAAAACGAAATTAAACCAGTAAGCTTAAACATAAATCAATATTCTATCAAATATAAGACATTAATTTGACATTGATGCGTTGCGTTATCTGTTCATAGTTCATCAACATTTAAAATGTAATCATAAAATAACTAATTAGCTAAAATTTGTATTATTGTAGTATGCCAATTGTATACAAAAAATTTATAATTTTAATATTATTCGTGTCAGGCTTAACTATCAAAGCTCAAACCACAATCTCTTCAATAAAACCGAATACAGTTTGTCATCAATTTTTGAGTTTGGATTCACTTTATTTCCAATCTGGGGCATCAGGCCCAAATTGTATTTGGAACTTTCAAAACATAAATTCATTAGATAGTTTTGAACTCCATTATATCGACGTAAAACAAACGCCATATTATCAGTATTTTCCTGAAGCTAATTTAGCAATGAGTAGTGATTTTCTATTGTTCAACTATTTCAAATTTGACTCAAGTGGCTATTATGAATTAGGGCAAATGGGCTATAATGCTGATAAGAACAATGGCGAATATTCAAAATATAAATCACCAGCTATAGTGCTTCAATACCCATTGCAGTATGGTGATTCATTTCAATCAAAAGATTATAAAATACAGGATTTTTGCAAATACACTTTTTCAAATGACATCAATACACAAAAAAAGATTGATGGCTATGGCACGTTAATCCTGAACAAAGACACCTTTCTCAACACGCTAAGAATAGTTGAAGTTTCCAATCAAATTGATTCGATATTCACTTACGGAAAAAGCAAAAGTTTAATTGTTCAAAAATCAACACTTGCCTACCAATGGTTTTCAAATACCATCAACGCACCGCTATTAACCTTACAAAAGAACACAAGGATATTGAATAAAGACACAGTGGTTTACATGAACAATTCCATGTATTCAAAAGGCTTACCTCAAGCTGATGCGTTCAAACAATTCAGCCCAATTTTAATTGACAACCAGTCTGCTAATACTTATGACATCCAATTTATCGCGGACAACAACAATGATGCAATAACCGTTGAATTATTTCAATTAAACTACCCTAAACCGTTTCGCCAATTTGACTTTGAGCCAACTTCTACAAAATCAAATAGAACCATCAGCATAGCGAAGGACGCTATATCGAAATCAACTCCTGCAGGTCAAGTAATTGAATTG
>Ga0255137_1000731_pt1 | contig 11294 bp, 8 predicted proteins | sample Law_Atlam_RepC_8_FD_188548 | JGI IMG/M metagenome (GOLD analysis project Ga0255137, IMG submission 188548) | Freshwater microbial communities from St. Lawrence River, New York, United States - Law_Atlam_RepC_8d | ecosystem: Environmental > Aquatic > Freshwater > River | place: USA: New York... | reverse complement strand
GTGCAGCACAAACGTACCAGCAGCCAGATGTAGAGTTCAATGCAACGTTGAGCAGTGAGCAGCTGGAAATACTGGAAAAAATCAATTTATTGCTGCGTAAACTTGTCTGCAGCAGCAGTGTGCCAGACAAACAGTTGCAAGCAGCACTGACAGCAGAACAGTTTGCTGTATACAGAGAATCGCTGACTACAGTGACGCACAGCAGTGAAATAAAGTACTGCGATGGAATGCCAACTGAACTCAGGCGATACCAAGCAAAACTGAAAGCAGCAGACTTTCAGTGCAACAAGTTTGAAAAGATTAGTGCACGTGCAAGAAACGGACGAGCACGATACAAGTCTGGCTATGTAAACGCTGGATACAACGCAGCAGAGAAACTATACGGTGATGCGTTGGAGTGCTTGGAAGAGATATACAACTCTGCGAACGCCTATGAGCGTTACCAGTTGCAGTTGTGGATGGATAGAGAGTTAGATTTTGATTTAGGTGCAGAACGCACAATCGGTATTTCACCAGTTTCAATCCCCCGTGTGCGTGGTAGCAAAAGTTCAAATGCACTGGACAGCGGTTTGCCGAAGTTGAGCAGGCGTCTGAAACGAAAAGAGTGTCAACTGCTTGCGTTGAAGGATGCTGCGTGGAAGTTGGCGTTCAAACAATACGAGCACTTTGAACCAGTAGATCAAGTTCAGACAGTACGCAGCGAAAAGTTGAACAAGTTGCTGCAGCTACGTGATGATGAGTTTTAAACCAACTCAACTGCCTTGCGTTTCATATCATCGTGCACGGTGATGTACTTTTGAGTTGTTGCAATGCTGCGGTGGCCTGCAAGTGCAGCAAGTACGAACACTGAAATGCCTTGTGATGCAAGACTTGTGAGAAATGTTTTGCGACCAGAATGACTGCTTGCACCGCGCACACCAGCACGTCGATACAACCAATAGAAGTGCTGTGCAAGTGTGTTGGGTGTAAATGCACGGCGTGGGCCTCTGTGTGTGGGAAACAAAGGCTGTGTGCTGTCAATCCAAGTACGTGAGTCAATGTATCCAGCAAGTTCTGTCTGCAGTCTGCTGTTGATGTAGACAGTGCGAGCGTGATTGTGTTTGACGCGATCTGCAGCAAGAAAAACTTCTGCACGTACAGTGCCATCTGCGTTACGCACGTCACCAACAGTAAGTCCCGCAACTTCACTCACACGCAAACCAGCCATTGCAGTTAGCAAAAACATTACACGATTGCGTTGTGAGTATGCGTGTGCTGCTGTGTAGTTAAGAACTGTGTTGATTTCTTCTGCTGTAAGTGATTTTGCTGCTGCCATTTGTTGCTCCAAATAATGTTTGTGTTGTAAGTGTGCTTTCTTTGCTGCTGAATGAGCAACAGAAACCCGAACGTTTGACGGGTTGATGTGGATCTGTTTGTTTGTGCGAGGTTGCAGTGCCGAACAAACAGTTCACGCATTCTCTTTAGTCGTGTATTTACACAGAACACACTGCACAGCTGTCGTGTTTGAAATTGCAAGCCCTACAACGTCTTTTTGTCGTTGCCTTGTACGTAGCGGTCTATTGCTACAGAAAAACTGCACGTAGGGCTGATTTGACGTGCTGCTGTGTGCACGTACCCGAAATTGGTTCTGCGTCAACAGAAAATCTGCGCTGCAGTTTTTTTAGGTGGAGTACTTATCAAATGTCGGTGGTGATTTTGCACCTATACAGTCACTTGTGCTGTATGTGTACGAAAGTACGGCCGATGTATATCTCGTACATCTGTGATGTGTTTGGATGATGAATGTCGAACTACGTTCGCCAGTGCTGCAACATTGCTCATTCGCTTCGCTCTGTCGCAATGTTTTGCACAGTTAGCTTCGCATTGAATATTTTTTGTATTGAAATATTTCGATAGATTCAACCTACACGAAGCCTTAAGCAATAGGCCTCGTGTAGTGAAAACATTTCGATGAGTTCTTTACTACAGCACTTGTGCACAACCATTGCTGGTAAGGGCGGTTTCGCTGTCTCCTTTTAAGTGCTACTGAAACGCAACGCATTTGTGAAAGCCATAGTGCCAACTGTCACAGCGTTTGCAAGTTGCTCGTGTGGCATTGCTTGCTCGTGTCGCGCAGTTTCTACTGCCGACTTTGTGCGTGTAAATCTATTCTTGTGTCAATCGAATCGCAACATTCGACAGCATCCATAAAAGGGTAGTGACAACAAGTCTCTGCTACCGCTCAAAACTTCCATCCCTGTGCACACCATTGGCCAGGTTTAGGGTGCATAACAACTGAGTGCACAACTCTCTATCGGTAGTAACTGGAGAACAAACGCTGTGTATCGGTATTGTCTCCGTAGTTATTTAGCTGTGACCAAACAAATGCCGCGCAAAACTGAGCAAACATTAGGCTGGTTTGTGGCATTTTGAGCAGATTGATTTGATCTAAAAGATTTCGGTTGCTCTTTCGAAAGGTCCGAAACTACAGTTAGTTCATTGCAACAAACAAAGGAGTAATGCAATGACAGCATTGAGTGGATTGAAATTGACAGCAGCACAAAAAGTAACATCACTGCCGCCTGTGCAGCAACGTCGAAACAAGTTGGTCAAACGTATTTGGGAGCAGATTGAACTTGCACGTGCAGAACAAGCTGGCACTACATTTGCACCTGTCAAGTTGCGCAGCTACACAGATAAAGAATCTGGTGTGCGCAAACAAGTAGAAAGCAACAAGCGTGTTAAAGCGTGGTGGTTTACAGCAGACAACGGCAAGTTGTCGTTGAGCGTACGTTTCGGTCCTAAAGTGTTGGAGTTGGCAAAGGGCAAGTACGCAGTTGAAGTTGCAGACAAATCAGACTTGATCAACACGTTGGAAGTTGTACGTACAGCAGTTGACAACGGAGAACTTGATGCAGCTATCGAAAACGCAGCGAAGAAACTGCGCGATGGATTTGCACGTTGATGTTTATTTGATCTTCTGCACTGCACCAAATAAATACGTTACAAACATTAGGTAGGTGACGTATGCGTATATTTGAAATTGCCAGTGCAGAAGAGCAAATGGCGTTGTGGAAGTTGATAACAACAAGTGTGTGGACTGCGATTGATCAGCAAGTGCAACAGCAAGCAAAGGAACGTGCAGCAAAAGCAAAGAGTGCTGCAACAAAAGGCAAGAAGCGAGGTGTTGCACGTGCTGCACCTGTTGCATTAAAAATGCCAGCACCCCTTGCTCAACCCCCAGCTGCTGCAGCGCAACCCTCGTCAACATCAACTGCAACGCCTGCAGCAAATGTTGCACCCGCAGTTAGCAGCGTTAAATCTGTGCAGCCTACTGCAACAAACAGCAATAGTGCAGACGCAGAAGATGACGCTGAAACTGTGCAGCCTATGCGCAAGAAACTGCGTTAACGACGCTAAAGACGGGTATTTGTACTGTCGTATGTTGCTGTGTAAAAAATGTTGGAGATGTGATGACAGGCATAGTAAAAATACTTCTGCACGTTGCAGATACTTTTGTGCAGCGTTGCAACGTTGCGTTTGTCGCACACCACTTTGCGTTTACGCTTTTGAACTTTGAATTAGCACGGTTTGCAGTTTGGAGAGGTGCGTTGAAAATCCGCGTGTCGGCAGTTCGATTCTGCCCCAGGCCACCAGATTCACCCCACAGTTTCGCAAGAGGCTGTGGGGTTTTTCTTTGGGGTGCAGCGCCTCTTGAATCGGTGTCGTTCCATGTGGGCAGGCCTTCACCGTGATCAACACCACGAAGAGGTCGCGACAAAACCCGGGTTAACCCGCTTCGCTCTGCCGACGCTGGCCCCTACATTGATCCATGTCCGCTTCTTTGGGAATCACGATGAAACCGCACCCCATCGCCATGGCGCTGGTCGCCGTCGCATGCCTCCAGGGCTGTGCAGGCATCCACAGTGATGTCCGACCCATCCCCGTTCGCGCTGCCAACCCCGAGGCGGCTTGCCAGTCCCTGGCCGGAATGACCATCGATCAGGCCGCCATCGGTCTGCCTACCGCTGGTGCCCGCGTGAGCTCTGCGGTCCTGGTGAAAGCATGGGATGCGGGCAACACCGCTGGCGAGTACTGCCGACTCCTGGGTGAGATCAAGTCGGTGGATCCCCTGGCCCAAGGCATTGGCTTTCGTGTCAACCTGCCCACCCATTGGAATGGCAAGGCCTTGCAGTTCGGTGGCGGTGGCTACGACGGCGTGCTGCCCAACACCGTTGGCCCCGCCCCTTTGGGCCATTACGCCAAGCCTGGCCCGCTCGCATCCGGGTACATGACCCTGGGCAGCGATTCGGGTCACCAGCACCCGGACTCCAACGACGCATCCTTCGGCCTGAATGACGAGCAGCTGCTCAACTTTGCGCACATGCACATCAAGAAGCTGCGCGATGTGGCTTTTGTGTTGGCCAGGGCGCGCTACGGCTCGGAGATTCGCCGCATGTATTTCGGTGGCGGCTCCTCGGGTGGTCGAGCCGCCTCGATGGCCGCGATCAAGTACCCCGAGTCCTTCGATGGCGTGCTGGTGAACTACCCGGTCTCCAATTTCACCGAGGTTCGCTCTTGGGGGGCATCTTTGCGTGCGGCCATCTACAACGACCAGTCCGCTGGCTGGATACCGCCAGCGCTGGTGGCCAAAATCGCCGCCGATACCCGCGCTGCCTGCGACGAACTCGACGGCGCCAAGGACGGTTTGGTGAGCAATATGGCTGCCTGCAGGGCGAAGTCGGCAGCATATCTTGCCTCGATCTCCTGCAAAAATGGCGAGACCGGCAGTCCATTGCATTGCCTGACGCCCACCCAGATCGAACGCACCATCAAGGTCTACCACGAGGGCTACACCGTGCCCTACGCTTTTGCCAACGGCGTGAATGTTTATCGTGGCTACAACATTCTTGAGGGCAATTCGATGGCCATTGGCGCACAGCCGCAATACCAGGAGCCCCCGACCAGCGGCCCCAATGCGCACCACGTTGCCCGCGCGGATGGCTTCTTCAAGTACTTCATTGCCCGCGACCCGAACTTCAGCATGACGAACTACAACGTGCAAAACCCCGGCCCGCATCTGAAGCGTTTGCTCGAAGTGTCTGAGCTGCTCGATGCCACCCACACCGACTGGAGGCCCTTCTTCCGCAAGGGCGGCAAGGTGCTGCTGGTGCACGGCCTCGATGATGTGAGCCTGAGCCCCTACCAGACGGCAGACCATTACCGCGCGATGGTTGCCAAGATGGGCCAACACACGGTCGATCAATCGATGCGCTTTTACTTGGTACCCGGTCTGGGTCATGGCATCGGCAACTTCCTCTTGAGCTGGGACAACCTCAGCGTGCTCGACGACTGGGTGGACAAGGGGATTGCACCGCCGGCCGTTCCGATCGCCTATGACAACAGCAACGCAAATCGGGGTCGCTCCCGTCCGCTTTGCCCCTTCCCGACCTGGCCGCAGTACACAGGCCACGGGTCGCTGAACGAGGCCGCCAGTTTTCGCTGCGTGAATTGAGTCACCGGGATCGGGCCTGGTTTGAGCGGTACGAGGGCCCTGGCTTGTCGGGCTGGCAACCACACGCGCCCTTCACTTGTGAAAACCCAACGAAGATTTGTGATTTAACGCGAAGTTGAGGCGCCCAAGCGCTGGAAAATCTGCGGCGCTGACGCAGCGTCACGACTCAAAATTGCCGGCAAAGAGGGGGGCGGACAAGCTGGCTTGGCCAGGTGAAAGGGACGAAAAGTCTAAAGTTTTTCCCCTTGCGACCGATACCAATGAATATAATTGATTAAATTATATCCAGATCCAACCAACCGGTTGTTAATATATAAAAATCCTGATGGTTAATTTCAAGCGGGTCATTTTTTTGCTAATTTGTATATCGGTGGCAGGGTGCGCTACTGTTATAAATAGCCAAAAACAGAAAATCAATATAACAACGATCTGCAATAAAAATTATATCCCTGCCTATTGTGTGGCGCAAACCGAGAACCATCAAATGGAGTTTCTCACACCTGGTGCCATCAGCGTTGATCGTTCAAGCAGTCCCATCAGAATCATGTGCGAAAGTAGCATATCAGAGAGCTATGGTGCATGGATCAAACCCTATCCTTCCGTCGCATTTTTTGCTAATTGGGGTGCAGGTGGCGTGTCTGGGATGGCATTGGACGCGATTAACAATTCCATGTGGCAATATCAGTCAAATGTCACCATAGAAATCCCATGGTGTCCGTCCAAGGGAAAATCATGAGGCTCCAATTTATTCCTCTTTTGTTGATGCTTCCCGCATTGATCGCGTGCGGGGGTGGTGGCAGTGCATGTATTGAAAGAAGAATTGCATTTGGTTTCTTTGCTGGTTCAAATTGTCAAGAGTCCAATATTCAAGAGTCTAATATTCAAGAATCCAATACCTACCCCCCATCAACGGATATTTTGGATTTAAAAATAAGGAATGCCATTTTCTTTATGAATTCAAGTTTAATTGTCAATCAACCATAAGGAGTGAAAATGACAAAAGATTTTTCAAAAATCAAAATTGCAAGCGCATTCGTATTGGGAATATTTTCTACATTCATCTTCAATATTTCCAGTTCCAATGCATCCACAGCATCTGAGCCAACGGGCTCATTCATTTGCATTGGGAATTATTCAAGCTGGGGATGGCCCTCTGGCAATGGGAATTCAAAGGAGTACAACGAGGTCAGCTCCATTAATTTTTCATCAAAAACATATGCGGTCATTGTCAATAAAGCCACAATAACAGCTGGTTCTGAGCCGAGCTATTCGCAAGGGCCTGTCGAGTCGGGTTCGTTCACGGTATCTCAGGGGCCTATTCCTGGGACATTCAGAATGAATTTTGACAATGAATATGTGATTTTGGCGCCGGTCAACTCCGGCCATTCAATCTTTGTCATTGACTCAGGGACAGGAATGACGGGGACGTGTCAAAAAGTTTGATGGCATCCATCGGAATCGCGTCATTTCAAGTCACCCAACAACCCGCAACACAGCGGGTTGTTTTCAATCGTGTCGTTCACACCGACAACAAGGTTCGGGGTGTACGGGCGCCGTGCACCCCATGGCCGCAATTTGTGCTCCCGAAGTCGCCCATGTGAGGGGGGCTCCTGTGGGGCTTGCCGACCGCCTCAGGTGCTTGCACCCACCTCCAGACACAGGTCGCGTATCCATCGCAGCCCGGGGTCGGATTCGCGCAGTTTGTTCCACTGGAGCATTTGCACCAGCTTGGGAATTTTCAGCGGGGTTGGCCACACGCGGATGGGCAGGTGCTGCTGCGCGTGCATCGCGATGCGCCGGTGCACGGTGGCCAACCGCTCCGTCCCGACCACCAGGCTGGGCAAGGCGGCCATGCTGGCCGCGGTAACCTCGATCCGCCGAGCGATGCCCTCGCGTTCCAGAAACCAACCCTCCAGTACCGGCAGGTAACGGTTGTTGCCGGAGTTGTAGCTAGAGACCACATGGCCGGCCTGCAGGAATTGCTCGCGGGTCAGGCTCTCGCGGACCGTCTGATGGCCCTCCCAACTGACCACCACGTAATCGTCCTCGAACAAGGGGACACAAGGGTGAAGGCTGGAGACATACTGCATCGGGATGATCAGGAAGTCTGCTTCGCCTTCCTCCAGCAGTTCGTGGGGTGAGCGGGCCTGCGGCTTCAGGTTGATCTGCACGCCCGGTGCCTGTTGGTAGAGCGTGCGCAAGAATTGCGGCATGAAAACGGTGGTGGTGAAGTCCGACACCAGCATGGAAAACGAGCGCATCGAGTTGGCGGGCTCGAAGGTGGAGGGGGCCACCACGGCGCTGTCGACCCGCAGCAGGATCTCACGCACCGGCTGCTGCAAGGACTCGGCGCGCGGCGTCAGCACCATCAGTCTGCCCATCGGCGTGAGCAGCTCGTCGCCAAAGTAGTCGCGCAAGCGGGCCAGGGCATTGCTCATGGCGGGTTGGCTGAGGAAAACCCTCTCAGCGGCACGGCTGATGCTGCGCTCATGCAGCAGGGCATCGAGTGCGACGAGCAGGTTCAGATCCAGTTGTTTGTAGCGCATGAGGCGGCTCAGGTATTGATGTGCTGAATGCGAGGGATTGAGTTTTTCCATTTTACGAATGGAATGGTGCTTTCTACAGTGCTGTGGGTCAGGACTATCCCTGACCCCCACAATTCCAAGGAGACCACCATGCAACTGCGCAACCCCCTGCGAAAACAGGTTCTCATCGCTGGCATGCTGGCGGCCTCGGCCGCATGCGCACAGCAAGAAATCAAGATGACCGTCTGCTCCGGACAGGCGCCCGTCTTCTCATTTGTCAGGCTGATTTCACAAACCTTCATTCCCACCGTGAATGCCGAATTGGCCAAGACGGGCAAGATGAAAATCAGCTGGAACGAAGCCTACGGCGGCACACTCGCCAAGATCGGTGGTGAACTCGAAGCCATGCAGCAAGGCGTGTGCGACATGGGGGTGGTCGGTACCGTTTTCCATCCGGCCAAGCTGCCGCTGCAGCAGGTGACTTTCATGGCCCCCTTCGGCCCCACCGACCTGCGCCCGGTGGTCAAAGTCATGAACGACATGAACCGCAACAACCCGCTGCTGCGCAGTGCCTGGGAGCGGCACAACCAGGTGTTCCTGGCGGGCACTGCGGTGGATGACTACGGCTTGTTTGCCAATTTCCAGGTGGAGCGCTATGAGGATGTGAATGGCAAGAAGATCGGCAGCTCGCCGGTTCCGCTGTCCTGGCTCAGGGGGACGGGTGCCACGGGTGTGGCCGCAGGCCTGCCCGCCTACTACAACGACTTGAAGTCCGGGGTGTATGGCGGTGTCCTCACTTTCCTCAGCGCCGCGTCCCAGATCAAGCTATTCGAGGTGGCGCCCAACTACATCCAGACCGGTATGGGGGCCACTTTCCCGGGGGCGCTGTCCATGAACAAGCAGACGTGGGACCGGCTGGGACCGGAGGGGCAGGCGGCGGTGCGCCTGGCCTCGGACGCCTATGCCGCGCGTTATGTGACCGACATGCAATCCTCGCTGGCAGCAGCCGAAGCCGCCTACCGGGCAGGGGGAGGCAAGATTTCAGCGCTGTCAGCCGCCGAGCGTGAACGCTGGGCCCGGGCGATCGAGAACCCGGCCAGGGCCTGGATTGCCCAGAATGGCCAGCCCGCGCGGGACGTCCTGCGCGCCTACATGGACGCGTTGCGCGCCGAAGGTGTGAAATTCGCGCGTGATTGGGACAAGGAGTGAAGGTGTCGCCAGCGCGCCTGCTGGACGGCTTGACCCGGGGCATGAATGCCCTGGGGACATGCTTGGTCCTGTTCATCATGGGCGTGGTGCTGACCGACGTCGTGGGCCGTGGCCTGTTCTCGCGTCCTTTGACCGGGACCGCTGAGATGGTGGCCATGTCCATCGCCGTGGTCGTGTTCCTTCAATTCCCGAGCACCTTGGCGGCAGGTCGGGTGATCGCGGCCGATGGCCTGGTCGGGTGGCTCGGGCAGCGCTCGGTGCGGGCCGAACAGTGGCTGCTGGCCGTCCACCACGCGTTCGGCGCCGCGCTGTTTGCCGTGACAGCCCGCTATGTCTGGCCCCTGCTGGTGATCGCACGAGACAGTGGCGACTATTACGGCACACCCGCCATGTTCTCCTTCCCCAAGTGGCCGATCTTTGCCGTGATCTTCTTTGGTTGCGCGGTGATGGCCTTGCAATACCTGGTGATGGCCGTTGGATTTGCCCGCGCAGGGTGGCAGCGGCGTCGCTTCATCGAGGTCGACCCGGCCAACAAGGTGGTCTCATGAGTCCTCTGGAAATGGGGCTGGCCGGATTTGCTGCGCTCACCTTGCTCATCTATCTGGGCATGCACATTTCCACCTCGCTGCTGCTGGTGTCTTTTGTGGGCATTGCTTTGATACGGGACAACTGGGCACTGGCTGGGCAAATGCTGGGTCAGACCGCCACCGATGCGGTCACGGAATACGAATTTGGCACGGCCCCTTTGTTCGTGCTGATGGGCTTCATGGTCATGGCCGCCGGCATGGGCCGTGACAGTTACATCGTGGCCGAGCGCATGTTCGGCCGCGTGCGTGGGGGCGTTGGCCAGGCCACCGTGGTGGGCAACGCGATCTTTTCCGCCGTCACCGGCGTGTCCATTGCTGCGGTGGTGATGTTCACCCGCATGGCCGTGCCGGAGATGCTGCGCCGGGGCTACCCCGAGCGGCTGGCCGTGGGCGTGGTGGCCGGTTCGGCCATGCTCGGTATGCTGATTCCGCCATCGGTGCTGATGATCATCTACGCAGTGATCACCGAGACGTCGATCGGCGACATGTACAACGCGGGCCTGGTGCCCGGCCTCATTTTGAGCCTGGCCTTCATGGTCACCATCTGGGTGGTGGCCGGTCGCCACCCCGGCATCCAGCGCGCCAGTGAGGCGCTCAGACGTGAACACGGCGATGGGGATCGCATGGGCATGGTCAAGATGGTGTTGCCGATCGCTGTGCTGATTGCACTGGTGCTGGGCGGCATGTATGCGGGCCTGTTCCGGCGCCACAGTCATTGCCCTGTGGCGCCGCGCACTCACGCCGCGCAGCTTCTGGCACATCCTGATCGATACCGGTTACGTCACGGCCTCCATCGTGCTGATCATCGCCTCCGCCGCCATGTTCACCCGATTTCTGGCCATCTCGGGGCTGCCCAGTTACATGAGCCAATGGATTGCCACCCACCAGTACACGCTGCTGTCGGTGATGCTGGTCTACATCGCCATTGTGCTGGTGCTGGGCACGGCGCTGGACAGTGTGTCCACCGTTTTGATTGCGGTGCCGGTGTTCGCGCCGGTTTTCAAGGACATGGGCGCAGACCTGGTCTGGGTCGGCATCATCACCATGATCACGGTGGAGATCGGGATCATCACCCCGCCTTTGGGCATCAGCCCGTTCATCGTCAAGAGCACGCTCGATGCTCAGGGGCTGGGTCACCGCATTTCACTCAGGGACATTTACCTGGGTGCGTTGCCCTTTGCCGCTGCGGCGTTGGTGGTGGTTGGCCTGATCGTGGCCTGGCCAGGTTTGGCCCTTTGGTTCAAGTAAGCATCTGTTGCACAAGGACTCTCCGTGTTCAAGTATTTCCCAACCAATTACGTCTGGAACCTGTCGGTCGATCTGGCCATCGAGATGGGGGCGCGCATCGGTGAGATCGAGACCATGTGTGCGCCTTTGCAGGAGGCCGCCAAGTCCCCCGACGCTGCCGGCACGCAAGCCTTCCGCGAGACCTGGTCGCAGATGGCCGACAAGCTTTGTTTGCTGGCCGCCGAAGACGAG
>Ga0255137_1000729_pt1 | contig 11314 bp, 11 predicted proteins | sample Law_Atlam_RepC_8_FD_188548 | JGI IMG/M metagenome (GOLD analysis project Ga0255137, IMG submission 188548) | Freshwater microbial communities from St. Lawrence River, New York, United States - Law_Atlam_RepC_8d | ecosystem: Environmental > Aquatic > Freshwater > River | place: USA: New York... | reverse complement strand
CGAGTTCAGCAAACGCAGCAAGGATGCCAACCTGGCCAACTTTGACCAGGTGCAAAAAGACATGGTGGGCCAGTTTGAGAACACCTTCATGATGTATTTGCCCCGCCTGTGCGAGCACTGCCTGAATCCGGCGTGTGTGGCGTCTTGCCCTTCGGGCTCGATCTACAAGCGCGAAGACGACGGCATTGTGCTGATCGACCAGGACAAGTGCCGCGGCTGGCGCATGTGCGTGAGCGGCTGCCCCTACAAAAAGATTTACTACAACTGGCAAAGCGGCAAGGCTGAAAAATGCATCTTCTGCTACCCCCGCATTGAAGCCGGTCAGCCCACGGTGTGTTCGGAAACCTGTGTGGGCCGCATCCGTTACCTGGGTGTGGTGCTGTACGATGCCGACCGCATCGCCGAAGCGGCCAGCACCGAAAACGAGAAAGACCTGTACCAGGCGCAGCTGGACATTTTCCTGAACCCGCACGACCCGAAGGTGATCGAGCAGGCCCGTCTGGACGGCATTCCCGAAGCCTGGCTGGAAGGCGCACGCAACAGCCCCGTCTACAAAATGGCGATCGACTGGAAAGTAGCCTTGCCGCTGCATCCCGAGTACCGCACGCTGCCCATGGTCTGGTATGTGCCACCGCTGTCGCCCATCACGGCGGCCGCCAATGCAGGCCATGTGGGCATGAACGGCGAGCTGCCCGATGTGTCGCAAATGCGCATTCCGGTGCAGTACCTGGCCAACTTGCTCACCGCGGGTGACACCGCACCCGTGACCCGGGCCCTGGAGCGCATGCTGGCCATGCGCACCTACCAGCGCAGCAAGCACGTGGACGGTGTGGACAACCTGGCGGTGCTGGAGCAAACCGGCCTGACGGTGGCCCAGGTCGAAGAGATGTACCACGTCATGGCGATTGCCAATTACGAAGACCGTTTCGTGATTCCCAGCTCACACCGGGAATACGCCGAGAACACCTTTGACATGCGCGGCGGCTGCGGCTTCTCGTTTGGCAACGGGTGCTCGGACGGCCAGTCCGAGGCCAGCCTGTTCGGTGGCGACAAGCGTCGCACCATCCCCATCCAGCCCGTCGTTTGAAGCGAGGTCTTTCATGAAGAACAACCGATATTCATTGCGCGTGCTGTCCCAGTTGCTGTCTTATCCGGACACCGAGTTGCGAGCTCAGCTGCCTGAGTTGCTGCCCGTGCTGAAGGAAGAGGGCGCCTTGAGCGCTGGCCGTCAGGCCGAACTGCAGACCTTGGTATCCCACCTGCTGCGTCTGGACACCATGGACGCCGAGGCGCGTTATGTGGAAACCTTTGACCGGGGCCGCGCCACCTGCTTGCACCTGTTCGAGCATGTGCATGGCGACTCGCGTGACCGGGGGCCGGCCATGATCGACTTGAGTCAAACCTACGCGCAATCGGGCCTGTTTTTGTCGCCTGACGAGCTGCCCGACCATCTGTGCGTGGTGCTGGAGTTCGCATCGACCCAGACGCCCGAGGTGGCCAAGGCCTTTCTGGGCGAGATGGCGCACATTCTGAACGCCATCTTCAGCGCTTTGCTCAAACGCGAAAGCCCCTATGCGGTGGTGTTGGCGGCGGTGCTGGAGCTGGCCGGGCACAAGGCCCAGGCCGTGCAGATCGTGGCCGACGAGCCGCTGGACGAGAGCTGGCGCGAGCCCGAGGCCTTTGATGGCTGCAGCACACGCGGCCAGGCCCGTCCGGGCGAGGCGCAGCCCATCCACATTGTCAGAAAAACCTCTACCCAAACCCGGGGAGTTGCAGCATGAACTACTTCGACCATTTCATTTTTGGCATTTACCCCTACATCGCGCTGAGCGTGTTTTTGCTCGGCAGCCTGATCCGCTTTGACCGCGATCAGTACAGCTGGAAGAGCGATTCCTCGCAACTGCTGCGCAAAGGCCAGTTGCGTTGGGGCAGCAACCTGTTCCATGTGGGCGTGCTGTTTTTGTTTGGTGGGCACAGCGTGGGCATGCTCACGCCGCATTTCATGTACGAGCACATCATGAGCGCGGGCGACAAGCAGTTGCTGGCCATGGTCTCAGGCGGTGTGTTTGGCGTGCTGGGCTTCATCGGCGTGACGCTGCTTTTGCACCGCCGCCTGTTTGACGTGCGCATCCGCGTGAACAGCCGCGCCAGCGACATCGCGCTGCTGGTCTTGCTGTGGGCGCAGTTTGCGCTGGGCCTGGCCACCATCCCGCTGTCGGCCCAGCACCTGGACGGCAGCATGATGCTCAAGCTGGCCGAGTGGGCGCAGCGCATCGTCACCTTCCGAGGTGGTGCGGTGGAGTTGCTGGCCGAAGCCAGCTGGGTCTTCAAGGCCCACATGTTCCTGGGCATGAGCATCTTCTTCATCTTCCCGTTCACGCGGCTGGTGCACGTCTGGAGTGGTTTCGGCACGCTGGCCTATGTGGTGCGTCCGTACCAGGTGGTGCGCAGCCGCCGTGTGGGCATGACGCCCCGGCCGCCGTTCGGCCGTGGCTGATCGGGTGTTGAAATTTTTGAAACCATTGCACACAGGGCTTCACCATGACTTTTGACACCTTGACAGAAAACCAGTCCGCCACATCCGGTGCAGGTTCTTGCGGCAGCGGCTCTTGTGGCTGCGGCAGTGCAGCGCCGTCTTCGGCTTATGAGCGCACGGCGGCTGCCATGTCCGCGTTAGCCGGTTCAGCGCAGACCGACGAGGCCAGCGATGTGCTGCCTGCCGTGGCACCCGCCATCAATGGCATCGCCTTGCTCGCCTCCGGCGAGAGCCTCCCCGCAGAAGACCTGCTGGAGCGGGCACACGCCGAACTGCTGCGCCAAGAGGCCGTCCGGCTGGGTATGCTGCCTCGCCACGCTGGCCTGACAGCGCCTGAACTGAGCGCCGACGATCAGGCGGTGATCGACCGCATGCTGGAGGCCGAGGTCGCTTCGCCCCAGCCCACACCCGAAGAAGCGCAGCGTTACTACGACGCCCACCAGGCGCAATTCACCGTGGGCCAGGCACGCCGGGTGCGCCACATTTTGTTTGCCGTCACGCCCGGGGTGAACGTGCCCGCGCTGGCGCAACGTGCCGAAGCGGCTTTGCTGGAACTGTCCAATAAGTCGGTGCAGCCCGAGCGCTTTGCGCAATTGGCGGCCGAGTTGTCCAACTGCCCATCGGGCGCGCAAGGCGGTGATCTGGGCTGGCTCACGCCTCAGGACTGTGCACCTGAATTCGCCAAGGAATTGTTCTTCCTGGCCGAGTCCAGCCAGAGCACGGGGCTGCGGCCACGTCTGGTGCACACGCGCTTTGGTTTCCACATCGTCGATGTGCTCGAAGTGAACCCCGGCCATTTGCCTTCGTTTGAACAGCTGAAGGCGCAGATCGCTGCGCGCCTGCAATGGCAGTCACGCGCCACCGCCTTGGGGCAGTACATGCGCCGACTGGTCGGCCTGGCGCAGGTCGAGGGCCTGGAGCTGGACGGGGATGCCTCGCCCCTGGTGCAATGAACGAACCAGCGCTGCCCGACGCGACCGATGAGCTGCTGCAGCGTTTGCAGCGCTTTCATGCGGATTATTTTCCGCTGCACCAGCAGCGGTTTCAGGATCTGGTGGCGCAGGGGCAGCACCCCAAAACCTTGTTCATCGGGTGCTCGGATTCGCGCTTGGTGCCTTACCTCTTGACCGGCACCGGGCCGGGCGAGTTGTTCATCGTGCGCAATGTGGGCGCGCTGGTGCCGCCCTTCGATGGCTCGCACGGGCTGCACGGCACCATGGCAGGCATCGAGTTCGCGGTGCTGCAGCTGCATGTGCAGCGCATCATCGTGTGTGGGCACAGCCACTGCGGTGCCATTCGCACCGCTTACGAAGGCGCACCCGAAGAAGCCAAGGCCTTGCAAAGCTGGCTCAAGCTGGCCGACGAGGCCCTGCTGCCGGTGCGGCCCAGCCCCGAGGCCTTACTGCGCACCGAGCAGCGTTCGGTGGTCTTGCAGCTCGAACGCCTGATGGACTACCCCATGGTGCGGCGCGAAGTCGAAGCCGGGCGCCTGACCTTGCACGGCTGGCACTATGTGATCGAAGAGGGCGAGGTGCATGTGTTCGATGTGCAGCGGGGCGATTTTGTGCCAGCATCGCTGTCGTCGCACAGCGGCACGGGGCCGTTTCCACCGTATGTGGAGCATGATGGCCAGATCATTTCGGAGTGAGCGCGATGAGGGATATGACATGAGCGATGCAGAGACCGCGAATGCGCCACGGCTGGCCAGCCAGTGGATCGCTTCGCGCCAGACCGTTTTGCCCAAAAGGTTGGTGGCCCCCGGCCCCAATGCGGCTGAACTCGAACAATTGTTTCAGGCCGCTGCGGCCGCGCCGGACCACGACCTCATCAACCCCTGGCGCTTCTTGATCATTCCCGAGCACAAAAGGGTCGATCTTGGCGAGCTGTTTGCCTCTGCCTTGCTGGAGCGTGACCCCAGCGCATCGGTCGAGCAACTGGAGCAGGCACGCGACAAGGCCCTGCGGGCACCCTTGTTGATGCTGCTGATCGTGGACGAGGCCAAAGGCTCTGCCGACATCGACATGCACGAGCGGGTGCTGAGTGCGGGCTGCGCAGTGCAGAACCTCATGCTGCTGGCCCATGCCATGGGCTATGGCTCGGGTTTGACGAGCGGCAAAGCGCTCAAGGCCGCTTCTTTTCGTGCCGATCTGGGGCTGGACGCTGCGGAGCATGCCATTTGTTGTTTGAGCGTGGGCACGGTCAGCTCACGCAAACCCTTCAAGCCACGCCCAGAGATGCAGCAATTCACCCGCATCTGGGGAGACAAAGCGTGACCGACTCCAGCGCTGCAGGCGCGGGTTTGCCGGGCTTGCGTTCACCCAGTGTGGGCTTTGAAGCGCCGTTTGAGATGCTTTCGGCTTGTCATGAGCGGGTTGAGCGCATGCTGGATTTGCTCGCACGGCTCAGGTCGCACCTGTTGACAAACGGGTGTGACGCGCAAGCCGCGACCGCGGCCACGGACGTGATGCGCTACTTCGACTTGGCTGCCCCGCAGCACCACCTGGACGAAGAGCTGCATGTTTTCCCGGCGGTGCTGGCTTTACACGATGGACGCCTGGGTTTGCTGGTGGTCCGGCTCCAGCGGGATCACCGGGACATGGAAAAGCGCTGGGCAGCTGTTCGCCAGGCGCTGGCGCGTGTGGCGCACGCGGACGCCAAAAATCGGAGGCCTTTCAGCGATGTGGACCAGGCCGACATGGACGCGTTTGTGACCATCTATAAGGACCACATCAAGGCTGAGGAAGAGCAGGTGTATCCGCAGGCCAAGCAAGCACTGAGCTTAGACCAACTGGTAGTCATGTCGCGAGACATGGTAGGCCGAAGAGGCCGCTGATCTTTTTTTCTAAAAGGAGCACAGGTTTTCTGTTAAAGTAATTCATCAATTACTTATTTGATCGCACAATGTCCATTCGCACCAAACAAAGAACGCAAGACCGTCAAATCGGTTTGGTTCAGGCGGCCTTGGAATTGGCGGCGCAAAAAAGCCCGGCGGAAATCACCACTGCGGAGCTTGCACAGGCGGTAGGAATTACCCAAGGTGCGGTGTTCAAGCATTTCCAGAGCAAGCAAGCTATATGGGTGGCCGTGATGGAAGCCGTGCAGCAAGACCTCATGACACGACTTCAGACCGAAGTGACAGCGCATATCGCAGCGGGGGGGGCACTGACGGCTTTGAAGGCGGTGTTCACGGCGCACATTGATTTTGTTCTTCAATACCCAGGGGTTCCACGCTTGATCTTTCAGGAATTGCAGCACGCAAAACCGACAGCTCTCAAAGACCGCGCGCAGGCCTTGATGCTGGCCTACCGCCAATTGGTGGTGGGATTGTTGGATCAAGCACGGACTCAAGAGCACATTTCGCCCCACATTGATACCCATGCGGCCAGCGCGCTGTTCATGGGGGCCATTCAAGGCTTGGTCATGCAGTCAATGATGGCGGGTACGTTGGCTGGCATGAAAACACAAGCATTGAAGGTTTATGACATTTACGCCAAGGGCCTACTGGCCCCCGTGCCTCAACCCTTGAAGGAAGCACAATGAATTGGGCTCGATGGAACAAACGCCGCTGGATGGTCGTGCTCGGGACCTTGGCACTTTGTGTGTTGATGGCTTGGGTCGCATTTCGCGTGGGACCTTTGGCTCCGGCGAAGATCACGGTGCTTGAGGTTCAACGTGACTCCTTGACACCGTCTGTATTTGGCGTGGGCACGGTCGAAGCGCGTCAATCTTGGCTCATGGGGCCCACTGTTGCCGGGCGCGTGTTGCGGGTGCATGCAGATGTGGGGGAATTCGTCAAAAAGGGCCAATTGCTGGCTGAAATGGACCCCGTTGATTTGGACCAACGCTTGCTGGCGCAAGAGGCGGCGGTGGCCAAAGCCAGCAGTGTGCAAATGGCGGCACGGGCGCAATTGGCCGACGCGCAGGCTCGACGGGCCTTGGCAAGCACCAATTTGTCACGTCAAAAAGATTTGGCTCGCCAAAACTTCATCAGCCAGGGCGCACTGGAAGGGCGGGAGCAGGAGTTGACTTCGGCCGAAGCTGCTGTGCAGACGGCCCAAGCCAATGTGCAAGCTGCAGCTCAAGACGCACAGCGACTGCAGGCTGAACGCTCGGCTGCCGCCTTGCTTCGGCAAAACAGCCGTTTGATAGCCCCCGCAGACGCCGTGGTGCTCAGCCGTGACGCCGAATCGGGCAGCACCGTTGTTGCTGGCCAACCTGTGCTGCGTCTGGCCAATCCTGCCAGTCTGTGGGTGAAGATGCGCGTGGATCAAAGTCGGTCTGAGGGCTTGGCGATGGGCTTGCCGGCACGGATCGTGTTGAGGTCACAGCCACAAAATCCTTTGTCTGGGCAGGTGGAACGCGTCGAATGGTTGGCCGATGCGGTGACCGAGGAGCGCGTGGCACAAGTTGGTTTTTCCCAGCTGCCGCGTGGAGCTTCGATTGGTGAGATGGCCGAAGTGACCTTGTCGCTGAGCCCTTTGACCGATGCCCTTGTCGTGCCTCAAGCCAGTGTGCAGCAGCACCTTGGCCGCAGTGGTGTCTGGCGAGTGGTTGAGGGCCAGATCGGCTTTGTGCCGGTGCAATGGGGCATGGCCAGTCTGGATGGGCGTGTTCAAGCCCTCAGTGGTTTGCAAGCCGGCGACACGATCGTGGTGTACAGCGAAAAACCGCTCAAACCCGGCTTGCACTTTCAGGTGGTGGACGTCCTGGTCAAAAAGGGCCACCCATGATCAGTTTGGCCATGCGGGACATTCAGCACAGTTGGGCCAAGTTTGTCCTGACGGGTCTGGGTCTTGGCTTGTTGATCGGGGTGACGCTCACCATGGCTGGGGTGTTTCGCGGCATGGTGGACGATGCGCAAGCTTTGCTCAACAACAGTGGTGCTGATTTGTGGGTGGTTCAAAAGGACACGCAGGGCCCTTATGCCGAAAGCTCCAATTTGAAAGACGATGTGGTTCGCGCCATTGTGGGCTTGCCCGGTGTTGCCAAAGCCGCCAACATCACTTACTTCACGATGCAAATCAAGTCGGTTCATGGCCGTGAAGCACGTGCGATGGTGGTGGGCATCGAGCCGGGGGCCATGGGTTTGCCTGGCCAGCCGGCCCACTTGGTAGCAGGTCGACACCTGACGCACAGTCACTATGAAGCTGTGGCCGATACCAAAACAGGTTTGTCGCTGGGTGAGCGTGTGCGGATTCGTCGCCATGACCATGTGGTGGTGGGTTTGACGCAAAGGATGGTGTCGTCGGGTGGAGACCCCATGGTGTTCATTGCCTTGAAAGATGCGCAGGAAGCGCAGTTTCTCAAAGACAACGATGCCATCGTTAATGACCGTGTTCGCACGGCAAACAATCCGGCTTTCAATCGCCCTGGGGTGCCCGGTTTGCTGGATGCGGCCCAAAACCAGCAAAACACCAGCCGCAGTGTGAATGCTGTGTTGGTGCAAGTGGCCTCGGGTTGGTCTGCGCAAGAAGTGGCAGAGCCTATTCGCCGATGGAAACATTTGACGGTTTACACGCGCAGCGACATGGAAGAAATTCTGGTGCAAAAGCTCATTGCCACCTCAGCCAAACAGATTGGCATGTTTTTGGCGATTTTGGCCGTGGTCAGTGCTGCAATTGTTGCGTTCATTATTTACACAATGACTTTAGGCAAGATCCGTGAGATCGCTGTGCTCAAGCTCATCGGCACGCGCAACGCGACCATTGCCAGCATGATTTTGCAACAAGCCCTGGGTTTAGGCGTCATCGGTTTTGTGGTCGGAAAAGTGGCTGCCACGCTGTGGGCACCTGTGTTTCCCAAGTTTGTCCTGTTGTTGACACAAGACGCGGCGCTGGGTTTTGTGGCCACGCTGCTGATCTGTGCGCTGGCCAGCACATTGGCCATTCGCGTGGCCTTGCGTGTGGATCCGGCGCAAGCCATTGGTTGAAAGGGCATCACATGATTTCGAACCAGGGCGGCATCCGCATCGACAATCTCCGCAAAGTCTATGGGCATGGTGATACAGCTGTCGAGGCCCTCAAAAATGTGAACATGCAAGTGGCCCCGGGAGAGGTTGTCGGGCTGGTTGGACCCTCAGGTTCGGGTAAAAGCACTTTGCTCAAGTGCCTGGGCGCGATCATCGAGCCGACGTCAGGTCGGATGACACTCGGTCAGGACATCATTTATGACAACGGCTGGCAGACCTCGGATTTACGGGCATTGCGCCGGGATCGCATTGGTTTTGTGTTTCAGGCACCCTACCTGATTCCCTTTTTGGATGTGACTGACAATGTGGCCCTGCTGCCCATGTTGGCTGGTGTACCCAATGCACAAGCTCGCGCACGGGCGCTGGAGTTGCTCGGGGCACTCGATGTTGCACATCGTGCCCAGGCCGAGCCAGCGCAATTGTCAGGAGGCGAGCAGCAGCGCGTGTCGATTGCCCGGGCGTTGGCCAACAAGCCGCCCGTTATTTTGGCGGATGAACCCACAGCCCCCCTGGACAGTGAACGCGCCTTGGCGGTGATGCGGATCTTGAACAACATGGCGCGACAAGCGCAAACCGCCATCATTGTGGTCACGCACGATGAAAAAATCATCCCGACATTTCGTCGGATTTATCACATCCGTGATGGACAAACGGTGGAAGAGCAAGGCGAAGGCCGTGCACTGGACTGATACACGTCTTTAAAGAATACAGAGTTTTAAATCAGGAGTATTGAAATGACCGTTAGCAAAATGATCAACATCATGGCCGGGTTCATGGTGACCTTGGGTCTGGCCTTGGCGCACTTCAATGGCCAAGCCGATTTGAGTCAACCCAGCTGGCTGTGGCTGTGCGCATTTGTCGGCTTGAACCTTTTCCAGTCAGGCTTCACGGGTGTTTGCCCAGCAGGCAAAATTTTCAAGTTGTTGGGTATCAAAGAAACGGGCGATTCATGCTGCTCACATTAAGTTGAAGTGGTGCCCCTGTTGCGGTATCAAAACCGCCCCAACGCCTGCATCTTCCAAGCCAGCCACAGCTTGCGCAGCGGTGTGAGCGCGATGCGCTGGTGCAGCACCTGAAAGCCTGACGCCTCGATTTCGCGCAGCAGGGTGCGGTAGATGCTGGCCATCATGAGGCCGGGTTTTTGGGCGCGGCGGTCGGCGGCGGGCAGCAGGGCCAGGGCTTCGTCGTACAGGGCGTGGGCGCGGTCGGCTTGGAACTTCATCAGCGCGGTGAACTGGTCTGAATAGGCGCGCTGCATCAGGTCTTGCGCTTTGACGCCAAAGCGTTGTTGCTCGTCCAGCGGCAGGTAGATGCGCCCGCGCAGGGCGTCTTCGCCCACGTCGCGGATGATGTTGGTCATCTGAAAGGCCAGGCCCAGCTTGTGCGCATAGGCGGTGGTGGCCTCGTCGGTCTGGCCAAAGATGCGGGCAGCGACTTCGCCCACCACACCGGCCACCAGGTGGCAATATTTCGTCAGCCCCGCAAAGTCCAGATAGCGGGTCTGGTTCAGGTCCATCTGGCAGCCTTCGATCACGGCCAGCAGATGGCGGCTCTCGATGCCAAAGGGCTGGGTGTGCGGCATCAGCGCATGCATGACCGGGTGCGTGGGCTGGCCTGCGTAGGATTGCAGCACTTCTTTTTGCCACCAGCCGAGCTTGGCAGCGGCCACGCTCGGGTCGCTGATTTCGTCGACCACATCGTCCACTTCGCGGCAAAACGCATAAAACGCGGTGATGGCCGCACGCCGCTCGGGCGGCAAAAACAGGAAGGCGTAATAGAAACTGCTGCCCGAGGCGGCGGCTTTTTGCTGGACGTAGTCTTGCGGGCTCATGGGCTGGGATTCTCGCACCGAAAGAAATGCCCCTGGGCGGGTGCCAGGTGGGATGTCAAGCGGGGTGCGTGCCCGTCAATTGCTGGAATTGCCGGTCCAGCACAGCACGGCTGCCCAAGCCCAGTGCGATGCGCCAGAGCAGGGCGTTGATTTCGCTGCGCGGCATTTTGACGCGCTGGGTCAGCGCGGCTGGTCCGGCTTGGCGCAGCAGCGCGATGGTGCGCGCACCGATCAAGGCAGGCAGGGCGCTGGCCAGGCGCAGTCGCAGCGGTTGGAGGGCCAAGGCATAACGCATGCCCTCGGCCAGTTGCGCTTGGGTGTGGTCCAGCCAGGCGGTGTAGAGCGGGGCCAAGGCTTGCAGGGTGTTGGCATCGCCGGTTTGGGCAGCTCGTGCCAGCACTTCTGGGGTCAGGCCCGCATGCGCCAGGGTTTCTTCTGGCCAATAGCAGCGCCCGGTGGCCAGGTCGGCACCGGCGTCACGGATGATGTTCAGGCGCTGCAGGCCCATGCCGTAGGCACGGCCGATGCGCATCATCTCGGCCTGCGGCAGCAGGCTGTAGCCGGGCAGGTGGCGGCCACACAACTCGGTCCAGAACTCGCCCACGCAACCGGCCACCAGCCAGGTGTAGTCGCTCAGCTCGGCCTCGGTCTGCAAAGCGTGCAGGCCGGGGCCAAAGCGGGCCATGTCCAGCTGTTGGCCGCGAGTGATGTGGCCCAGCACCTGGCGCACGCTGGCCTGGTCAGCGGGGTGCAGGGTGTGCAAAAGCGGCAGGCATTGGGGCAGGGCTTGCATCAGGGCGCGCTCGTGTGGGTCGGTTTGTTGCGCGGCAAAGGCCTGGGTCAGGCGCTGGAGTTCTGGGTGGTCCGAGGCCGAAGTGTCGGGTTTGGCGATGGCCCGTGTCATGAGTTCCAGCAAGACCTGCCGCTCGGCCAGGGGCAGGGCAGTGGTGTCGGCCACGGTGTCGGTGGCCGACACCAC
>Ga0255137_1000722_pt1 | contig 11366 bp, 10 predicted proteins | sample Law_Atlam_RepC_8_FD_188548 | JGI IMG/M metagenome (GOLD analysis project Ga0255137, IMG submission 188548) | Freshwater microbial communities from St. Lawrence River, New York, United States - Law_Atlam_RepC_8d | ecosystem: Environmental > Aquatic > Freshwater > River | place: USA: New York... | reverse complement strand
CTCATCACTTAAACGTGCAGATTCAGCCCCGCCCCATTCAATGACAGTCACGGCACCTTCGCGGGCGGTATCAATATCTAAATCATCTAAATAGGCAGCTGCATTGCCACCTTCAAGAAGACGGTAGGCATCTACGTGAATAAGTGAGAGCGAAGCTGCGTGAATTCGTGAGATGACAAAAGTGGGAGAGGTGACATCGTTGATGCCGAGTGCTTGACCGATACCTTGAACTAAAACTGTTTTGCCAGCGCCCAGTGGGCCGTTGAGCAAGATGAGATCTCCGGCGCGACACTGCGCACCGATGCGCATACCCAATGCGTGCATATCGGGCGCTGATTGAATTCTCACTTGTGAAGGATAGTTGATAGCCAAAAGCAAGAAGGGCCCCGGTCTCCCGGAGCCCTTCTTCGTAACTAGCTAAGCTAATTAATAGCCGAAGTTGTACTTCAGATCGGCTGGGCGAAAATCAAGATCGCCATTGAGGTAAGGAACCTTCGTTGCAATGTACTCAACATACGCATCTGTAGGAACTTTTCCTGATTTAGCAGCGACTGCGAGCATATCTACCCACGCCTTCAACTGCTTCTTGGTAAAGGACTCATGATCTACCCCAGATGCAGCAACTGGCCCCGTTAAATCTGGAAGACCGGCAGCGGTGAACTTGGTGTAGGTCTCTGGAGTCAAAGTCCATAAAGCAAGAGTGTTCCAGATTGGCTTCTTGCCAGTCCTTGTCTTCTCCCACGATGAAAGAGCCTTCTCGTAGACTTCGCGCTTGCGATCTACATAGCGAACAGTTTGGCCTGGAAAGACAAGGCGATCTGCTTCATTATGAAGCAGAATCGTTGGATGTTGTGAGGTAAATGAAGACTTATCAAGTGCCTTGAACTTGGCAATTGCAGCGGCATCACCTGTAACACGAGGAGCCATGGAAAGCACTCCAAGCATCGCTGTGATTGCCTCGTCACCTGATAGGCCTAGGTTGTAACGACCAGCATCGCCTTCATCAAGCAGCGATGCCCAGTTTGTCTTGGTGTTGTCATAGAACCCTGCTCCAGTAATTTCAGAGAGCGACTGACCAGCAAGCACGCCACTTCCAAGAGCTGAACCTATGTTTTCTAGAACAGCCACTGTTGCATTGATGCTGTGTTCAGCAATCACGGCATTTGTCGAGATTCCATCCATGTGAGCACTCTTCGTTGGAATACCAGAGAGGAGTCCAGTAAGTAGAAGTGCTGAGCGTTGTGGAATCCCAGAACCCTTCAGGGCTGCAGGATATTCAAGTCCTGGAGCACCAAGGTTCTTACTCCAAGCACCGAGAAGTGCAACTACCTTCTGCAATTCACCGAGAGATGCCATGTGGCCAGGTACTCCCTTAAGCCCAAATGCTGCGCAACCTTTAATGGTTGGATCAGCAAAGACGCTCAGGATGTAGAAAATGTCGCAAGCAGACTGTACCGCGTCGGCAATTGAAGGAGTTACACCAGCCATGATTCCCACTGAATCCGCATACGTTGGATACTTCTCAACGAAGGGAGTAATGGTGGATCCGGCTTGTGATGCTCCGTACAGAACTTTCTTCTCAATCTTTGGATACTTAGCGCTCGCAATATCAATGAGCTCTTTTATCATGTCAATTCGGTAGGCGCTGTTCCAACCTCGAAGGCCCTTTACAGTTCCATCGTAGGTGGCTAGTCCATAACCCGCGAGGAGCATCTCCTTTGAGATATCAAAATTGCCGTTGACGCTCGATGGTGCAATTTGCTCTACACCCGTAGGAACTGGGGATACACCCGGATAAGTCCAACGGATTCCATGCTCCCAGAAGAACATAGTTCCCTTGAAGTTAAATGGCATTTTGAATTGATAACCAGCTCCATTAGCAAGCGTTCCAGTACAGGTTTCAAGGCCAGTTTTGCTGGTTGTGCATGTTGGCTCTGCCGCGTTAGCTGCAGGAACAGATACAAGAACACCTGTTGCTACAAGTGCTGCCACACCCACAGTTGCGATTGATTTACGGATTGATAGTTTCATCTGATTAACCAACCTTTGGTAGTGCATCGGCTGCAATTGCAGGACGTGTGTATTTGAGTTCGGTTACAGCACCCTTAGCTGAATCGGTGGTCCACACTTTACGTGTGCCATCGATTGGCTTAAGAACTGTGGCTGCATCATATTTTCCGATCCAGAAGCCGGTAAATGCTTCGTGGGTCGTTGCTGAGTATCCAAGTGGAGCAAAGGCTGCACTTGATAGCTTCGCTGGATTGTTCTTAATGTAGTTGATGATTCCTGGGCGTGTGAGGTCTTTACCTGCACCCATGAGCGCTGCAGTAGTGACATACCCAATATTCATACCTTGCAGAACATTGTTATCCCAAGTCTTACCTGTAGCTGGACCCTTGTTGAATTCATCATTGATCTTCTTAAATGCTTTGACGAATTCGTCATCTGCTTCACCTGGTGATGGAGCATGTGATGCTGAAATTGTTCCAGCTAGGAGAGCTCCTGAGCTTGCAAAAGGAATACCTTTTGTGAAGAGAATTGTCTGGAAAGTTGTGGCATCTGATCCCACAGAGATGACTATGTACTGTGGCTTGTAGCCAATCTTATTTGCAGATCCCACAGCTGCTGCAAATGCTGACGCAACTGCGCCAACCACAACAACTTCGACGTTATTGTCTTTGAGTTGTTGCATCTGAGCATCGAGTCCACCAGCTTGAGTTCCAGCGATAAATGTCGCCGCGGTCTTCTTTGGGGTGAAAGTTACGCCGGCAGTTGTTAAGCCTTCCACGGTGTTACGACCGAAGTCATCGGTTTGATAGAGAATTCCGACGTTCTTAGTGGCCAAATTCTCCTTGATGTACTTTCCAAGGATCTTTGCCTCTGCAACATAGGTTCCCAAAGCACCGAAGGTCGTTGGGTACTTCTTAGGATCTGTGTAGAAACCGCTATATCCACTGTTTACGAAGAGGTCAGGGATTCCGCGACGGTTAATATCTTTGATAACAGAGATATGTGTTTGGGTTCCAACAGAACCGACCATCGCAAAGACTTTATCCTTGTTGATCAGTTTAGAAGCGGTAGTAACTGTCTTACCCGCCTTATATTCATCGTCATATGCGACTAAAGTGATCTTGCGGCCATAGACGCCGCCCTTTGAATTTACATAATCAAAGTAGGCACGCATGGCGTCATCTACCTTGTTATAACCCGGGCTTGCAGGGCCAGTCTGTGGCAACTGCATTCCTAAAACAATTTCGGTGTCGCTTACACCTGGTGTGCTCGCACCCTGAGCCGGCATCGCTGAGAGCGCGAGGGCTCCAACGAGGGCGGCAGAGATAACTGCGGCGAATTTACGAGGTGATCGGGACAGAGATGCACGATTTTTCACTGCATTCACTCTTTCTCTTTGCCTTATATGCGACTAGGGGCCTTAAGCCGCCAGCTCGCCACTAGCCCCGAGGTGGGCTAGAACGGAGCCACGCTAACAGAATTTGAACGGAAAGTGAATGGAAAGTGTCCTCACGGGCGAGTCTCTGCCTACTGGAATCCCTACAACTTTTGTTTATAACAAAAATTTATAAAACTTATTTATGCTTGTGAAGTCGCGCACCAGCTACCCCAGCAGGGTTTATCACCACTGTCAGAATCAGCAAGAGACTTGAAATCAGCGCCGGCAAGAAGTTGGAGACCTGTTCACTTAATTCGAAGTTTCCAAGGATCAGCTCAATCCAATCAGGTAAGAAAACAACAATGACAGTTCCGATAAAGGCGCCAGTGATACTACGAATTCCACCGAGAACTGCAGCCGTCAATAACAGCAGTGAAAGTGAAACTGGATAGACGCTCGGGCCTACTAATCCACGAAGCCCATAGAGAGCGCCAGATAACCCGGCAAAGGTTGAAGAGAGAATAAAAACATAAATCTTCTGGCGAGAGAAGTTCACTCCGGCCAGCGATGCCGCACTTTCATTATCTCTAATGGATCGCCACATCCGCCCGGTGCGCGATAAGAGAATATTGGAAGCAAAAAAGAGTGCTACCCCTGCAAATGGCAGCGCCACATAGAGCTGCCATTGTTCATAGGTGGGCTCGCCAAAGACAGTGGAGAACCACTGTGGTGGGTATCCCACATCGACTTGCAGTCCTTCATCGCCTTTAAAGACTGACATAAATCTATTTGCAATTGTTGGAATCGCTAGTGCAATCACCAATGTTGTTCCAGCTAGGTAAGGACCACGCAATCGAGCAGCAGCAACACCAAGCAGAAGACCTGCTATTGCCGAGGAGATAATCGATAGCGGAACTGCGACCCAGAGTGAAAGTGTGTAATTAGTAATCAGCAGCGCAGTGGAGTAGCCGCCAACTGCCATCAGCGCACCTTGGCCTAAAGATAATTGCCCCGAAATTCCCGTGAGCAGCGTGATTGATAGAACGCCAATAAACAAGATTAGAACTACCGCAAGTTGGGCTTGGTTATACGCATCAAATTGGGCACCAATGAGCAGAATGAGAGCAGTGAAAATTAAAGTGCGAATAAGGCTGGTGCGCGCAATTGATTTCACTTTGAGATTAGACACGGCGCGCATCCTTTGAACCAAGAATGCCGCGCGGCCTGATGATCAGAACTGCAAGCAGTACCGCCAAGATTGCCAAGAAGACATCTTCCGGGGTGTCATAGAAGGTCACAAAAGAGATGACCATTCCGAGAATGAATCCTCCAAGTACCGCCCCTACTGGACTATCGAGTCCGCCAACAACGGCTGCGGTAAAGCCCACGATAAGAACGAGATCAAGTGTGTTCGGCGATAAATTCGATGTGGGAGTAATCAGCAGTCCAGCTAGTGAAGATGCCGCACCTGATATCGCCCAACTGATTGTGCGAGTGCGATTAGTGCGAATTCCACTTAGTTTTGCTACTTCTTGATTGAGCGCCGTCGCGCGCATGGCAAGGCCAATGCCAGTCTTAGTAAAGAAGAGGGTTGTGAGAATTAATGCCACAGTCACAATTGAAACTACAAATACATCAAAGGATGTAAAGGGAAGAACAGTGCCGGCCACGGTAAAGCCTTCCTGCTTTGCAGGTGACGGAAATCCTCGTTCTTCTGCCGCCCAGATGATTCCGGCAAGTGCTTGCAGCGCGCCAAGGATTCCAAGAGATGCGATAACAGGAACTGCCGCCCGCATTGATTCACTGCTCAGTAGCTCACTCTGTTTCTTATTTGAGAGCGGTCGCATGATGAAGATATCAAGGAGTGCTCCAAGTACGGCCCCGGAAAGGAGGGCTGCAAAGAAGGCAAGCCAATATGAATAGCCGTTGGTGATCAGCGTGGAAGCGATGTAAGTACTAAACATTGCCTGACCCATTTGGGCAAAGTTCACAATTCCAGCACCGCGCCAGACGATTACAAGCCCGAGCGCAACAAGTGCGAAGATGGCGCCGCGAGACGTTCCTAAAGATAGGGCTGCTAAGAAAGTATTCATTTGTTAGTACCCCAAATATGCAGCACGTAGTTTTGCATCAGCTTTGAGCTCTGATGCTGGGCGATCTGCCACAACTTTTCCAAGTGCGAGAAGTACGCCATGGTCTGCAACACCGAGTGCGGTATTGGCGTTTTGCTCAACCAGCAGAACCGAAAGCCCGGTGCTGCGGCACAGAATGTTTACGGAATCAATAATTTGCTCAACAACAAGAGGCGCTAATCCCAGCGACGGTTCATCAAGAAGGAGTAGTTGTGGGCGCGACACCAAGGCTCGGCTGATTGCCAACATTTGACGTTCTCCGCCAGAGAGAGTTCCAGCTAATTGTTTACGGCGCTCTTTAAGTCGCGGAAAGAGTTCATACATTTCATCTATCGCAGGTGTGATATCTGACTTAAACTTTCTACGGCGAAACAGGGAGCCCATTGAGATATTTTCTTCCACGCTCAGCTCTGAGATAACTGCATGTCCCTCAGGAACATGTGCGATTCCCAAACGGACAATATCTTCGGGGCGCTTTCCTATGATTGATTGCCCTTTCCATGTGATGGAACCGGAACTGGGATGTTCAAGACCTGAAATCGTGCGTAGTAGCGTGCTCTTTCCCGCACCATTTGCACCAATCACAGTAGTGATCTTTGATTCCTGCGCCTGCATTGATACGCCATCAATGGCCACAACAGAACCGAAGCGAGTGACAAGATTTTCAATCTTAAGCATGCTCGCCTCCCAACTTCTCACTGCCGGTTTGCTGTGAGGTGCCAAGGTAGGCAGCGAGCACAGCTGGATCGCGCTTAACAGTGTCAAAGCTTCCACTGGAGATAACTTTTCCAAAGTTTAAAACATAGACCTGGTCTGAAATTGATCCAATAAAGTCCACATGATGTTCAACAATCACAATCGCACAGCGTTGCTTTAACTGCTTAAGAAGTGCGGCAAATTTATCGATGTCATCCTGACCTAATCCAGCAGCGGGTTCATCCAGGAGTAGTAGCTTCGGTTCGGAAACTAGCGCGCGAGCAATGGATACTCGCTTGCTCTCTGGATAGGTAAGTTCGCCCGGCATCTTCTCAGCTAAATCCAGCGCCCCAGCCCAAGCAAGTGCATCACTTGCACGCCGGCGCAGCTTTGCTTCTGCTCGCCCTGAGAGTCCTAATAAATCTCTAAAAAAGTTGGTACCGCTGCTGTGATTGGCGCCCATCATTACATTTTCAATAATGCTAAGTCCGCTAAAGAGACCCACGCCTTGCAGGGTGCGACTTATACCTAGTCCAGCCAAATCATGACTTGCTGGCCATTTCATATCTTTGCCATGAATTGAAATTTCTCCAGAAGCTGGCGTAACAAGTCCTGATATCGCATTAAAGATTGTTGTCTTACCCGCGCCATTAGGGCCAATAAGTCCCACAATTGTGTTGGGTGCGATCTCAAGGAATACATCATCGAGTGCGGTAAGGCCACCAAATCTCACAGTGAGATTGGAAATTGATAGAGCTGGGCCAACACTCATAGCAACCTCTCTTTCTTCACCTTTGCGCAATTAAATATGAGATCAGTAGACATGGGGCGCGTAGATTCTAGGCACACGTGGTCCCAATCGTGTGACTATTTCATAGTTAATTGACTGGGATGCCAATCCCCAATCATCGGCTGAGTATTCACCGTGTGAACCGTTACCGAAAACTGTCACCCAATCCCCTGATCTGGCCTTGGAGTCAGTCCCTAAATCGACAACAAATTGATCCATGGATACTCGCCCAATAATCGGTGCCCGCTTTCCATTTACCCATACCCCAGCAGTGCGTGCGATACGTGGAATTCCATCGGCGTAACCCATCGCAACTACACCTAACTTAGTGTCGACGCTCGTGCTCTGCGTTGCACCATAACCAACAGGTGAACCGGCTGGAACATCTTTAACCAAATAGAGAGCAGCGCGTAGTTGCATGGCAGGGCGAAGGCCAAGAGATTTCGAGTCACCGAGTGTCTGCACATCCGGAGAAAGTCCATAGAGTGAAATACCCGTGCGCACCATGTCAAAGCTAGCCGCACTATTTTTTAGGGTGGCAGCTGAATTTGATAAGTGACGAATGACTTTGCTGTGACCTAAAGAGTGCAGGTGATCAACTGCAGCGTTAAATCGCTTTAGCTGATCACTATTTTGTTTCTCATCAGGCTCATCTGCCCGGGCGAAATGCGAGAAGATTCCAACAACATCCACACTCTTTAGCTGCTCTGCAGTTAGTTGATTCCATTCATTTAGAAATCCACCGCGGCTCATTCCAGTATCGACTTCCAAGTGGATGCGAGCCGGCTTTGACTTAGCTGCTGCCGAAATCTCTTGCAGCGCTGCAAGTGACGCGACAGCGATTTCAATATCTAAATCAATAGCTTGTGCAAAATCTGATCCAGGCTGCACCAGCCATGCGAGTATGGGCGCGGTGATTCCTGCCTCGCGCAACGTCACCGCTTCTTCCAGGAGTGCAACGCCAAGATATGTAGCACCCGCTGATAGCGCTGCTTTAGCAACTGGAATAAGTCCATGACCGTATGCATCGGCTTTCACAACTGCTAAAAGATTTGTTCCTGAGCGCTCTTTAAGTAATTCAACGTTATGTTTAATTGCGTTTAGATCAATTAGCGCTTCTGCCCTCATCGCTCAATCACCACCATCGCCGATGCCATTCCAGCATCGTGTGAAAGTGAAAGATGCACGGTGGCGCCATCTATAAGTTCAGCAATCGCGCCGCGGAAGAGAAAATCTGGTTTGCCGTTCTCATGGTTAATGACTTCGGCATCGTGCCACTGCAGCCCATGTGTTGGACTCAACGCTTTATAGAGCGCCTCTTTCGCGGCAAAACGGGCAGCAAGAGAAGCTACCGGTTTGGTCCGTTCAGATTCGGTAAAGAGTTTTTCCGCCAAATGCGGGGTGCGCTCGAGGGATTCTTTAAACCGAGCGATGTCTACGACATCGATACCAATCCCATCAATCATGACAATGAGTCTATTAGTGGTTAGTGAAGTTGGCTATCGGATGGAAAGAATCTATCGATTGCGATGATGAGAACCAGTAAAGCGCCACCCAAGAGCAATCCGCCAAACAAGTCTGAGAACCAGTGGGTGTTACGAATCAGGGAGACAACACAAACGGTAAGTGCAAGTACGCCAACGCCAGCACTTGCGAGTCTGCCTTTATAGCGATTGACATGGGCATATCTATAAATCAAATAAGCAACAACACCCCAAATGAGAATGGCATTAGATGCATGGCCACTGGGATAGGACATGCCACCAGCGTGTAGTACATCGAAACCATCTCTTGGTTTTGTGCGACCAAGTCCATATTTAAATGCACCAACCACGGCGTTGAGAGCCAGAAATGAAAGCACTCCTAAATTAATTGGCCGCCACGTCTTAAACCGTCTAGATATATAGAGAGCAACAATCAGGAGCGAAATTCCGGAAACACCACGAAGCCCAAGATCATCAAGGCGGCGCACAAGAAATTGAGTCAGACCAGTTAAACGTGGATGATCTAAATCGTTAAACCACTTATCAATATCAACGATGAATCCACTAGTGAGTACTTGATAGGTAATAAAGAGATATCCAGCAAATAGACCAGCCGACCACTTCAGTGCACGGCGCATTTGGCGCTGGCGTTGGTCAAGAACTGTTGGCATTTTTATTCCACTGTTACTGATTTAGCGAGGTTTCGAGGTTGGTCAACATCTGTGCCGCGAGCAACAGCTATTTCATAAGCAAAGACTTGCAGCGGAACAGTTGCCAGGACCGGTTGGAATAATGAAGATGTCACCGGAATACGAATAATGTGTTCTGCGCCAATGACTTCTGCTCCTTCTGGCGCAATGACAACAACACGAGCACCACGTGCCTTTACCTCTTGAATGTTACTGAGCATCTTCTCATCTAGGCCATGCTCATCAGTAGGAGGCAATATTGCAATCACTGCAGTGCCTTCTTCAATCAAAGCGATAGGCCCGTGTTTAAGTTCGCCCCCTGCAAATCCTTCCGCATGAATATATGCAAGCTCCTTTAATTTAAGCGCTCCTTCAAGTGCAACGGGATATTCGATTCCGCGCCCTAAAAAGAGAATCGTGTCGTTCTTTACAAACTTACGAGTTAACTCACGCAAAGGCTCGATTGTTTCCAAGATTTGTTCCACCTTGCCAGGTAGCTCAAGCATCTCGTGATACAGATTGCGTACCTCTTTTTCGGTGAGCTGCTTGCGCACCTGCGCCAGCTTCAGACCGATGAGATAGATAGCAACAATTTGTGTCAGGAAGGCTTTTGTTGATGCAACAGCAATTTCAGGACCGGCGTGGGTATAGAGAACAGCATCTGACTCACGTGGGATTGTGGAAGAGTTTGTATTACAGACTGCCAATACTCGAGCGCCAGCTGCCTTTGCGTGGCGCACCGCCATCAGCAAATCCATAGTTTCACCTGATTGTGAGATTGCAATTACGAGAGATTCTTTATCGATGATGGGATCGCGATAGCGGTATTCGGAGGCAATCTCCACATCGACCGGAACCTTTGCCCATTTTTCGATTGCATACTTGGCCACCATTCCTGCGTGATAGGCGGTGCCGCAGGCAATGACAGAAATTCTCTTAATCTGTCTCATTTCCTCATCGCTCATATGTAATTCATCAAGAAGTATCTGATTGTTATCACTTAGGCGGCCAATGAGAGTATCGGCAATTGCCTTAGGTTGATCGAAGATCTCTTTGAGCATGAAGTGGGCAAAGCCACCCTTTTGCGCAGCCGCTGCATCCCATGTGATTTCATATTCACGAAGTGGGACAGCGCGACCTTCCAGGTCGCAGATTGTGATTGCCTCAGGGCTGATTGTGACAACTTCATCTTGGCCAAGTTCCACTGCGCGCTTGGTGTAATCGATAAATGCAGCGACATCAGATGCTAAGAAATTTTCACCCTTGCCAATACCTGCCACTAACGGTGAATTACGACGCACACCCACGATTGTTTCTGGAGCATCGGCGTGAATAGCAAGAAGTGTGAATGAGCCGCGTAGCCGCTTAACCGCCGCCCGCATCGCTGCGGTGAGATCGCCCCCATGTTCTTTACGAAGGTCAGAAAGTAAGTGGGCTACAGATTCAGTATCTGTTTCGGATGAGAATGCGTGACCGCGGGCTTCTAACTCTTTGCGTAGCTCTGAGTAATTCTCAATAATTCCGTTGTGAATAACTGCCAGCTTGCCTTCATTATCTAAGTGAGGGTGCGCATTGCGATCGGTGGGGCCACCATGTGTTGCCCAACGTGTGTGACCGATTCCAGAATGCACAGTGGGTAAATTTGCCGGCAGCGCGGCTTCTAGATTGGAGAGTTTGCCGGCACGCTTTTCCACAAAGAGAGAGTTATTAGTACCAAGTGCGATTCCAGCAGAGTCATATCCGCGATATTCAAGTCGGCGAAGACCTTCAACGATGGGCGTAATTGCAGATTGTGGTCCGGTGTAACCCACGATTCCGCACACGAATTAGTTCCCCAGTTCTGCTTTCACAACAGCTGCAAGAGATGTTGCGATGTCTTGCGCAAGGTTATCACTCGAGGCCTCAACCATCACTCTTACCAGCGGCTCGGTACCAGATGCGCGCAATAAGACTCGACCATTCTCACCAAGAGTTGATTCGGCGGTAGCCACAGCCTTTGCAATCGCTGCTGATTCATCCAACTTATCTTTCTTCACATCAGAGACATTGATCAGAACCTGTGGGAAGCGTTGCATTTGTGAAGCTAGTTCTGCCAGTGATTTCCCACTGCGAGCGACTTCTTGCGCCAATTGCAGGGCGGTAAGAATTCCGTCGCCAGTGTTGGCAAATTCGCGCATGATCAAATGT
>Ga0255137_1000709_pt1 | contig 11443 bp, 10 predicted proteins | sample Law_Atlam_RepC_8_FD_188548 | JGI IMG/M metagenome (GOLD analysis project Ga0255137, IMG submission 188548) | Freshwater microbial communities from St. Lawrence River, New York, United States - Law_Atlam_RepC_8d | ecosystem: Environmental > Aquatic > Freshwater > River | place: USA: New York... | reverse complement strand
GCTAATCAGAGATCGATTGGTTCGGCGCCCTCGCCAACCAATCAGGTGATTAATTAATAGTTAATGGTATGATTGCTCAAATTCTTACGCTTATACCCCGTACCGTGCGACACAGGAGCTCTATCAGTGGAGCACCTTCACTCTAAATAACTATTGCTAAGTCAATTAAGATTGTAGAGCATTTGCAAGATCAAATTAGGTGAAAGCCCAGGTTAGCCCGCCTTCATTAAATCTTTCGTTCCTTAAGTTTAATTTCGGCAGACTAAGGGAGCAAAAAAGGGTTATACTTTAATTGTATGATCCTTTTTTATTTAAATACTTAACATCTGTTATTTACAACATCATCCTTGAACTGAAGCAGCTGTTTCTTCATTTCTCTTATCTCCTTCATCTTTTGTTCTAAAGAAATCAATTTGTCATCAAGAATTTCAAGTTTCTGTTCCTTTGAATATTTCTTATTATACCAGGCGTCAATGATTTGCCCAATTTCTTTGATAGTAAATCCTACCGACTTGGCATCATTGATAAATTCTAATTTTTCAATGGTTACATTATCATAGTGGAAATAGTTATTTGATTTAACAGTTTCATCCTGTTTTCCCTCTATTAAACCCGACTTCTCATAGAATCTTATAGTATGAGTGGAAATCCCAGTTTTTTTAGATAGTTCGTTTATTAACATAGTGCAAATATACCATGTTGAAAAATAAATATCAAGTATAGACTATACTCTAATGTTGCTGGTTTGAAATTACGCTGATAATTTTGCAGCTCAACCATTATAAAATACAATGAAAAAAACAATCTTAATTACAGGTGCAAGCAGTGGTATAGGGAAAGAAACCGCTAAATTCTTTCATGAAAAAGGATGGAATGTTGTTGCTACCATGAGAAATCCTCAAATGGAAACAGAATTAACTGGCCTAAAAAATGTTATTGTAACGAAACTTGATGTATTAGACCAAGATTCCATAAAACAAGCGATAACTTATGGAATTGAAAAATTCGAAAGAATTGACGTTTTGTTAAATAACGCAGGCTATGGAGCCTACGGTCCACTAGAATCCTTTCCAAGAGAAAAGATATTACGTCAATTCAATACCAATGTCATTGGACTTTTAGATGTTACAAGAGCCATACTTCCGCACTTCAGAGACAATAAAAATGGAATAATTATGAATGTTTCATCAATGGGTGGTAAAATGACTTTCCCATTAGGCTCGCTTTACCATGGTACAAAATTCGCAGTCGAGGGTATTTCAGAATCTCTAAGATACGAGGTAGAACAGTTTGGCGGCACAGTAAAAATAATTGAACCAGGTTCAATTGCTACAGATTTTGCAGGTCGTTCTTTTGATTTTAACAATGATGAAAAATTGAGTGCCTATCAAAATATTGTGACAAAAATTATGACCGCATTTCCCGAAATGCTTAAAAAGTCATCGTCAGCGAATGTGGTTACTGAGGTCATTTTTGAGGCTGCAACGGATGGAACAAATAGATTAAGATATATGGCAGGTAAAGACGCTAAACTATACAATCTATTAAATAAGATTTTCGGATATAGCTTTATCTACAAAATGAATAAAAAGTTTTTTAAATTATAAGGTATGAATCCAATTGCGAAGTATTTTACAGGAGAAAGACAAGAGAGCTTTCTGTTTTTAGGGTTAGGGCTTTTGGGTTTAACTTTTGCTATTGCATTCATTTCTGTTCCAAGAACATCTTTCTTCAGAGGAATAGCAATTCCCTTTCTATTGGTTTCCGCTTTAGAAATTATCATTGGCCTAACTCTAATTTATCGAAGTCCCAAAGATATTATAAGGGTAGAAACCTATTTGTCGGAAAAAATCGAAATGGTTCAAAAAGAAGAAATTCCAAGAATGGAAAAGGTTATGCAAAATTTTGTACTTTTTAGATATACTGAAATCACATTAATAATCATTGGTATGATTCTCATGTACGGTGCTAGGCAAAATTCCCTGTGGAATGGGATTGGAGTTGGTTTGTTTATTCAATCAAGTATAGTCTTAATATTAGATTTCTTTGCAGAACGACGAGGAGAAATTTATCTTGAATACTTAAAGTCAATAATTGACAAATGACAATCTAAAGTCATTTAAGCCTTCAATTTCCATAAAGCTACATACCCTATCATCGAATTATAGCTGCAACTTTCGTCAATAAGGGGAGCGCAAAAAGAGAGTGAGAGTGAAAGCGAAAGCGCCACTTGAGCTCTCTTTTTTTACACACCCACACTCACATTTTATCCTCCATATCTGTCAATACTGAGAAGGAGGACTCACCTTCACTCTAAATTTCTATTGTCAAGTCAGTTAATATTTTAGAGCATTAACATGATTAAAATAGTTGAAAGCCCAGGTTGACCCGCCTTCATTAAAACTTCCGTTCCTTAAGTTTAATTTCGGCAGACTATGGGATCAAAAAAGAGAGTGAGAGTGACACTTGCTCTCACTCTGTTATTGGTTTGTTTTTTTGTATAAATGAGTCACTATTTCAAGCACCAAAAAAGCAGACTAAAGCCATTTATTGTGATTTGCACTTTTTTTGACTATTATCGCATATTACCAAGTCACAAGCCATTTAAATAAAAACCTCGATTTAAGTAACATGACACCATTGATATCATATGATTTAAATAAAAAGCGCTTATTTAAACAAATTGGCCTTATTATAATAGGCTTGTTTTTAGATGGTAAAAGTATGGCTCAACATACTTATGGTAGTTATTATACCAATGATGCGTTGGTGAATTTTATAAAGTCTGGAAATAAAAAAGATAGTGCCGCCATACTTATGGTGCCAGGTCTTAATTTAACTTCCTACATATTCTTTACTACACCTGATGACAGAAAAGGATGGGCTGAATTATTTGCTGATAAAGGATATGATGTGTACATGGTAAATGATCCAAAATATGATTTCGCAACTGGTGGTATTTTACCTCCTTTTAGTGTGCCAAGTAATGGAAAACTTGCCACGCCAGGATCAGTTCAAGCATGGCAATCTGATATATGGAGACGATGGGGTTTTGGAACTTCGCAAGGCAATCCCTACATAGATGCTCAATTCCCTACGGATTCTTTTGCGGATTTTGCATTAAATTATCCTTATGTAGGTTCTTCAACTTATCGTTATGAGGATGCTATTAGCGCTGTGATTGATTCAATAAAAGGCAAAGTTTGGTTATTGTCACATAGTGCTGGAACACAGCCAGCAGTTTTAGCAGCACACCAAAAGAGAGCTAAATTGAATGGTTTTATTCTTATAGAACCAGCAGGACCACCAGATAGTACTGATTTCCCAGATTTTAATGGATTGCATATGTTTGGTGTTTACGGCGACTATATAACTTCTCGAAATCAAACGAGCAGAAAGGTGGCCGTGGAGTCAGTATCTATTAAATTTCAAAATGCAGGTGGCATTTCTGATGTAGTGTCACTGCCAGATGATTCTTTGGTTAAAGGGAATAGCCATCTTATGATGCAAGATAAAAACAGCAAATATGTTTTTAATATAATCGAGCATTGGCTTCAAAAGTTTAATACCAATACAGTTGGAATTGAAAGTGGATTTAACAATAATATCAGCATGAACCTTTATCCTAATCCAACTAGCAATGAAATTTGGATTGAGAATAACTCAATGGATGTTATCGAATACAGCATTTATTCAATGGATGGACGATTATTGCATGAATCCACAGTCTCAAATCAAAAAATTGATTTATCGGATGCTCCTAATGGTGTATTGTTTATTAAATTTAAACACAAAGAACATGTAATAACAAAAAAAATAATAAAAAGAGGCTTATAACAGTACCTAACCAAAAGGTGGGGTATTGTTTTCTATTAGGTTAAACATTGTTACTTTTTATGCATCCTGAACATTCAGGTATTTCAAAAATAAGAGACCATTTTATTTACTTATAAAAAGTCAGAAACTACCTGATCTCCCTCTTATAGGGTTATTATGACAAAATTACTAGAACTACTAAAATCATTCCAACTTCAAGATTATTCATCAATTGAGTAATCAGGTATTTTAGAGTCGCATAAACCCGCTATTTATCCCAGAATTGATTCGAGCCCAGGCTGGCCCGCCTTCATTAATACGCTCTCGATTTTACACTCACTCTCACTCTGTTAATAGTTATTAGTTAATGGTTATTGGTTAAATTTTCTTTTATTAACGAATAGCTGATCAGTGATCGATTGGTTCGGCGACCTCGCCAACCAATTAGGTGATTACTTAATATTTCTTTTTAAAAATCCTGTTCACCAAGCACTTTAAAATCTATTTCTAATTCAATATAAGATATGCTTTAGTTTATATAGAATATCAAAAACTAAATAATTAGTGTGATTTTATAAATTGAATGAATTCCTTTTGGGCGCTTGAGTCTTGAAATAATGAGCCATGACCTTTTTGAGGCACTTCAAAAAACTGCCTTTTATTGCAACTAGTACAATTCAAAACTTCTTGTTTGAATGTTGGCCAAGAATATAATTGAATAGGCGAATCAGCTAAACCTTGAATAAACAAAATATCCGACTTATAGCCATAGGTGAAATTCATCAATGATCTTTGAAAATACGCATCTGGGTTATCCGTAGTTGAACCATATTCCTGTCTTAACTTTGAACATTCTACACCTGATTTTATTTTTCCATCTTCCTCCAATTTACATCTATAAATAAGATTTAAAGGCCCTGGCGCATTTGCAATCACACCATTTGTCTGGTGCATAGTATTTAATCGGGTGGCAACATAGGCGCCTTGAGAATGTCCCGCCAAAAATATTTTATTAATTTTAATGCCCAATTCACTACTCGCATTATATTTCAACCATAACAGCGCTGATTCACATAACTGCACATTGTCGCCCAGCAATATTTTTTCCTGAGGATAGATAACACTAACAATCATCATTTTAGAAGAGTCTAACAATTTTTTAAAACTATCCAAAGTTGTATTAGCCGCTTCCATCAAATTACTGTCATTCAAAACAGTACCATGAAAAACCATTAGAACATCTAATTCATTTAATGCAGGTTTGTCAACAATAATATTGATTGCTTTTTGATTATAGTTAATGGTTTTAGATTGCCTATAAGCAACGGGCTCACTAGGAATGATTGGATCTTGTGTTTTACAAGAGAAAAATACGAAAAAAATTACGATTAAGAATTTATTCATACCTTACAAATTTTCTTTGACTCTTTCTACAAGTATACGATTCAAAGCTTTAAAAGTATAATATTTAGTCAGAATAGTATTTAATTAAATTCAAGTGCTTATAGATTTTTTCTTTTTAGGTATTCTCTTTAGTTTAGTTCTCTCACAAACCAATAGTCTGTTTGAGGGGTTGATCCCAAAGGGAAATCGTTTTTAACGCCGGTGTTTTTGAAGCCGTGTTTTTCGTAAAAGCCCCTAGCTCGAAAATTGTATTCCCAAACAGATAAAAATAGCACATCGAAACCCTTTCTTTGAGCAAAATCTGTGGCATAATTCATAAGGTCTTTGGCCACGTTTGTGCCATGATAAGCGTTCAACACATACAATCTAACCAGTTCAATACACTGGCGATTTTTAAAGGCCTCTACAGGGCAAGCATGTTTAGCATTAATGCGCATATACCCCTTAGTGACACCATCCTCCTCATACAAAAAGAAGTGGTCTGTATCGTCAAGCAATTCTGATTGAATCTGTTCAGTATTAAAGAAAGTCTCTAATACCCCTTGCATATCAGCACGTGTACAAGTGTTGCCAAAGGTATCGTCAAAAGTCTTTCTGCCAATACTTTGCAATAAAGCAACATCATTTATAGTAGCACGACGGATCATACATTAATAGTTATAATCGAATATTAACTTTTTACAAACCTTGCAAAAACTTCAAATACGAATTCACATGCCTATCGGCTTTAGATTCGTAAATGTCTTTGATGGTCACCATGATGCCTGTTTCTTCTACATCGCCAAAGTGGTTATTAACGCAAGTAGGGAAGGTCTTCATGGTAGGGCTGGTGTTCATGTAGGCATTGAACAAAGGCGGAATGTTTTCGCCCAATTCACGCACCTTGCTATTCAACAAATGGTGGCCCTCTTTAAATTCCAATCCCTTTAAAGCCTCTACAAAGGCAGAAGTATCATGGGTTAATGGGAGAGGATTATTCACCGAAATTAACTGCTCCTTATCTGGGAAATAATGGTGCATGAAACTCAAAATCAAATCTCTGGCCTCACGGTTAAAGTGCGTGTACATAGTCACTTTACCAAAGAAGTAATCCACCTCAGGATACTTAACAATCAAAGCACCCAAGCCATCCCATAAATTATCAAGGCTAAATAAACCCTTGCGATTGTCTTTGCTCGGTTGGTATTTAGGCTGAACAAAAGAACGGCCCAATTCTATGGTCGACAAAAAATAAAACGATTTCATGCGCTCGCTGAACTCATAAATCTCAGTCGTTGCTAAATGGTAAGAACCATCTGCCTGGCGCGCATCCTTGGTCAAAATAAAACGGTAGCCACCAATGATCTCTTTATCCTCAGGCTGCCACACAATCAACTGTTGATAGGCGCTCGGTCCAAAATCAAACTCATCTAAATCGCAAGACTTACCGGTGCCACCACCAGCTTCTCTAAACGACAACTCTCTCAAACGGCCAATCTCTTTAAGCACATTGGGCGCATTATGGCAATTCACAATGTACAATTCATTGCCACTAAAATTGGTAGGTCTAATAAACACAGACTGGTTCAATTCAGCCTCCAATAAGCGACGGTCAATAGGATCAATTATGGCTTCTGGTATCATGTTTATTTCTGTTTAAACTCATTATAAAACGTTTCAAAATCACCCTCAGGATTATCCTTTAGTGTGTATACAAAATGGCGCATAGCATTTGCAATTTTATGGTGCTCGCCAATATTCTTAATCAACCAAGCCGGAATAGGCTTGCCAAAGTGAATGGTTATGGTTTTACCCTTTTGACTAAACATCTCTGAAGGTAAAAGCAACATCTCAATATTCAAACCAATGCCCAAACGCTTACGCCATTTAGCCACTCTGTAAAATCGTGGGCTGTTAACGGCCTCAATAAACACAGGAATCACATCTGATCTGTATTTCACAGACTTGGTAATAAAACTCTTATGCCATTTAAGGTCCATGATTTTACCCTGTTGTTGACGTGACACCATGCCTGCAGGAAAAATCAACGTAGCCTTGTCAGAAGCAAACTGTTCTTCAACCTCCAACAAACTCTTTTTCGCATTGCTACCGTGTTTATTCACGCCTAAAAAGATCCCTTGCAAAGGTTTCACGTTCATTAAAATATCATTCACTAAAAACCTTACATCAGGTCTGATTTTATGAGTTTCACTAATAAATCCCATGCCATCTAAACCACCCAAAGGATGATTCGCTGCTAAGATCAAACGACCAGTCTTAGGTACTAAATGGGTGTTTTTTGATTCTAAAGTCACACCAATATCTGCAAAACAAGCACGCGCAAAATCAACGCCTTGCAAACCCTTAGCGCTGGTAAGCATGCGGTTTAATTCTGCTTGACAAATGAGCCTTTCAAAAAAACGGTATAAAAAGCCTGGAATCCACTTAGCCAGTTTTGGATTTTTATCATAAAAAACCTGTTTAACATTGATTAAAGGGATATCGCTGTTTTCTGCGTTCATACTGCGAATATGCTAAATTTATTCCATGTTTGTTCATATCGAACTCCACTTCCATGTGGAAAATTCTATTTAAACTGACAAGAGCAAACTATGATGCTCATCAATAATTGCAATTTATCTTGGTTTTTTAATTTCAAAATCAATTAAATTTGACACATGACTCAGATAACCCCACCCTTTAATTTTAATCAATGGATTGAAGAAAACCGCCATTTGTTGAAACCGCCTGTAGGCAATAAGAACCTAACAGTTGGTGCAGGTGATTTTATAGTAATGGTTGTAGCAGGACCAAACGCCCGAAAAGACTATCATTACAATGAAACTGAAGAGTTTTTCTACCAATTAGAAGGGGAAATCAATGTGCGCATTCAACAAGACGGCAAAGCAGTTGATGTGCTCTTGAAAGCTGGGGATATGTTTTTATTGCCAGGAAAAGTTCCGCATTCACCATCGCGTTCTGAAGGCTCACTTGGATTAGTGGTTGAACGCGTAAGAGCAGGCAAAGGCTTTACAGATGGCTTATTGTGGTTCTGCGAAAAATGCAATCACCCATTGCATGCAACTTATTTTGAACTCAATGACATTGAAAAAGATTTCCTACCAAGATTTAAAGCATATTATGGCAATGAAGACCTCAGAACTTGTAAGTCATGCGGTCATGTAATGGATACCGATCCAAGATTCGTTTAAGTTTACAAATACGCTTTCCAAGTACCCTTCACAACATTGTATTTAAGGGTAGAAGGCAATGCCCAGAAAAAATATTGATTCAAATGGGTAGCAAATGAGGTTTGCATGTAACAGTTAATGGTACAGCCCTCACAAGCCGAGTGTTTGCCTTGCAAGGCCTTAGCTTGTTTTGCCTCAGGACTATGCCATAAGTCATACAGATTACCATTAATCGGCAAAGCTTCAATACCCAAATGGTAACAAGGTAAAAGCAATTGGTTATTAGGGTCTATTACCACACTGGTATCTGCTGCAAAACACACGGGCGCATTGACTTTATTGCCGCCTCTTTTTCTTAACTCTATAAACGCCTGATTCAAATACACCAGAGGGCGCTTGCCCCAAGCGGCTAATACCTCCAAATCCGCCTCAGATAAAGCTGAACCCACATCGTTGTATTCAAAAACAGGGTTCAAGATTAAAAGCAAATCATTAGGTAAGCAAAAGGTTTCATACACCCTTTGTATCTGATCTATGTTGTGCGGAAAAACAGTAAACAAGACATCGGGTTTTTCACCTAAATCCTTGGCAATGCTTAAAGATTTTACAAAATGCTCAAATACCTTAACCCCTCTGCTCTCGTTGTGTTCATCTTCATCAGGAGAATCCAATGAAAAATGCAACATATCAATTTTACCCTTCAAGGCCTCTGCCATTTTAGGATACAATAAACAATTAGTTGTAACTGTTGTAATGAATCCTAAAGCTTTGGCCATACTTAATATTTCTGGCAACTGACGGTGCAACAAAGGCTCACCACCAGTAAAATCAATCACCTCAACGCCCAATCGTTTTAAGTCTTTGAGGTTGGCCGCAATGTTCTCTAAGGTGGCGTAAGGTGATGGTTTCTCCCAAATATCGCAAAAACCACACTTGGCATTACAGCGGTAAGTCAAATAGTAATTACAAACTACAGGCGAAGATCTCAGCGCAATGGGTTTCATATTTCACCTTCAAATTTTCGAATAAACCACTCCAAACTCAAGAGTCCAACAAGGGTAAAGAGTAGCCATTTTAGATGGATTAAATCTTCAGGCTTTTTCTCTTTATAAGCAATACTTACCACATCAGAACGCTTTTTTAAATCAGCATATAAAGCTTTCAAATCAGCAGGTTTGTACAGTTGCCCGTTATCTTGTTTGGCCATCTGTCTTAACAAGCTATGGTCTGCTTGGGTATTGGTCAATTCCATTTGTAGCGCTTTCACTATGAATTGGCCATTGATGCGTTCATTTACCCCAGTAGCTTCTGCTTTAAATTGGTATACCCCTGGCAATAAATGGCCTAAATTCAATCGGTAAGCCTGTTCGGTTTTGCTCATTTGGTAGGCATAAGCAGGTTTCCCTTTAGCTTGTAGAACCACTTTAACATCAGCAGTATTGATGGGCTCATAACTGGCATTGTACAATTCACCAATTAACTCTGCATTTTGATCTTCCTCAAACACCTGCACAGAAGGATAAACTCTAAACTTTCTGCGGTCTGTTTTGGTGCATAAATACTGTATGGTTTTACTCACCAATTCATTTGTAGCCAAATGGTTTTCATTGTGCATGAAATCATGCAATCGCCATTTCCAAAAACCTTCACCATATAAGAAAGCCAATTTACTATTTTGATTGGCTGCAAAACCCCACATTGGATAAACGGTGGCCACATTGCCTATGGTTTGATACAATAAGACCTCTAAACCATTGCCAGGATAATTCCCATAGGGCACTCTTAAAGGCGGCAATTGGTTGATTGTATTAACCGTATTAGGATCCAATACAAAGCCATTAAACCCATTGTTAAAACTGCCTAAGGCATCATTGAAACGACCCTGAGATTTTTCAATTCTTAGATTCGCTTGAAGGCTTGGCAAAAGTTCTATAGCTGTTTGTGGACCCACTATACACCAAGCAGGTAAATTGTTGTTTTGAATAGCTTGCAAAACCGTTTTCGAAGCAGCAGTTCGATTGGGCAATTGGTGTAAAATACAAGCTGAAAAATCACTCCAATTTAATGTGGCGATCTCATCAATTCCAAAACACTTTAGTTCGTAATTTTGATTGGCCTCAATCGCCTCTTTTAAGGCCCCAATATCAGGGTGCAATTCAGGGTATATCAAGGCAATTTTTTCGCGTCCATCAATAATATCAACAAACACATCTTTACGGTTATTGACTGTAGTCAATTCGCCCTTTACACTCGCTATGCTCACAACATAATGTTGACTGCCTGGCTTGTCTGCCAACACCGCAGCAGAAAAATTAAGCACCTCAGTAGCTTGCTTGAAAGTGATAGCTTGAGTGTATATGGTTTTGCCCTCGTGTGTAATGCTCAACACACTGGATTCTGATGCGCAGGCATTCGCCTTAACCGTCATTTCAATTGGAAAATAATTGTTCAAATAGGCAATGGCATTATGACGCACTTGTTGCACCATCACATCTTTTTTAAGACTGGTATCACCAAGGCCAACACATATTAACAAACTGTGTTTATTGAGTTGTTTAAACAAAGGATTGCTGCCTTGATTGTAAATGCCATCAGAGGCCAAAACCACAGCGCCAACATTGTCGCGGCTATAGGATTGGTTAACATAGTCATACATGGCCGCTATATTCGTGCGTTTGTCTTTAAACACTATGCTGTCTGAAGGCACAAGCTGTGAGCCTAAGTTTAAGTATTCCACCTCGTAGTCATTGCCTAATGCCGCTTGGGCATTTTGCCATTCCTCAATAAAAGTTTTTGAAACAGGTGCTTGAGCATTGACTGATTCAGACACATCCATAACCATTAAGATCTTAGGTTTTTGTTCTGTGTTTAACCATTGCAGTAAAACCGGGTTGAGTAAGAAAAAACACAAGAGACTCACCACCACACATCTAATAGCCGCTAACAGTTTATGCCAAGGTTTCTTTAGGCTGCGCTTGTACAATAAGGCGCTGTAAGCAGCACCGCATAACAAACAAAACACAACAAACCACCAAGGGGTTGAAACCAAAATC
>Ga0255137_1000704_pt1 | contig 11581 bp, 8 predicted proteins | sample Law_Atlam_RepC_8_FD_188548 | JGI IMG/M metagenome (GOLD analysis project Ga0255137, IMG submission 188548) | Freshwater microbial communities from St. Lawrence River, New York, United States - Law_Atlam_RepC_8d | ecosystem: Environmental > Aquatic > Freshwater > River | place: USA: New York... | reverse complement strand
AACTGAGTCCACGCCGGCGAAGCCTTGGAAAACGTCCGCTGAAGGTACAGCGAGGCCGAAGCCAGATAGCCCACCGAATCGGCCACCTGGATGAGGAAGGCAGCGGTTCCCGCCTGTCGTGTCGCGGCCAGAAGGCGATCGAAGAGCACGCTGTTGAAGGGAACATATCCCAAATAACCGCCCAATCCGGTGAGCACCATCCAAGCGGCCGGACCCAACCACCCGCGTTGAAACGCCAGCGTGGACCCACCCACCAGAAACGCCCCCAAACTAATAAGAACGTGATAAGTGCCCAAGGCCTTCCAATGATCGCGAATCCACCACAAACCGGCCAGCGCGGCCAGAACTCCGAGCCCAACCAAGGATTCAACTCGAGCAAAAAAGGAGGGATCCGGACGTACCCCCAGTTCTTTGAGAACGTCCGCCATGAAGGTGTCGCGAAGATCGCGGTACACGGTGAGCAAAACGTAGGGAAGGATGAGCAGCGCTAACGAAACAGCATTGCGGGCCAAAAATTGGCGTCGCTGAGGCCCGTCCATCGGTGCCCGCTCAGACCGTTCCGCAACATCTTGCACGCTGGGAGCCGGTAGAGCGGCCAGCAAGGCCAGACATACTGCGAGGAGGGGAACGAACACCAACCCAGCCATGGCTGGCATCCAAAGTTCCGGGACAGCCCAACGGGATATGAGGTAAACTCCGACAGACTTGGTCCAACCCGAGGCAAAAATAAAGCTCACGCTCATGCCCAGCCCGAGGAATTCGGTCACCCTGCGGCCCTCGAGGAACCCGAAGATCAGCCCCCAAATCATACCCAACGGCAGGCCATTGACGAAGAGACAGGCCACCTGGGCCCAGGGAGGCACTTGAGGCAGTAAAACCAATGGCAAGAACGCCAGACCGATGAGCCCGGCGATGAGCGCTATCCGACGGCCCGCGCCCGCTTCGCTGACAATCTTGATTCCCAAGAACTTAGAAAGCGTGTAGCCCAGCAACTGAGCCACCACGAGCAGCACCTTTAACGATATACCTCCAATTTCCTGGCCAGAAAATGTCCCTGCCGAGAAGGGTTTTCGAAACGCATACATCGCGGTGTAAGCCCCAAAGGCTGCCAGCGAAGCGACGACGGTAAATAGAGCGGGATCCGCCGCGAGGCGGCGTTGAAGAACCGAGGAGCCGGTGGGTTTCATCCGGGAAAGGGGGGGATACCGAAGAACTGCTCTGCCAAAGACCTCAAAGCGGCTTGGGTTGCAACACAAACACGTCCAGGTGTGTTTCAGTCGCGTGACACTTAGTCTTCGCCTCCGGACCGTTTTGGGGTTCCTGCTCTGTCCGCAACGGCGGGAAACCCCATGAAAACTGTTGGTTTGAAAAGCCACTCACTCTTGCAGCGCAAGGGTTTGGGAGAGTGGACGCTTTGTGGGTAGCCACCTGAGTCGATCCCGGTTGGGTCGCTAAGAAGGCACTTCTTCAAGTCGTTCATCGCCTGGCTTTCAAACCGGCCACTTTTCGAGGCCATCGGTTCGGTACGCACAGTGCGACTCGAGTTCTTTTGCAAAACCTCAAAAATCGAGCACTTAATCCCCTAGCTTTGAGGTCCCCTGAAACAGAGGTGCTGACTTTAAAGTAGGGGTATTCTGGATAATTTGTTGGTTTTGTTAGTCATTTGAAACATAAACCATTGACAGAGCGCGCCGAGTTTTACCCTTTGGAGTTCTAACCGTTTTCTATGATTCATTCGGGTTATATTTTTTAGAATTCACTCATTTTAGTTGAATTAAACGATTTAAACTCTTGAAACCACTGATTTGACTAGTTATAGCTGGTGTCGTGACTTTGACTCGTCCGCTTCTTTTCTTGGGGTTTTTATCAGTATCAGCCTTATCACATGCGCAAATATTAATTACCAAGTGGGATTTCAACGCGGCTAACCTTCAACCATCGATTGGAACGGGAACGTTATCGTTAATCGGAAGTACAACCGCAACTTTTGCTGGCGGGTTTGACGATGAAAACGTGGGTTGGCGAACCGCCAACTATCCCAGTCAAGGTCAGAATAACCTGACTGCGGGTGTGCAAATGCAGCTATCCACGGCAGGCATGACAGGGATCACCTTCTCTTACGCGGTCAAGCACGGCATTGAATCGGCCAACACCCAATCCGTGCTTTGGTCCACCGACAACAGCACCTTTCAACCAGCCGGGTCTTTCACCTTTGCACCCGCCATTAATGGCTCCGGCGATACCTGGTACACCCGCTCGGTCAGCCTGCCGACAGGTGCCAACAATCAGGGTAACTTGTACGTGCGAGTTGTGTCCGATTTTACTCCTGGCCTGAGCACATACACCGCCTCGCAATTCGGCAGCAGCTACAGCGGTGCCGGTCCTTGGCGCTTTGACGAAGTTACCTTCTCAGCGGTGCCTGAGCCGGCCACCAGCGCCGCGGCGGCGGCGGCGGCCTTAATCGGATTCGCACTCCTGCGTCAGCGTTGGAGCCGAGGTGCTCAGGAGTCCTCCGATAGCGCCGTTTAATCTACACCCAGTGGCTCTGGCAAAGGCTGGGGCAAACCGATTCAGCGCGGACTGAGTCGGCGCAGGAGGGGGGGAGAATTACTCTTTCGAAGAACTTTGGCTGCGCACTTTGGCCAACCGTTTGGTCGACTTTTTCAACATCGACTGACCCTCGCGTGCAAGAATTCGTGCACGATGCCACGCCATCTTAGCTGAGCGTGCCGTCTTTTTGGCGACTTTGTAGGCCGCCTTGGCTTTTCGATGTTCGGTATGGGTTGCTTCGGCAGCCTTGACCAGGACCACGACTCGTTGCTCGACCTTTTGGTGGGCAGAGATTTGGGCAGCGAGGTTTTTGGGGAGTTTGGTCGCTTTCATCGGATATTTACCGATGTTTTCAATTCAAAGACACGGTTGCGTGACGAACTGGAAACAACAGTCCTTAATGTCTGCCCTCGCAACCCGATCGCGGCAAGTCGCCAAATGTTACGTTTGAAGCCCTCTGGAACGAACGGACTGAAGGGTGCTTAAATAAATACCCTGCACTTCACGGACGATTTCAGTCCACGCCATCGTCTCTGCAACCTGACGGCCCTGTGCTCCGAGCTGCCGCAGGTGAAGCATGTCTGCGACTGCGCATTCAGCGGTGCTCTCAAACGCAGACCGATCGCCATAGGGCACCGTCCAACCGTGGACCCCAGAGACCACGCTCTGACCGGCTGCACCGTAATTAAAGGCCAGGACCGCAACACCGCTGGCCATGGCCTCGAGTGTTACATTCCCAAAGGTTTCGGTGAGGCTGGGGAAAAGCAGCAAATCCGCCGAAGCATAGTGGGCCGCCAAATCCTCGCCCAATCGCCGCCCAGCAAACACGGCGTCGGGGGCCTCTCGCTGCAACCAAGCGCGGGCAGGCCCATCGCCCACCACAACTAAGCGAGCATCTGGTTGGACCGTGCGGATCTTTCGATACGCCGAGACCAAGAGGTCGAGATTCTTTTCCGGAGCGATGCGGCCGACGGCAACCATTACTAGTGTGGAAGGGCCCGCCCCCCACGAGGATCGCAATTCTTGAGAACGGCGGGAGGGATGAAAGCGGCAGGCATCCACACCACGGGCCACCACCTTCAAGCGCTCAAAGCCGGAAGCCTCTAATTCCGCAGCCAATCCCGCCGTTGGAACCATGGTGAAGGCGCACCGGTTGTGAAAATACCGCAAGTAACCCAGAACCCAGTGGCGGAGAGGCCCGATACCATAGTGGGCACTGTAGGCATGGAAGTTGGTCCGGAACTCCGAAACCACGGGGAGACCCAATCGACGCGCCACGCGCAACGCCGACCATCCCAGCGGGCCTTCGGTGGCGATGTGCACGATGTCCGGCGGCTGCGCCTTCCAATCCCGTTCCAAACGGCCAGCAGCCGGAAGCCCCAGTTTTAGTTCCGGATACCGCGGAATGGGAATCCCGGAGGTGAGTCGTTCTGAAAAGCGCGGAGGCTGGCCCCCGAGTGATCCACCGCCATCCCCCGTCACACCGGTTCGAGGACTTGGGCCATTCTTGGGGCCATCCTTGGACACTCCATCGACCTTGGGCTGACGCGGCCGCGTCACCTCGACGAAATGTCCTTCCAGTAACAAGCCGGTCACCAACTGAGCCACCGTGCTCGCCACCCCGTTGATCTCCGGAGGATAGGTCTCAGTCACCAGCGCGATCCGCAACGGTCGCGCTGGATGCGGGATGGTTTGATCCAACTTGGCTGCAGCCCCCTCGATCACTTTTACATGGGGCACTGACTGAGAAACGAACCGATGGCGGATTGTCGATATTTCTGTATCGAAACAGGACCGCCACCGGAGCTTCACACAACCTCATTGAAATCGAAACCAGACCGATCCAACGGTCTGTATCATCAACATCTCCATGAACCGCATCATGACCGCTCCGTTTTCCCATTACCTCGAAGCGTTGCGCACCCAGCGCTGGGACGACCATCGCTACTACCACCACAGCCGGATCAACCAATCGCTGCACCTCATCAGCGCCATGTCCTTTGTGGTCTCCTACGTGTTCCTCTTCATCGACCCGGCCGTCTCAGCCCTCATCGCCTGGGGCATCTCCATGACCTCGCGGCAGTCTGGGCATTTCTTCTTTGAACCGCGCGGGTATGACCACGTGAATCGAGCCACCCACGAGCACAAGGAAGACATCAAGATTGGCTACAACTTGCGACGTAAGGTGGTCCTCATGGCGCTGTGGGCGGTGGCTCCGGCAGTCCTCTACTTCAGCCCCAATTTCTTGGGTTTGCTGAATGAGGAAGTGGTCCGTGGAGGTTACCTCAAGAGCCTCGGACTCATCTGGTTGTACATCGGCCTCGGCGGGCTGATCTTCCGTACGGTCCACCTGTTCTTTTTGCGCGACGTGACCACCGGACTGGTCTGGGCACTGAAGATCACGACCGATCCCTTCCACGACATCATGCTTTACTGGCGCTCACCGCTGGCGCTGCTGCGGGGCGAACTCATCGACCCCATGGACCACGCTCAGTCGAACCACTGAACCGGATCGATTGAGTTGGATCCATCGAGCCGGCGAAACCGACATCTTTCGCTACGACTAGGCGGTTTGTTTGGCAAGTCCCTGGGCGGTGACTGGGCCGGAAGGTTTCTTTTGAATCCTCCCCAGCATCTCCCGGAGGATTTGCCGGCGGATGGATCGGTTATCCACGCCGGGAACCTGCGACCACCACCCATCTTGTTGCATCGACACGGCGGCCCGAAGAAATCGGTCGGTCACCCACTGAAACTCCTCTTCGGAATAGTTGAGACTGAAGATGAGTCGACCGCTGCCCACCCAACTCAGCGCCAACCCTTCGGCACGGAGGTAGAACTGGAACATCCAATTATAACGGCTGGGGACCTGGTACATAATCGTCCACACCGTCGAGAGGTTGGCCACTCGCACGGGCAGGCTCGCCTTAGCGAGGCGATCGTTGAGGCTCTGACACCGTTGATTCCAGCGCTCGTCCAAACCGTCGTACAAGGCGCGAACCTCGGGCGTTTCCAACCGCTCCAAAAAAACCTGCATCGCGGCCATGACGTAGGGGTGCGAGTTGAACGTGCCTCGGGCAAAGCAAATGTCGGCGGGTCGGTCTTCGCGGTAACGAACCATGAGAGAACGACGTCCGCAAATGACTCCGACGGGAAATCCGCCGCCCAGCGTTTTGCCGTAGGTGACCATGTCGGCATTAACCCCGAAGTATTCTTGTGCCCCGCCAGGAGCGAGTCGGAACCCCAGAAACACCTCATCGAAAATCAGGACAATGCCGCGTTGCGTGCACACCTCGCGCAAGGACCGGAGCCATTCGGTGTAGCGCTGGCGATCGAAGCCGGCACTGCGAGAGCTATCCACCAAGGTCGAGTCGCCCGGTGCTGGACGGTTGGGATGCAGCGCCTGGAGGGGGTTGACCAACACGCAAGCAATGTCCTTGCGCGTAGAAAGCACCCGGAGCGTGGCCTCATCCATTTCCTTCAGCGTGTACACGCAACCGGGCGGCATGGGGTTGCCCGGGCCCGGTTGGACATCATCCCACCATCCGTGATAGGAGCCACAGAAGCGGACCAGATACTTGCGTCCGGTATGGTAGCGCGCCAAGCGCACAGCCTGCATGACCGCCTCGGTGCCGGACATGTGGAACGACACCTCGTCCTTGCCCGAAATGCGGCAAAGCCGTTCGGCGTTCCACGCCGTGCAGGGATGCAAGCTGCCCAACACCGGACCCAAAGCCTGGACCCGCTGCATCGCCTCCTCCATGCACGACTTGTAGAAGTCGTAGCCCATGACATTGACCCCATAAGAACCGGTCAAATCGAGGTAACGCCTTCCGTCCAAATCGGTGATGTGCACTCCCGACGACGACTCGACAAATCCTCCCAGTTTCAAATGGGTCCGCACATACGGGCTGAACTGAAACGGCACTCGATAGGCTCGGGTGAACTGGAGGTCGGAGATGTGACGAGAGGCCTCCGTCGATTGAATGATGGATCGCGGATGATGCCCGGCAAACTGCCCCGCCAGACGGAAGAACCCCTGTCGACGGGTCGCTTCTACCGCGTCCGAAGCTCCATCGGTGCGGAACACCTCTTCATCCCCATAGGCATAACCGGGAATCCAGCGGGTGATCCGCTTGGCCCACCGGGAGTGGCCAGCCAGCGACGGATGCTTGGCAAAGGAAAGTTGGAGACGCCGCCGACCCCATGCCAGCGCACCGGCCACAGGGATCAAAGCAAACCACGACGGATTTAAGAATTCAGACATGAAGATACCTTTTGTTAACACGTCAACTCGCAACGGTGGCGGCACTGCCACCCGACTGCGCGCCTTCCGCGACCGCCTGCTGTTGCAGGAGGATTTGAACTTTTTGCTGACCAATCGTCTGCCACGGTCCCTGCTGACCCACGCCATGGGCCGCTTCAGCAGTATTCGAAACCCGCTGCTGACGCGGGCTTCTATCGCAGTGTGGCAACTCTTCACCGACCTCGACCTCAGCGAATCCAAGCACCAACGATTCAGGAGCCTTCAGGAATGCTTCACCCGCGAATTGCGACCCGGGATGCGGCCGGTGAATCCGGATCCCCAAATCCTGGTAAGCCCCTGTGATGGCATCATCGGAGCCTGGGGTTCGGTGCGTGGGATGCAGGCTTTCCAAGCGAAGGGATTCCCCTACTCGATCGAAGATCTCTTCGGCAGCGCCGGAGCCGCCGCAGATTTTCAGGACGGTAGCTTCATCACCCTGCGATTGACCTCGGACATGTATCACCGCTTCCACAGTCCGGAATCGGGCACCGTTGAAAAGGTGACCTCCATTTCGGGAGACACCTGGAACGTCAATCCCATCGCCCTCCGACGCGTCGAAAACCTCTTCTGCAAAAACGAGCGAGCCGTGGTGCGACTGCGCCTGGCAGATGGGCGTCCGGTGGCTATGGTCGCCGTGGCCGCCATTCTGGTGGCCTCGATCCGACTGCATTTCCTGAACCTCCTGTTGAGCCAAGGTTGGAAAGGACCTCGCGAAATCCCCTGCGGCACACCCGTGGTGCGAGGCGATGAGCTGGGATGGTTCGAACACGGCTCCACCATCATTCTGTTCGCGCCGGCCGGCTTCAAGGTCTGCTCGCATCTCCAGAGCGGACACCGCGTTCGCATGGGAGAGGCGCTCATCGAAATACCCCCATTTTCCGCAACTTGTCACACGCCGCTCACCCAGCCGTGACGTCGATTTTAGGTGAGACCTGAAACCCAAACTCGGGTCCTGCAGGCATATCTGGATGTATGTCACCGTGTTGTCACCGGAGCGTCACTGTTCAGTCGGAAACAACTCATCATCATCTTTGAAAATAAGGCTTCGCACCCGCCTTGATTTCACCGACTCCAACTGCTCCTCCAATGACTGCTCAATTACTGATCCGATCCATTTTGGCCGCAGTAGGACTTCTGCTGATGGGCATGGAACTGCGCGCGCAATTGGCCGTCACTGAGGTTCATTCCAACCAGTCCACCAACGGGACACCCACACTGCACGCCGACTGGTTCGAGCTCACTCATTACGGAACGACGCCGATCGATTTGCGGGGTTGGCGGTTCAACGATTCCAACGGCGGCCTGACCAACGGTGCCGTAACCTTGGGCGCACTCACCCTTTCTCCCGGCGAATCCGTTGTCTTTGTGCAGGACATTGATGCGGCTGCGTTCCGCTCCTGGTGGGGCGCTGCGCTTTCACCATCGCTTCAAATCATCAGCTACACCGCGGCAAGCATCGGACTCAGTTCGACCGGTGACGGTATCCGCCTCTGGGATGCTGCAGCCGTATCGGGAGCATCGCCCGCAGTGTCGGTGGATTTCGCGGCCACTGGGACCAATTTCTCCAGCTTCACCAGTGATCCCAAGACCGGGCTTCTGACAGCCCGGACCACGGTTGAAGTCCCGGGGGCCTTCTTGGCCACGGACAACAGTGATTCGGGTTCCCCGGGCATCGCCGGCCCAAGCATTCCGCTGACCATCACCACCCCACCCACCCAGAAAACGGTCAATCCAGGTGATGCCGCCACCTTCACTGTGGAGGTCGCCGGTCTGCCGCGTCCCCGCTATCAGTGGCGTTTCAATGGCACACCCATCCCGGGCGAAACTGGCGCCAGTCTCACTGTCTTGAATGCTCAAACTCAAGTCAGTGGCCTGTACTCGGTTCAACTCGATAACGGCTTGGCCACACTGACGAGCGCCGATGCCCGGCTCCAAATCGCTGCAGCTCCGTCAGCCCCCCGCTGGGTACAGACACCGACAGAACTGACGGTTCTCACCGGTGGCGTGGCCACGTTTTCCGCAACGGCCTCTGGAGTGCCGGAACCCACTTACCAATGGTCTGTAAATGGAATACCCCTCTCCGGAGCCACCACAGCCACCCTCACCGTCAATCCGGTGACCCCGGTGCAAGCGGGCCAATACTCCGTCACCGCCTCGAACGCCAGCGGCACCATCTCTCACTCGGTGTCACTGACCGTCCTGAGCCGGCCGGACATTCGTATCACCGAAGTGAGCAGTGCCCGCACGACATTGGATCCCGCCTTCATCGACCGAGTGGGTTTCGCGCCTGAAGATTGGTGGGAGATCACCTCCTTCTCGCCAGTGCCCTTCTCGCTGTCCGGTTGGCGCTTTGATGACAACAGCGCAAGCCTCGGCAGCGCCCTCACCGTCGCGGACACCAATCTCACAATTCTGCCCGGCGAATCCATCGTGTTTGTGGAACGACTCACCCCGGATCAGTTCCGGACCTGGTGGGGCACCAATAATCTCCCGACCGGCCTCAAGATTGTGACCTACACCGGGAGCGGCATCGGACTCAGTTCGGGCGGCGACGGCTTGCGCCTCTGGAACGCCACGGCCACGGCCAATGCAGACACCATCGACGCAGTGGATTTCCCCGCCGGCGATCCGGGCATTAGTTTCAATTTCAATCCGGACACACGCGAGTTCGGCAAACTCAGCGTGCTGGACATCAACGGCGTGTTCCAAGCGCCCGCCACTCTGGAAGGCGTCAAGGAATGGGGCTCTCCGGGCCGGATCAGGGCTGGAACGATCGTCACCCCTGTAAAGCCCCCATTACTCACCATCACGCAAACCGAAGCGGCCTTGAAGGTCGTCCTCTCGGCCGAGTCGGGTCGCACCTACCGGCTGCAACGCCGCAATGAGGCGGGTAGCGCTTGGGTCAACGAGGGCGAACCTCAGGCAACCACCGTCGCCGGACCCGTCACCTTCTCACTCTTCTTGGACCCCAACAGCGCCTCCGTCGGACTCTTTCGGGTGGAGGTTCAATGAAGGGCGTCCATTGCCGGCCACCGCTCAGTTCTCGCTCCCGCGGGTTCACCCTCATCGAGCTGCTGGTGGTCATTGCGATTATCGCTATTTTGGCCGGCATGCTTTTGCCGGCGCTGGCGCGTGCCAAAGGCAGCGCTCTGCGTATTTCTTGCCTCAACCAGCAGAAACAATGGGGTCTCGGATTGATGCTCTATACGGAGGATAATCTCGATTACCTCCCCCGCGAGAAACCCTTTAGCCAAGACCAGTTGACCTGGCTTCAGGCTCAGAGCACCAACAATGCCGATCTTTGGTGCAATGCGATCCCTCCGCGCATCGGGCTGCGGCCCGTTCGTGACTACGCGACCAATGGACAAGCGTTTTACGAGAAGGCCTCTCTCTTGACCTGCCCCGCGGCGAAATTACCGGTGCCCACGGTCCGCAAGGCATCCCCGTTCTTCTCGCTGGCGATGAATTCCAAACTCATCCGCAATGGGGAACCCTCCAAGCTCTCCGCGATCCAAATGGCGTCTCAAACGGTGGTCTTCACCGAAGCAGGCATGCCCGATGAGCTCAAATTTCACCCCAATCAATCGGCCTACAACGGGCAGCCGCATGCCTTCGCTAACCGATTCTCGGCCCGTCACTCGGGCAGCGGGAATCTGGTTTTCGCCGACGGCCATGCCGAAAATCTCCGCGGCAATCAGGTCATCGACACTGCGACCGGCAGCCCGAATCTCGGCAAGGCCTTCCTGCCACAAACCCGCGTCGTCTGGACACTGGACCCGCTCGACAACCCCAACTGATTATTCCTGGATGGTGATGGAGCGCTGGTCGCGTTTGCCCAGCAATGACTCCAGTTCCGCCTTGTTCCACGTCCCGTCGGGTCCAATCAAAACGGCGGGCCCCGTCCGTTGTTTGGGTCGACCACTCTCCAACCACTTCTGAAGCACCTGCTGGGTGGTGCCCCGCAATCGTTCGGTCGAGGCCATGAAATCATAAGCCGGGGCATCGAAGTCCGGACTTTTAGAAAGCGCACCCGACACCACGCGACGGATGACTGCGTAATCATCGGAGAGCAACTGCGCCTGGATGGGTGTCATCCAATTGGTCCCAGAGGTTTGCAACGCGGGTTTCCAGCCGCTATGCCACGCAGCGATCACCCTTTGGGCCGCATTGCCTTGGAGCATCCAGAGGGCCCCGGCCGAGGTGCGTTCCTGCTCGGCCGTCAATGGGTATCGCTTCTGCCCGTACTGAACAAACAGGTTGTCGCGCGTCCAAGCCAAGGTCTTATCCAAATGGCACAGGTTGCACGCATTGGGTGTCCCATAACGGGACAACCGTTCGTTGCTCGGAGATTCGATCTGGTGGGAGCGGATGGCCTTGAACAACGCGTAAGTCGTGTGAGGCATGTGGCAGTTGAGACAGTTGGAACCCTCGGATTCCTTGAGGTGATGGGTGTGCTCAGAAATCTGGTCCTTGAACCGAGGTTCGGTGTGGCAAGTGATGCAAGACTGCGGGGTCGCCCCAGCGGGTTTCAGTTGGTCGTCGGGATCAGGCCCGTGCATGGTGTGACACGTTGCGCAGCCCAGAGTGCCTCGCGTAAAACATTTGGATGCGGCCAATCCGTTAAACTCACGACCTCCCGCCAGAATGGTTCCGTCATCCCACCATTGCTCACGAAAGAACTCGGGATTGCGCCGGTAGTCTGCAACGCGTTCGGGCCTCGGATCGACC
>Ga0255137_1000703_pt1 | contig 11590 bp, 11 predicted proteins | sample Law_Atlam_RepC_8_FD_188548 | JGI IMG/M metagenome (GOLD analysis project Ga0255137, IMG submission 188548) | Freshwater microbial communities from St. Lawrence River, New York, United States - Law_Atlam_RepC_8d | ecosystem: Environmental > Aquatic > Freshwater > River | place: USA: New York... | reverse complement strand
GCTCCAACCTGACCAACACCAAGAGCACACCCGCCTTCCGCGTGAACTTGGCGGGCGATGTGGTCAAAACAGACACGGGTGCAATTGGTCGCCACATCAATTACGGCGTGCGCGAATTCGGCATGGCCGCCATCATGAACGGTGTGGCCCTGCATGGCGGTTACATCCCTTACGGTGGCACTTTCCTGACTTTCTCTGACTATTCACGCAACGCCATTCGCATGGCGGCCTTGATGAAGCAGCGCGTCATCCATGTCTTCACGCACGACTCGATTGGTCTGGGCGAAGACGGCCCGACCCACCAGTCCATCGAGCATGCGGCCAGCTTGCGCCTGATTCCGGGCCTGGATGTTTGGCGTCCGGCCGACACCGCTGAAACCACAGTGGCATGGGCTGTGGCCTTGCAAAGCGCCAACCGCCCATCGGCCTTGTTGTTAAGCCGCCAAAACCTGACCTACGCCCCCAAGAGCGACTTGGGCGACATCAGCCGGGGCGCGTATGTCTTGTCCGAGCCTGCGCATGTGGGCATCAAGAAAACCCACGGCGTGATCATTGCGACCGGCTCCGAAGTGCAACTGGCCTTGGCCGCCCAAAAGCTGCTGGCCGAGCGCAAGATTGGCGTTCGCGTGGTCTCTATGCCCAGCACCAACGTGTTTGACCGGCAAGATGCTGAATACAAACAAAGCGTTTTGCCCGCAGGCGTGCCGCGTGTGGCGGTTGAAATGGGCACCACCGATGGCTGGTGGAAATACGGCTGTGCCGCCGTGGTGGGCATCGACACCTATGGTGAATCGGCCCCGGCCCCGGTGTTGTTCAAACATTTCGGCTTCACGCCCGAAAACGTGGCCGACACCGTCCACGCCGCTCTGCTCAAGGCCTGATCCGACTCTTTTAACCGGCGAGACGGGTTTCAGCGCCCCCTAGGGCGCTGAAATCACGTCCGGAAATCAGCGCCATGAAAGCATGTTGGTTTCAAATCCGGTTACGTAACCGTTTCGTAACTTTCCCCCAAGGCAATCAACATGACCATCAAGCTTGGCATCAACGGGTTCGGCCGCATTGGCCGCCTGGCTTTGCGCGCTGCCCTAAAACACGGCTTCACGGACATCCAGATCGTTGGCATCAACGACCCCAAGCCCTCAGACTATCTGGCCTACATGCTCAAGTACGACAGCGTGCATGGCCGCTTTGATGGCACGGTGGACTTCACCGAAGACAGCCTGATCGTGAACGGCAAAAAGATCAAACTTTCGCACGAACGCGATGCGCACAACCTGCGCTGGGGCCAGATGGGCGTGGACATCGTGCTGGAGTGCACAGGCCACTACCTGACCGAACCTACCAGCCAAATGCACATAGCGGCGGGTGCCAAAAAGGTGGTGATATCAGCCCCGTCGAAAGACAGCATTCCGATGTTTGTGTACGGCGTGAACCACAAAAAATACGCAGGCGAAGCCATTGTGTCCAACGCCAGTTGCACCACCAACTGCTTGGCCCCCGTGGTCAAGGTGCTGAACGACAAATGGGGCATCAAGCGCGGCCTGATGACCACGGTGCACGCCGCCACGGCCAGCCAGATGACCGTGGACGGATCGTCGCGCAAAGACTGGCGCGGCGGCCGGGGCATTTTGGAAAACATCATTCCCAGCAGCACGGGCGCGGCCAAGGCCGTGGGCGTGGTGATTCCCGAGATCAAGGGCAAGATCACAGGCATGGCGTTTCGGGTGCCCACCTCTGATGTGTCGGTGGTCGACTTGACCGTGGAGTTGAACAGCGAAGCCAGTTACGCCGAAATTTGCGCCGAAATGAAAGCGCAAAGCGAGGGCGCACTGAAAGGCATTCTGGGTTACACCGATGAAAAAGTGGTGTCAACGGACTTTAGGGGCGAACCCTGCGCCAGCGTATTCGACGCCACAGCAGGCATCGCGCTGGACAAAAGCTTTGTCAAAATCGTGGCCTGGTACGACAACGAATGGGGCTACGCCAAACAGTGCCTAGAGATGGTGCGGGTGGTGGCTAAGAAGAAGTGAGTTTTGCCGCTTCTAAGAAAAAAGCGCCTTTGGGCGCTTTTTTCATGGGCATTTGAAGCAAAGGTGTGGGTGCTGGAGCAGTTGGACTCGCGTGACAAATCTACGTACCTGTTTCCCTCACCTGTGTTTGCCAAAGACGAGAAGGACTTGCCGTACACCAATATCACCAGAGCTTGGTCCCGCTTGCAGAAGTTGGCAGGTATCAAGATCAGGGCACATGACCTCAGGCATGGGTTCGCATCGATGCTGGTTTCGGGTGGGCGTAGTATTTATGAGGTGCATCAGATCCTGGGGCACAGCGATCCCAAGGTCACCATGCGCTATGCCCATTTGTCATCCAAGGTGCTGCAGGAGGCTGCTAATGCTGGTTCGGTGATTGTGTCTAGATTGGAGGCGAGGGCAGCGTAGTGAACTATGGAGGGACCTGGTGGTTGTAATGACTGCTTGGCCTGCTCATCTTTTTGTGCGCTGGAATCAGGAGGATCAAAATGCACCAGATGTTGTACCACTGAACGCAATGTAAGTTCGCCCATGAGTGCAATCCTGTCAGTTTGGAATGGCGGATTTCCCCCATGCTGCGACAAGCGCATCCATCGCTGTACGATTGAAGTACAACGAAGATGTGTCCGTCATACCGGCGGGCGAGAATTTTCCTGTGTACATAACGCCTGCCCGCATTGAATAAATCGGGTATCGACCTTCATCCCAATGCGATGGAATCAGTATCAGCAAGATCCTCTCTCCGTTGACCGTGCGAATCTCGTAGGGTGCTGAGCCAATTTTTGAATACGTCGATGGCCCCGAGCTAAGACAGCTATAACCGTTAACCCGCTTGGTGCAGGTTACCCTGCTGTTCTTCCACAGGGTTACGGTTCCTCCAGTAGTTGTGGCATTCGTCGCATCGAATGTTAAATCAAGGTCTAGCCAACTCAAGTGATTGCTGACACCACTCGATCCTGCCGTTAGGTGCGCTGAAATCAAGTCATCAATCGAGGCAAAAGTATTCTGATTGCAGCTTCCCGAGGGAATGCAGGTGAATGGTCGATCACTCGATAGAGTGTAATAGTCTGCCACTGAAGTGAATCGAGGTAGATAGAGGATGGACCCTACCGGGAAGGTGATCGCCTTCAGGTTTTCCTTTGACCATGCGCCAGGAATATCGGCAACTGTTTTACCTGCGAGGTCCAGTTGCATTACTGTTGTCAGGTAAGTTTGCCCATTCGCAGGGCCTTGCGCGAGAGCCAAATTGGGATTCACAATTGTGTATGTGCCCGTGCTGCTGTATTGGTAGCTTGCCCAGCCATTGCCACCTAAATATGACTGATTACTGCCCGGCACAATGCTCGCCCAGTTAGTCCCGGTCAGTGTGTAGTACGCAAAAGTCGACTGTCCGGACTGTCCTGCGCCCCGCACGTACGAGAAAAAACTACAGGAGTTCTCAAGCAGGCAAGATGTCGCGTAAGCCACATTGTTGAGTATTGTTGAAATAGCTGCGCTAGACACAGTCGTAGTGACACGAGCTTCGGCGATTAAATTTTCATAGTTCGGTGCAATGCCATCGAGTACAAATGCTGCATCTACCTTGGCTCTAATCGCCGCGTTGGAACTGTCGGCATCAACAAAACTTTGTACAAGAGACATATTATTTTGCAGGTAAGTCAGCGCGGCAAACAGTGCATCTCGATCATTGGTGCTACCCACCAATTTTGCTCCATCGAATACTTTCCCAATCAGATGGGCAATCACGATGGCTCGGTTGTGCAGGGCGGTATTGTTGTTGGCAATGAAGTTCTGATGGAGGTCCGTAGAGGATGGCAAGTTAAGCCGAGTACGCACGGAAGTCTGAGCATCCGCCAATGGTTTTCCATTGCCCACGATCATGTCGTGCGATACAAGCGTTGTGAGTGGACTGACGATTGCCGAAGATATGGAAGTGCCATCTTCCGAAACAAACGCGCCTGTAGGTGCCATCAAGGTGAATGCACTTTTACCTGCTTGTGCCAGTGTCTGCCCAGCGTCGTCCGAATCCTTTGCTGAACTGGGAACTTTGATAAGAATATGAGCTGCACGAACTTGTGCTGTCGTTAATCCTGAAATGCTCAGCGTAAAGGTGCCGCCTGCTGCAGTGGTGGCTGAGGGTTCACTCGCATCGCAAGCTTGATTCAGATTGAGATCCAGACAAACAGTGGCACCTTCAATGTAGCCATCTACTGCCACCCCAGTTATTGCTGTTGGCGGTGGTGGGCTGCCTCCACCCCCTCCTCCCCCGCATGCTGTTATTGCTAGCGATAAGCAAATGACGATCATTGCGCCCAACTGCCTCATTGTGGCCTCCCTAATTGAATAGAACGATTGGATCAACTCGACGCGTTTCGTCATGTCAATTATGACGCTTGCAGCATAGGCGACCCTTTGTCGTTCTTCCCGACCTCGGCGGGGCGACCAACTCCGGTCAAGTCACCATAGCCCATAGGTTTGGCATAGGTTCGGCGGTCGCCAACGCCACGGCTTTGAATCACATAGGAAATACGCTTTGACCATGCACCCGACCGGACCCAAAAAGTTCGGCAGCAGGTTCGGTGATTGTCACAGCGCAAAATGGAGGAAGTCGAAAAACTGTTGCAAATATTGCACCCAGTCAGGTGTAGAGGCCCACTGTAGCTTGGATTGAAAATCCCTGTACCCCGTGTCGGGCACCGATTCATTAAACCAACTCTAAAGGACAAAATGCGTCCAATCGGAATGAGAAATCAGCATTTTGGATCTACATAAATCATTAAGTCATTGATTTATATGATTTTTTATATAGCCCAATCAGAGCATTTGTCCTTTATAACTAGAAAATAGACGCATGGCCTATACCGACTTTCACATTGAAAACCGACTGGTGCAGGCCACTTTTGCTGAGCACCTGGAGCAGGTGCTGGGCTGAGACAGTGTGTATGCCTACAACCAGGAAAGCTTTGGCCCCAACGCCCCGCTGGACAGCTGGACAGAGAAAGAGCAAACCCAGGCCGAGGTGGAGAGTTTCATCCTCGATCAGGTTTATCTGTCATTGCCAGAGCCGCCCTATACGCCACAAGACAAAGCGGATGTAGCGCAATTGGTGTATCGACACATTTGGCATCAAAGCGCAAGGGATTCGCTAGCTCGCTGATGCCTTGCGATGGCTTTTCAAGACGGGTTGGCCCGGATCAAATCCGCTGCTTTTTCGGCCAGCATGATGGTGGGGGCGTTGGTGTTGCCGCTGACGATGCGCGGGATGACCGAGGCATCGACCACCCGCAAACCCGGCACACCATGCACGCGCAACTGCGCATCGACTACGGCCATCGGGTCTTGGCCCATGCGGCAAGTGCCCACCGGGTGGTAGATGGTGTCGGTGTGTTGGCGTATCCATTGTTCCAACTGCGCGTCGGTTTGAAAACTGTTGGACTTGGACCATTCACGACCGTATTGGCTCAGTGCGGGTGCTTCCAAAATTTTGCGGCCTAGGCGCACCCCCGCAATCATGTCCGTCATATCGTCAGGGTGCGACAAATACTGCGGATCAAGCAGAGGGGGCGTATGCGCATCGGTGCTGGCCAAGCGCACGGTGCCCCGGCTTTTGGGCTGCAAGATGCAGACATGTAAAGAGAACCCATGACCCCAGGCTTGCTTGCGCCCGTGGTCCATCAGCTTGCCCACGACAAAATGCAATTGGATATTGGGCTCTGCCAACTCGGGCCTTGTTTTGATAAACCCGCCGCCCTCGGCACAGTTGGTCGTCAAAAACCCTTTGCGGTGCTGACGCCATTGCCACAGGCCCTTCATGACCGTCCAGGCCCCCGCAGGGGAAATGCCAAACAGCTCTTTGTAGGGGGCCTCGGCCACCAACACCACGTCAGGGTGGTCGTGCAGGTTTTCGCCCACACCGGGTAAATCGCGTTGCGTGGCAATGCCCATGGCTTGCAAATGCGCACCCGGGCCAATGCCCGACCGCATCAGCAATGCCGGGGACTGAAATGTGCCGCTGCTCACAATGATCTCGCGGCGGGCAGTCAAGGTGCGCGACTGTCGGCCCTGCAAAATTTCAAGCTGCCGGGCTCTGCCTTCTTGCAACACGATGCGCTGAGCCGTGGTGTCCGTCATCACCGTCAAATTGGGACGACTCAAATTGGGGGTGAGGTAGCCTTTGGCTGCGCTGAAACGTTCGCCATTTTTGTGGGTGACTTGATAAATACCCACACCCTCTTGTTCAGCGCCATTGAAGTCAGGGTTGAATTTGAAGCCCGCTTGCACCCCGGCATCTACATAGCGTTGCGTAAAAATATTGGGGCTTTGCAAGTCGGCCACATTCAAGGGGCCGTTTTGGCCATGCCATTCGTCGTTCAAACGTTCGTTGTGTTCGGCCTTGCGAAAGTAAGGCAGCACGTCTTTCCAGGCCCATCCGGGGTTACCCATGGCGGCCCATTGGTCGTAGTCGTCGTGTTGGCCACGTATATAAACCATGGCATTGGTTGAGCTCGAACCGCCCAAAGTTCGGCCCCTCGGTTGGTAACCGTTGCGGCCGAGCAAACCCGGCTGAGGCACGGTTTCAAGGGGCTGCGAAACACTGTTGACACTGGCCATGACCGCGATCCCCGCGGGGCAATGTATCAAGGGGCTGGTGTCGCGCGGTCCTGCTTCGAGCAGTGCGACCCGGATTAAGGGGTCTTCAGACAGCCGAGCCGCCAATACGCAACCCGCCGATCCGCCGCCCACCACGATGTAATCAAATTCCAACCCGTTCATCACTCACTTTCACTTTCTGTAAGCACCACTCCTTTACACCATCAGCGCGTACTTTACCTGCGCGCCACTTGCTGACCAAGCCTAATTAATAGTTAGTTTGTACTCTTAAACCTTCACTTGACTAGTTAATCAATGAGTTGTTTATATAAAGGATTTGTGGATTTTTCATTTGACCCAACACACGCATTGATTTCAACAGAACGCTTGGTTAAAAACGAATCATTTGTGACTTTTCAGAAATTGAAGGTTTGCGGATTCAAGCTTCAATGCCATGGTCAAAAAGCAAGACCGTTAATTTCAATTAAATGTCATTTTGCACGGCGATGATCAACAAAACTATTTAAGTCGTGAAAAACACGTAACAAATTAAGACACGATGTAAACCGGGGGGAATCCACCACCAGGCGTCCTGAAATTGGTGGTTGGCCTTGGTACAAACGTGCCGACCGCATTGGTGTTTACCTATAACAGGCTAAAACTCTGGTGTTCGGGGATTAATCTTATAAAAAGCGGATGCTGGTTGAAGCGTTAAATCAAGAAAGCAGCGTGGAATGTTGCCGCCTGTTTGCCCCATGCTCGCGAGACGTAATGTTGCAGATCAGCCTCTTGTCTCAGAACTGTCCTTTGCTCCGACTGCGCCTTGTCGGGGGGTTGAAATCGCTGGGTTTGTCTTGAACCCAATGGATGAATCTGGCCATTTCAGGATGTTCGCGCAGCGCCTCTGGACTGGGGTAATGTCGTGCCAACTCGGTTTCGGTGAACAACGCATGAACTTGCTTGTGACACGCGCGGTGCATGAAGACCGTGACAACGCCACCCCGTGATTTGGGAATCAAGTGATGTGCGTCTCGCAAGGCTGGCGGGATGGGTCGGTCGCAGAGCGCGCAGACCGCCTGCTCTGCCACCTTGACTGGCTGAGAGAAGGAGCGGGCCGCAGACTGCAGCCTTTTTATACGACCTTGAGCCATGGCTCGTGCTTCAAACTCTAAAGATGATTAATGAGCCATGTGAACCAAAACCACACCTGCCAAAACAATGTGCCCCAAGGTTAAAAGCACAGAAAAGCCGTGTAACCACAGAAAGCGTTTTTTGTTTCCTAAATCGGTGGCGCGATTGATCGCTGGCATCAAAAGTTGGCGAGCGCCCACCGTGGTCAACATCACAAAAGCCATCCACGCAGCACTGTATGAATCGTCGCGCCAAGACAGCAGCATGGCCACGCCCGACGCGGCAATCACAAACAGATAAAAAGGCGGAAATGCTTTTCGAATCAGCATGCGCGCGTCTTGTGGGGGCAAATACTTGAACAGGAAAGCTGCAAAGCCTGCCGAGAACAAAAACATACCGCCGAACAAGCACGCTACGACCAAAAGACTGGCCATCTTTAAGTAAGCATCCAGCATTTCAAAATCTTTCAAATATGAACAACTTAGAGAAATTGCAGAACAACAGATGTTGTCCGCTGCCTGCTCTTATTTTTTGACTGGTTTTGGGGAGAAGACCAAGCAAGGATCTTCACGTTCAACTTCAGGCACGACGTGTACTTGATCAAACCAATTCGCATCACTTTTATCTGCGCGCTCTAAATACCCATGCACTTGGGTTAGCCCTTGCTTTTCTGGTGAGAGCCATTGGAAGACGCCCGCATCTTTTCTGACATGGCCGTTGCCAGCAATAAGCACGACCATTTGATCTTGAACACCATTGATCACGCTGGCCATCCAAACATCACGGGCAATCTGGCCCTGAACCATGGGCCCAATGGCTTGGACTGGCAACATGTTGCAATGCCCTTCTTGGATGGCTTTGTTTTGAAGGTTCAGCAACGAAACGGGGATTTGATTGAGCTTGTATTGGTTGATCTCTTGCGGGCTGAAAACAGCCGGAAAACCATCGGTCATAACTTTACGCACATCGGTGTTGGATAAATTAGCCGCTGCCAACGTGACTTTTTTATCTAATGCTAATTTCACAAACGGTTTGTAAAAGCGCCACTCCCAACCAGGCGTTGCGGCTTTTGCCACCACACAATCTGCGTCTGTGCACTGGGCAAGCGCAAGGTCCAACGCTGATTGGTTTTCACGGTCAAACTGCTCCATGGCCACCACGGGCCGATGCCCTTTTTGGATCAGTTGCATCACATGGTTCAGCCTCAAGCTGTGCCCGTTTGCGTTGTCGTGGATTTCGCCCAGCAAATAAATTTGTTTACCGTCTGTGCGTGCTTGGGACCCAACGCTTTGGGCTGTGGCGGCAAAGGGCAAGGAAACAGCTGCAATCATGAGGAGCTTGCTACAAAACGCACCAAAGATGCGCTGATGAACGAACGGCAGCATCAGCAATTGCTCATTTCTTTTAAAGATCAGACTCGGCGGGCCAAAACCACGGCGGCCGAAGACCCCCAGCCTACCGTCCAACACCAAGAGCGCAAAAGTAACCCAAGTTGGCCACCTGCCAAGGCAGCTGACTCATCCCGGTGATGTTGCTCATCCGCTTGGCACCGAATCAAAAGCGGCAACAATCCTTCAGGTCCACCCTGCTCATGAAGGTGGTCAATTTGCTGCTGGTAATGCTGGTCTACAAACGTCTCTACGGCGGCAATCGTGGCGTAAACCGCGCGCCGCCCAAACAAGGCTGGCAATGCACCCGTCAACCATCCCGCCAAACGCCACGGCCCCAACAACAGGCTTCTTTTTGAATCAGGTAACCAATGCGAAACTTCAGTTAAATGGTCTGCTTCGGTAGCCCCATGCGCCTTAGCAAAAGAAAGAAGTACAAGGTCGTTGCGCCAGTGCGCTACCGCCGCAATTCCTTTGTAGATATAGACAGCCCCCGTCTCCCCCGCATGGTCAGAACGCAGCTCTCGAACAAGGTAAGGGGACAGGCTTTGCGTCATTAACTTCCTTGGCTTAAACGCCCAACAGTTTCTTGGCTTCAGCCAGCGCTTTCATCGACTCAGCGTGCTTGCCTTCCTTGTGCAATTTCTCGCCTTCTTCGCGCAAGGCTTTGACTTTGGACATTTCAGCCGCAGGCAAATTCGCCGAGGGCACTTTGGCGTCGATGGAACGCATCTCGCCAGGGCAGCCATGCGCAGTAGCCATGGTTGCGGAGAACAGGATCAGTGAACCCAAAACAAGTTGTTTCATATCAGCCTTTAAAAGTTGAATTCTTAGGATATTGCAATCTGCTGAACAGCAGGCCACTGGTGTGCGCTTTCTCCCCAATGCGTACCGGGGAATTGGCGTCTTGGGGCAAATGACGAATGATTCACTTTGTTTGCGTTGTCAACAAGCACTTTTTCACCTTGAATACGCGCAGTCGATTTCAAATTCTCCAAACGTCTTTCATGCCATACGTAAAGCAAAATTTGGACTCTCATTCAAATGGCCTATGGAAATAAGACCACCTTTGAGGCCTCCTATGGCGACCCTCAGACAAACCGATCAGCGGTGCAAGGTGTCAGGTCTCACGCTCGAGCCTTCCGTCCGGTGGTAGATTCAGAAACTGAAATGGACCAACTGGGACCGAAAAGCATGGACGTACCCGTGATTGAAACCGACCGATTGATCCTGCGTGCTCATCGTCTTGATGACTTGCCTGCACTGTCAGCCATGTGGGGAGATCCAGCAGTCGCTCAGTTTATTGGCGGAAAGCCTTCGACGCGGGAGGAGTGTTGGGCGCGGCTTCTTCGCTATGTCGGGCACTGGGAGTTGCTTGGCTTTGGCTACTGGGCCGTGCAATGGAAGGACCGTGCTGGGCTCATAGGCGATGTGGGTTTTGCAAACTGGGAAAGAAACATCAGTCCTTCTCTTGATGGCCTGCCGGAAGGTGGTTGGGCGTTCTCCACCGAGGTGCATGGGCGCGGCATCGCCACTGAAGCGGTGAACGCTGCGCTTGCATGGATGGATGAAAAGTTCAGAAACAAATCGACGGCATGCATCATTGGCGCAGAAAACGCAGCATCCATTCGAGTGGCTCACAAGGCTGGGTATCAAGCGTACTGCCGATCGGAGTTCAAAGGATCCGAGATGATCCAGTTTCGTCGCAAAGGGGCATGTTGAGGGTCTGTTGACGCCTAAAGTCACTGAGCCCGCATCAGCACCTGCACCCCCACCCCAAGTTACAAACCCAGAACAAACTCGTGTCTGCGCTCCGTCGTGTAACTTAGTTACTCAAAATATCTTACGATGGTTACATCGACATCTGCGCCTCAAGTGGCTTAAGTTGCTTAAGTGCCTCATTTAAATGCCTTAATGGGCGGTGTCGCATTCAACACTTCCAACGAAAGAGAGACTGACATGACCACAAAAATTGGCATCAACGGCTTTGGCCGCATCGGGCGCATGGTGTTCCGCGCGGCGGTGCAAAACTTCAACGACATCGAGATCGTGGGCATCAACGACTTGCTGGAGCCCGATTACCTGGCCTACATGCTGCAATACGACAGCGTGCACGGGCGCTTTAAGGGAACCGTGTCGGTAGAGGGCAATACCTTGGTGGTCAATGGCCGCAAGATTCGCCTGACGCAAGAGCGCGATCCGTCCAACCTGAAGTGGAATGAGGTCGGGGCCGATGTGGTGATAGAGGCCACGGGCCTGTTTCTGGACAAAGACAGCGCGGGCAAACATTTGGCGGCCGGGGCCAAAAAAGTGGTCATGTCGGCCCCCTCCAAAGACGACACGCCCATGTTTGTGTACGGCGTGAACCACGCCACTTATGCCGGGCAGGCCATCATCAGCAACGCCAGTTGCACCACCAATTGCTTAGCCCCCATTACCAAGGTGCTGAAC
>Ga0255137_1000701_pt1 | contig 11597 bp, 8 predicted proteins | sample Law_Atlam_RepC_8_FD_188548 | JGI IMG/M metagenome (GOLD analysis project Ga0255137, IMG submission 188548) | Freshwater microbial communities from St. Lawrence River, New York, United States - Law_Atlam_RepC_8d | ecosystem: Environmental > Aquatic > Freshwater > River | place: USA: New York... | reverse complement strand
GGCAAGGGCTGGCGCACGGGTGCAGCGGTCGAAAAGCGTGAAATTCCAGGTTATTACCTGAACATCACGGCTTATGCCCAAGAGCTGCTCGACCATGTGCAGATCGGCAACGACAAGGCCACGCTGAACGGTTGGCCCGACAAAGTGCGCCTGATGCAGGAAAACTGGATCGGCAAGTCGGAAGGCGTGCGCTTTGCGTTCCCGCACGACATTCGGGATGCCTCCGGCTTGTTGATCGGCGAGGGCAAGATGTACGTCTTCACTACCCGTGCCGACACCATCATGGGCGTGACTTTTTGCGCGGTGGCCGCAGAACACCCGCTGGCGCTGCATGCGGCAGCCAGCAGCCCGGCGTTGACCGCGTTCCTAGAAGAATGCAAGTCCGGTGGCACCACCGAGGCCGAGCTGGCCACACAAGAAAAGAAGGGCATGCGCACTGGCCTGTCCGTGACGCATCCTTTGACTGGCGCGCAAGTCGAGGTTTGGGTGGGCAATTACGTGCTCATGAGCTACGGCGACGGGGCCGTGATGGGCGTGCCCGCGCACGACGAGCGTGATTTCGCCTTTGCGCTCAAGAGGTCTTCGATGCGACCGCATGGTCCGAGTGGTATGCCACCAAAGACGGTGTGTGTGTCAACTCCGGTGAACTCGATGGCCTGACCCAAAAAGCCGCTGTGAACAAAGTGGCCGAATTGCTGACTGCAAAAGGCCTGGGCGAGAAGAAAACCACTTGGCGTTTGCGCGACTGGGGCGTGAGCCGTCAGCGCTACTGGGGCACGCCGATCCCAATCATTCATTGCGCAGAGCACGGCGCGGTGCCGGTGCCCGAGAAAGACCTGCCCGTGGTGCTGCCCTCGGACTGCATCCCGGACGGATCGGGCAACCCGCTGCACAAGCACGAAGGCTTTCATGCCGGGGTGACCTGCCCGGTGTGTGGCCAACCTGCTCGGCGCGAAACCGACACGATGGACACCTTTGTCGATTCGTCCTGGTATTTCATGCGCTATTGCGACCCGACCAACACCGAAGCCATGGTGGCCGACGGGGCCGAGTACTGGATGCGGGATCAGCACAAAGCCACAGGTGGCAGCGGCATGGACCAATACATTGGCGGCATCGAGCACGCCATCCTGCACCTGCTGTACGCCCGGTTCTGGACCAAGGTCATGCGCGATTTGGGCTTGGTCAAGGTGGATGAGCCTTTCAGCAAGTTGCTCACCCAAGGCATGGTGCTGAACCACATTTATTCGCGCCGAACCGCCAAGGGCGGTAAAGACTATTTTTGGCCGCACGATGTCGAGCATGTGCTGGACGAGACCGGTAAAGTGGTGGGGGCCAAGCTAAAGAACGAAGCCGACAGTGGCGATGGCAAATTGCCCGTGGGCACCGCCATCGATTACGAGGGCGTGGGCACCATGTCCAAGTCCAAGAACAACGGGGTCGATCCGCAGGACCTGATTGAAAAGTACGGTGCCGACACCGCTCGCCTGTACACCATGTTCACCGCGCCCCCCGAGGTCACGCTGGAGTGGAACGACTCCGCCGTGGAAGGCAGTTACCGGTTTTTGCGCCGTGTTTGGAACTTTGCGTTTAAACACCACGAGCTGCTGCGCTCGGCCACCGCCCAAGACCTGAGCCAAGCCCCCTTGGGCGATTCAGCCAAAGCCTTGCGCCGTGAGATGCACCTGGTGCTCAAGCAAGTGGGTTACGACTACGAACGCATGCAATACAACACCGTGGTGTCGGGTTGCATGAAGCTGCTGAATGCGTTGGAAGACTTCAAGCCCGCTGGCCAAAGTGAGCTCAAGGATGGCGATACCGCCGTGTTGTGCGAAGGCGTCTCGATTTTGATGCGCATGCTTTACCCCGCGTGCCCGCACATCACCGACGAGGTCTGGACGGCTTTGGGCTATGCCAAAGCAGCCGGCGAATTGTTGGACGCGCACTGGCCCGAGGTGGACGAATCCGCTTTGGTGCGTGACCAAATCGAGCTGATGTTGCAAATCAACGGCAAGTTGCGCGGGTCAATTTGGGTGCCAGCTGCCGCAGACAAAGCACAGATTGAGCAGATGGCGCTGGCCAGTGAGGTGTTTGTTAAGCAGGCTGCCGGGGCCGCGCCGAAGAAAGTCATTGTGGTGCCGGGCCGCTTGGTCAACGTGGTGGTTTAAGTACACCAGCGCCATGAAACCTTCACGCCGACTCTTTTTGACCGCCCTCAGCCTGGGCGCAGCACCTGCTTGGTTGGCAGGTTGCGGGTTTCAGTTGCGGCAAAACGCGGAGTTTGCGTTCAAAACCTTGTACGCCAACTTCTCCACCACCACCTCTTTCGGCGTGGAGTTGCGGCGCAATTTGTTAGGCACTGGACGCATTGAGCTGGTGACCGATGCCAAGCAAATGCTCAAAGCCGATGCGATTCTCGACATCCTGAGCGAAGAGCGCCAGCAAGTGCCTGTGGGCGTGAGCGCCACCGGGCAGATCCGTGAGCTGCAACTGCGCTTGCGGGTGCGGTTTGCCCTGCGCACCCCGCAAGGCCTGGAGTTGATTGAGCCAGTGGAGTTGTTTCAGCAGCGCGACTTGAGCTTCAATGAAACTGCCGCACTGTCCAAGGAAATCGAGCAAGGCATTTTGTACCGAGACATGCAGACCGACATCGTGCAGCAAATCATGCGCCGCCTGTCGGCCGTCAAGCCACGCAGCCTGCCCTCGAAAGCGGTGCAAGCCGAGCCTCAAGCTTCTACACCCGCTGCGGCCAAGCCTTGATGGCCACGCACTGATGCCTAGGTACTGAACCCCAAGTACTGAACCACAAAATGCAACTCGCACTTCCACAATTGGCCGCTCAGCTGCAAAAAGGCTTGCGCAGCTTGTACGTTTTGCACGGGGACGAACCCCTGATGTTGCAAGAGGCTGCCGATGCCATTCGGGCCACGGCCAGGGCCCAGGGCTACACCGAGCGCAGTGTGCACACCGTGGCGGGCGCGCATTTTGACTGGAGCGAGGTGCTGGCCGCAGGCGGATCGCTCAGTTTGTTTGCCGACAAGCAAATCCTAGAGGTGCGAGTGCCCTCGGGCAAACCGGGCAAGGACGGCAGCGTGGCCTTGCAGCAATTGGCCGCCGCAGCCCAGGGCAACGACAGCACGCTCACCCTGGTGTTATTGCCCCGCTTGGATGCTGCCACGCGCAAAGGGGCTTGGTTTGGGGCCCTTGAAAACTCGGGCATCTCCATTCAGATTGACCCGGTTGAACGCAACGCATTGCCCCAATGGATTGCGCAGCGCTTGCAGCATCAAGGCCAACGCGTGATGGCGGGCGAAGAAGGGCAAAGAACCCTGCAATTTTTTGCCGACCGTGTGGAGGGCAATTTGTTGGCTGCACACCAAGAAATTCAGAAACTGGGCTTGCTTCACCCCCAAGGAGAGCTCAGTCAGGAACAGGTGGAGTCGGCTGTGGTCAATGTGGCCCGTTACGACGTGTTCAAACTTTCCGAATCGGTGTTGTCGGGCCAAGTGGCCCGGGTGCAACGCATGCTGGACGGTTTACAGGCCGAGGGAGAGGCCGCCGTGTTGGTGCACTACACCCTGTCTGAGGACATTCGGGCCCTTAAGCGTGTGAAAGATGCCATTGCCGGAGGCAAACCCATGCCGATGGCCTTGCGGGAACAGCGCGTGTGGGGTCCGCGTGAACGCTTGTTTGAACGCGTGCTGCCCCGCATGACCGAAACCCGTCTGAATGGTTTGCTGCAAGCGGCGCACCAGGTGGACGGCATCGTCAAAGGCCTGAAAGTAGCCGACTGGCCCACCGACCCTTGGCAGGCGCTGCAACGTCTGGCGGTTCGGTTTTCGCGTTTTTGCATGGTGCGCTGAAACACTTACCGAACCACGCCCGAACCACGCCGTCACCGTATCCGTCACCTTTTCCTTCACCTATGAAGCATTTCTCCGGTCATACCCGGTTGGGTTTTGTCATACCCGGCCCTTCTGTCATGCCCGGCTCGACCGGGTATCCATGAACCCGCATTTCCGGGCCGCAAACATGGACCCCCGATCAGGTCGGGGGTGACAGAAGATTTCAAAGCTTTCGACCATCGTTGGAGGTGACAGAAGATTTCAAAGTCTCCAATCAGCGTTGGGTGCCAGAAGCTTTCAAAGCTGTAGATCTGCGTAGGGGGACTAAAAACTCGCCCTCCTTATCTGCGAAAATGTTGTGATGACTGAATTGAACACCGCTGAACACGTCCAAGCTTTGGGTCAGCAGGCCAAAAAAGCTTCTGTTTTGATGGCCAAAGCCTCTGCCGCTGTCAAAAACAAAGCCCTGCGCCACTTGGCCGACTTGCTGCGCGAAAACACCCAGGCTTTGCAAGAAGACAACGCCCGCGACTTGGCGCGTGCCCGTGCTGCCGGTCTGGCAGAACCCATGGTGGACCGCCTGAAGCTCACGCCCCAAGTTTTGGAAACTTGTGCTCAGGGGTGCGAGCAATTGGCTGCCATGCCCGATGTCATCGGCGAGATCGTGGGCATGAAACAAGTGCCCAGCGGCATTCGTGTGGGCCAGATGCGGGTGCCGATTGGTGTGTTTGGCATGATTTTCGAAAGCCGACCCAACGTCACCATCGAGGCGTCCAGCCTGTCCATCAAAAGTGGCAACGCCTGCATTTTGCGGGGTGGCTCCGAGGCCATTGACTCCAACAAAGCTTTGGCCCAATTGGTGCAGCAAGCCTTGGCCGACAGCGGTTTGCCCACCGAGGCCGTGCAACTGGTGCAAACCACTGACCGCGCCGCTGTGGGCCAGTTGATCACCATGCCTGAATACGTCGATGTGATCATTCCCCGGGGCGGTAAGGGCCTGATTGAGCGCATCAGCGCTGAAGCCAAGGTGCCGGTTATCAAGCACTTGGACGGCAATTGCCACACTTATGTGGACGACCCTTGCGACATCGAGATGGCGGTCAAAGTGGCCGACAACGCCAAAACCCAAAAATACAGCCCTTGCAATGCCAGCGAAAGTTTGCTGGTGGCGCGGGGTGTGGCCAGTGAGTTTTTGCCCAAAATCGGCGCCATTTATACCGCCAAAGGGGTCGAAATGCGATGCTGCCCCAGGTCCAAGACGATTTTGAGCCAGCTCAAAGGGGCGGATTTAAAAGACGCTACCGAGCAAGATTGGTTCGAGGAATACCTGGCCCCCATCATCAGCATCAAGGTGGTGGAAGGCTTGGACGAAGCCATTGCCCACATCAACCACTATGGCAGTCACCACACCGAGGCCATCTTGACGCGTGACCACATGCACGCCCAGCGGTTTTTGCGCGAAGTGGACTCGTCCAGCGTGATGGTCAACACCAGCACCCGTTTTGCCGATGGTTTTGAGTACGGCTTGGGTGCCGAAATCGGGATTTCAACCGATAAATTCCATGCCCGTGGCCCGGTGGGTATCGAAGGCTTGACCTCGCTCAAGTACGTGGTGCTGGGGGACGGTGAAGTCCGTACCTGACCGGTGAGCCCTTTGTGGCCTGCCGGCCAAGCCCTTGGCTTCTGTCCGGGAGGCGCTTGCAATGCCCGCAATCGCTCCCATATGATCGTTTTGTTAACTCACTCTTTCGCCCCATAAAGGTCGCCCATGGTTCCCCATCTTGTTACCGCCCTGACCGGCCCCATCAATGAACTGGAGCAGCGCATTCTGGACTCGATGCCTGCCATTGAGCGCTGGTTCCGCCTGGAGTGGATGGAGCACACGCCGCCTTTTTATACCTCGGTCGACATCCGCAACGCAGGTTTCAAGTTGGCCCCGGTGGACACCAACCTGTACCCCGGTGGCTGGAACAACCTGACCCCCGAAATGCTGCCTTTGGCAGTGCAAGCAGCCCAGGCGGCCATCGAAAAGATCTGCCCCGAGGCCAAAAACCTCCTCATCATTCCGGAAAACCACACCCGCAACACCTTCTATCTGTCGAACGTGTCGCAATTGCAGCGCATTTTTCACATGGCTGGCCTGAACGTACGCATTGGCTCGATCAACCCCGAGATCAAGGAGGTCACCACCATTGAGCTGCCCAACGGCGAAAACATCACCTTGGAGCCAGTGTTGCGCAGTCAACATCGTTTGGGCCTGAAAGACTTTGACCCCTGCACCATTTTGCTCAACAACGACTTGTCGGCAGGTGCCCCCGGCATTTTGGAAGACCTGCACGAGCAATACCTGTTGCCGCCCTTGCATGCCGGTTGGAGCGTGCGCCGCAAAACCAAGCATTTCCAGAGCTACGAAGAAGTGGCCAAACGTTTTGGCAAGTTGCTGGGCATAGACCCGTGGCTCATCAACCCCATGTTCAGCCAGTGTGGCGATGTCAATTTTGCCGAAGGCACGGGCATGGAATGTTTGCGCAGCAACGTGGATGCACTGCTGACCAAAATCAAGCGCAAATACAAGGAATACGGCATCAACGAAAAGCCGTTTGTTGTGGTCAAGGCCGACAACGGCACCTATGGCATGGGCATCATGACGGTGCGCGATGTGGCCGATTTGGACCAACTCAACCGCAAAACCCGCAACAAAATGAATGTGATCAAAGACGGCCAGACCGTCAACGACGTCATCATTCAAGAGGGCGTGCTGACCAACGAACGCATCAACGACGCCGTGGCCGAGCCCGTGGTTTACATGATGGACCGCTATGTGGTGGGCGGGTTTTACCGCGTGCATGCCGATCGGGGCGTGGACGAAAACCTGAACGCTCCGGGGGCCAGTTTTGTGCCCTTGGCCTTTGCCGACACCCCGCATTTGCCACAGCCAGGCGTCAAACCCGGTGCCAGTGTGCCCAATCGCTTCTATATGTATGGCGTGATTGGCCGTTTGGCCATGCTGGCGGCCAGTTATGAACTGGAAGCCACCGATCCTGAGGCCGAGGCTTATGAGTGATTTTTTACAAATTTGAAGTTAATACAGCTTAAAGTCTATTTTTTGTTGACTCAGACGGTATTGTGGTTATTAAAACCATCAAGAGTTGTTGCACTGCAACATTTTTGACGCACTGCCCATGACAGTCTGTCCGGTAAGGGCGCAAAATAGCGCCCATCTCAGTCATCAAGCCTGACTCCGGTCAGGCTGTTTTTTGTGTCTTCATCCAAATCCTCTCTCGCCGCCCTGACGCTGGGCGCTATCGGTGTGGTTTACGGCGACATCGGCACCAGTGTCTTGTATGCCTTGAAAGAGGTCTTTGGCTCCGGCCATGTGCCCTTCACGCCGCAAAATGTCTTCGGCATCCTGTCCATCTTCTTTTGGACCCTGACCACCATCGTGTCGGTCAAATACGTGGTGCTGGTGCTGCGGGCCGATAACCATGGTGAAGGCGGTTTGGTGGCCATGTTGGCGCTGGCATCGCAATCGGTGAAAGACCGGCCACAGTTGCGCAAAGTCTTGTTGGTCGTGGGTATCTTTGGCACTTGCCTGTTTTATGGCGATGGCGTCATCACCCCAGCCATCTCGGTGCTGTCAGCGGTGGAGGGCTTGGAAGTCATCTCACCTAATTTCAAAAAATGGGTGATTCCCCTCACCTTGGTGATTTTGTTCGTGCTTTTTTGGGTTCAAAAGCGCGGCACGGCGGGCATTGGTAAATTCTTTGGCCCCATCACGCTGGTCTGGTTTGTCACGATTGCCGTGATGGGTATCTCGCACATCGTGCAGCAACCTGAAATTCTGTTCGCCATCAGCCCCCACTATGCCCTGAGCTTCATGTGGAACGAACCGGGCACCACCTTCATCATTCTGGGGGCTGTGGTGCTGTGTGTGACCGGGGGCGAAGCGCTTTACGCCGACATGGGTCACTTTGGCAAAAAGCCGATTCGCCTGGCCTGGTTCAGTGTGGTCATGCCCTGCCTCACGCTGAACTATTTCGGCCAAGGGGCGCTGTTGCTGTCTCAACCTGAAGCGGTCAAAAATCCCTTTTATCTGATGGCCCCCGATTGGGCCTTGTTGCCCTTGGTAGGTTTGGCCACCATGGCCACGGTGATCGCCTCACAAGCCTTGATTTCGGGGGCCTTCAGTGTCACCAAGCAAGTGATTCAGTTGGGTTATTTGCCGCGCCTGCAGGTACAACACACCAGTGAAACCGACACGGGCCAGATTTACATGCCTTTTGTGAACTGGGGGCTGTTTGTGGCCATCGTTTTGGCGGTGGTGATGTTCAAGTCTTCCAGCAACTTGGCGGCGGCCTACGGCATTGCGGTTTGCACCGACATGCTGATCACCACGGTGCTGACTTTCTTCGTGATCCGTTACGCCTGGAAACTGCCGCTGGCCTTGTGCATCGGGGCCACTGGTTTCTTCTTTGTGGTAGATCTGGCGTTCTGGGCCTCTAACATGCTCAAGCTGTTCGATGGGGGCTGGTTCCCACTGCTGATTGGCGCGGCCGTGTTCACCCTGATGCTGACTTGGCACGATGGCAGGCGCTTGCTGAACGACTCCTTGCGCTCGGATTCTCTCAAGCTGTCTGATTTTCTGGAGGCGGTGTTCATCGCCCCGCCCACTCGGGTAGAGGGAACAGCGGTCTTCCTCACGGCCGAAACAGGGGCCGTGCCCAACGCCTTGCTGCACAACCTCAAGCACAACAAGGTCTTGCACCTGCACAACTTGTTTGTCACCGTGCGCAGCCACGAGATACCGCGCATGGCAGCGGGGCAACGACTGGAAGTGACGCCGCTGGGCCATGATTGCTGGGAAGTCATCGTCAATTACGGCTTCAAGGACAACCCCGATTTGCCCTCGGCGCTGGCCAGTATTCAGGGCGAAGGCTTCAAACTCGACCCGATGATGACCAGTTACTTCCTGTCCCGTGACATCGTCATCCCCACCATTGGCGGGGGCATGGCCACATGGCGCGAAAAACTCTTCGCCCAAATGCACCACAACGCCAGCGCAGCCGCCGAGTTTTTGAACCTGCCCACCAACGCCGTGGTCGAGCTGGGCTCCAAAATCGAAATCTGACTGGTCCGGGGAAAAGGGAAACCGTTAACGATGCGATCCCATGGCTTCGCCCATGCAAATGGGGCGGCCAGGTGACCAGTCGGGGTTGAACTGCATGACGCCTTTGGGGAACAGCATCACCACGGTGGAGCCCAGCAAGAAGCGGCCCATTTCCTCGCCTTGGGCCAGGGTGATGGTGCCCATTTCGTAGGTCCATTCGCGCACTGTGCCGGGCCGTGGCGGGTTGACCACACCATGCCACACCGTGGCCATGCTGCCCACAATGGTGGCCCCCACCAAGACCATCACAAAGGGGCCGCTTGCACCCTCAAACACGCAAACCACGCGTTCGTTACGCGCAAACAGACCAGGCACACCCCTTGCGGTGGTTGGGTTGACCGAAAACAGCTCGCCCGGCACATGAATCATGCGCGTCAGGCGGCCTGCGCAAGGCATGTGAATGCGGTGGTAATCGCGCGGGCTCAGGTAAAGCGTGGCAAATTCACCCGCTTGAAATTGTGCTGCCAAAGCGGCATCGCCTCCCACCAAGGCGCGCGTGCTGTAACTGTGGCCCTTGGCCTGAAACACCTGATCCCCATCGATTGGGCCGCATTGGCTGATGGCACCGTCCACCGGGCTGACCCAAGCGGCAGCGGCCAATGGGCGGGCATCTGGGCGTAAAGGGCGGGTAAAAAATTCGTTGAAACTTTTGTAGCTGGCAGTGTCCGGGTTGGCCGCTTCGGCCATGTTCACGTTGTAGCGCTGCACAAACCAGTTGATGATGCCGGTGGTGGCCGAGCCCCATTGGCTACCCGCCACCCAGCCTGCAAAGGTGGTCAATGCTTGCTTGGGAATCAGGTATTGCGGCAAGACCGCGAGGCGGTCAGAGAAAGAGCTGGACATGGGCAAGGCCGCAAACGCGGATCAGGAGAAGGCCTGATTTTATCGGGCGGTGGTAATTGTCACTGCTTCTTGTTGGAAACACATTTGCCATCAGTTGTAAGATTTATGCTGAAAGGTTCCCGATAAACAATGCAAACGCCAGTTGGAAATAAAACTTGGCTGGAGTCGACAATATCAACGCGTTTTACTTCTGAACCTATTTCCAAAAAATAAACTTTTCTATAGATGGTTGCAGGAGCAGTGTTTGTAATTCCGCCCAAGACACCACCAAGCAAGCCAGCTTGCAACTGTCCAAGAGCGCTGTAGTTAAAAATATTTCGTGAATCAATATAAGCAGACTGCCCAACGAGTGCGCCCAGTTGAGAGCCTACATTACTTCCGGTCCGCGATTCGTTGATGAGCTGTGCGCTCAGAACACGTCCATACACGTTTACAGATTCTTCCCATTTTTTGTATCTGTCAGCCCAATATTGCGCTATCTCTGCTTCAGGAAGCTTCGCAATGCGAGCTTTTTCGGCGATCTCTTTCTGGTGTGCAGCAAGCTCAGCATCGAATTCGCTGGCGAAATTAAGTTCTGCAATTTCGATCAAGTTGGGTCCAGCGTGAGAACGAAAGAACTCGAGTCTTTTGAGTTCAATTCTGAAGCTTTCTTGTTTTCCATATCTGAGCGATGACTCCTTCAATGCGTCCCTTGAAAAAGTATTTGCACCAGCTTGAGCGATCTCAGGCCGCGATCTCAATAAATCGCTAACAACGGAGTTATCTTTTGTAGAAGGATTCTCAAAGAAACGGTATGCAGCTTCGAAATTTCCATCGTTCAAATTTGACACGCCCCGGTCAAAATTTGAGATAGTTGGTGCTGAAACGCAAGCGCTCAACATGAATACCAACATAAGTGGTGTCAAAAGCTGTAATTTCATAATTTATATTTGTAGTTTAAGACGTGTAAATTTTATGACGAACCGTTATTGGTAAGAGGTGGTTTTGAATAGATTTCTGTTGCAAGTTGTTCCAAACGGTCAGATGTGCTTACGAGGCACAATCCGGGCATGAAAAATCCATTGCTTTCAGTTGCAAACTTGGTCAAACACTACGGCGATGCCACGGTGGTCAACGACCTGTCTTTCCACATTGATCCCGGCGAATGCCTGGGCGTGATTGGCCCCAACGGTGCGGGCAAAACCACCACCTTGCGCATGTGTCTGGGTTTGTCTCAACCCGATGGCGGAGATATTCGGTACTTTGACGACCAGCAAATGCCCCGCGACGCGCTGGCCATCAAGTCCCGTTTGGGCGTGGTGGCCCAAATGGACACGCTGGACCCGGATTTTTCGGCCGAAGAAAACCTGTTGGTGTTTGGCCGTTACTTTGGCCTGCCCGATGCCACCATCCGTGAGCGCATTCCCAAATTATTGGAGTTCGGGGCCCTGAGCCATAAGGCCCAATCCAAACCCGGCGAGTTGTCCGGCGGCATGAAGCGTCGCCTCAGCCTGGCCCGCGCGCTTATCAACAACCCGCAGTTGCTCATGCTGGACGAGCCCACCACGGGGCTGGACCCGCAAGCCCGGCACCTCATGTGGGAGCGTCTGCAGGTCTTGCTGCAAGAGGGCAAATCCATCCTGCTGACCACCCATTTCATGGACGAGGCAGAACGCTTGTGCTCCCGCTTGCTGGTGCTGGACCAAGGTCGCAAGATTGCCGAGGGCAAGCCACGCGACCTGATTGCTGAACACCTGGAGCCC
>Ga0255137_1000695_pt1 | contig 11639 bp, 3 predicted proteins | sample Law_Atlam_RepC_8_FD_188548 | JGI IMG/M metagenome (GOLD analysis project Ga0255137, IMG submission 188548) | Freshwater microbial communities from St. Lawrence River, New York, United States - Law_Atlam_RepC_8d | ecosystem: Environmental > Aquatic > Freshwater > River | place: USA: New York... | reverse complement strand
AGTCAGGTACAATTTAATATAGATATGAATTTATATATGAATTACGCTTCATGGACTAATGGACAATTCCCGAGTATAGTTGTTCAATCTGTTCCACAGACTACAGGTGGTGATGATGCATTTGGAAACCCAATTAGTAAATATAATTTCTTCACAACAGAAATTAAATCAGGTACAGTACTTTCAAAAGCATGGTACACTTGGTTTATTCCTGTAATTGCAACAAACAATGAAATACAAACTGAAATCTACATAAACGCAATGGGTAACCCAACTCAACAAGAGTCTGTTGGAACTGAACCTACTATTAATAGTTATTTAGTTAACTACACAGGATCAACAATTCCTTCAGGAACTTATCGAGTTTATACGACATTCCCTAACCAAATATTTAGATTAAACAATAATAACAATATTTATTTTAGAGGTAGCGATACCCAACCATAAAATTAGTATAGAATGGCAAATCCATATAAAAATCCACAAACACCCCTATTAGCGGTTGGGACTTTTTCAGTTCAACCAAGTCAAACATTCGGTACTAATTTTAGTATATATGGTGTTGGGGGATATGTTGAGGTTTACGAACTTCAGGATTTAATATATACAATACCAACAGGATCTCAAGGAGATATAGAATTTTCAGGTAACACAATTCCAATACAATTTCAAAAAGGTAGCGGGTCAGTTTTTTCACCTGATGTTTTGACATTAAATTCTGATAACATTTCATCAGGTCGTAGAAGACTTGGTATGTTAGCATATGTATATTCAACACAAGAGATATTTCAATATAACATTCCAAATTATACAACACTTTGGAATAATGCATTGACGGCTTCAGGACCTGGAGGACCAACGGTGGTACAGTCAAAATTTGGAACTACAGTAAAAAGTAATTCAGCAGCAGGACAAGCCCTAATTAATGCTTGGACGGGGTCAACTATTCAAGGACACAGTGGCGGAACTGCAAATTCTAATTGGAGATTGTTAGACACAGGTGGTTGTTGTATTACAGGATTTACATATAATAATGATAATAGTTTTACAATATACGATGATAACGGTGGTGTGTTTACCGCATCATTTGATGTTGTTACAGGTTTAACCGTATCGGGGGGATCTCTAATTGTTAATGGTGTTAATATTACAGGCGACACTTTTACAACAGGTGGTACGTATTTTAGTGGATCAAGTACTATAGATTTATATGATAATCAAGGTGGAGTTATTAGTATTACAGGAATAACCGCATCAGGGGCCGCAGGATCAAATGGTAGTTCAGGTTCATCAGGATCAAGTGGTACTTCAGGATCAAGTGGTTCATCAGGATCCTCAGGATCTAGCGGTACTTCAGGTTCTAACGGTACTAGTGGAAGTTCAGGATCAAGTGGTACTAGTGGGTCATCAGGATCTTCAGGATCATCAGGTAGTTCAGGATCAAGTGGTACTAGTGGAACAAATGGTTCATCGGGAACTAGCGGATCTTCAGGGTCAAGTGGAAGTAGCGGCACATCAGGTAGTTCAGGGTCAAGTGGAAGTAGCGGTACGTCAGGTAGTTCAGGGTCTAGCGGTTCTGCCGGAACATCAGGATCTAGTGGATCTACAGGATCAAGTGGTAGTAGTGGATCTGCGGGAACATCAGGATCAAGTGGTAGTAGTGGATCTGCGGGAACATCAGGATCTTCAGGAACATCAGGTATAAATGGAACAAGTGGTTCTTCAGGTTCTTCAGGATCAAGCGGTTCTTCAGGATCAAGCGGATCATCTGGATCTGCAGGAACAAGCGGGTCATCAGGTATAAGCGGTACTGCAGGATCAAGCGGATCTGCAGGAATATCAGGTAGTTCAGGATCGACAGGTACAAGCGGTACGGCAGGATCAAGCGGATCTGTAGGAACATCAGGTAGTAGTGGTTCATCAGGTAGTAGTGGTTCATCAGGTAGTAGTGGTTCATCAGGTACTAGTGGTACTTCAGGATCAAATGGATCAAGTGGTACTTCAGGTACATCTGGTTCTTCAGGATCAACAGGAACTAGTGGGTCAAGCGGTAGTTCAGGATCAAGTGGGTCAAGCGGTAGTACAGGATCAAGTGGTTCATCAGGTTCAACAGGGTCTAGCGGAAGTTCAGGAACATCAGGTTCTACAGGTACATCGGGATCTAGTGGAAGTGCAGGATCTTCAGGTAGTAGCGGAAGTTCAGGAACATCAGGTAGTTCTGGATTAACAGGTACAAGTGGATCATCAGGTTCGGCAGGTTCATCGGGATCAACAGGTACATCTGGTTCAAGTGGTTCTTCAGGAACTAGCGGAAGTGTAGGTACATCGGGATCATCAGGATCAAGCGGTTCTTCAGGTAGTAGTGGATCTTCAGGATCAACGGGTACTAGTGGTAGCTCAGGTACATCGGGAACTACAGGTTCGAGTGGTAGTGCCGGATCATCAGGAAGTTCAGGTTCAACAGGTACAAGTGGAAGTAGTGGAGCAAGTGGTTCTGCAGGTTCAAGTGGAAGTTCAGGTTCTTCAGGTAGTACAGGAACATCAGGTTCTTCAGGATCAAGTGGATCTTCAGGATCAAGTGGAAGTGCTGGTTCTTCAGGATCATCAGGAACTAGCGGAAGTAGTGGATCGACAGGAACATCAGGTTCAAGTGGTAGTACAGGATCGAGTGGATCTTCAGGAACTAGCGGAACATCAGGAAGTTCAGGTTCAAGCGGAACATCAGGTGTAAGTGGTTTGTCAGGAACAAGTGGAAGTAGCGGTACCTCAGGAGTATCGGGTTCAAGTGGTAGTGCCGGATCATCAGGAAGTTCAGGTTCAACAGGTACAAGTGGAAGTAGTGGAACAAGTGGAAGTGCGGGTTCTTCAGGAAGTAGTGGTAGTACAGGTACATCAGGATCAAGTGGGACATCAGGTAGTACAGGTTCAAGTGGTTCTGCGGGTAGCTCAGGTTCTTCAGGAAGTAGTGGAACATCAGGATCTACAGGTACATCTGGTTCTAGCGGAAGCTCAGGATCAAGTGGTAGTAGTGGATCAACAGGAACATCGGGTTCATCAGGAACAAGCGGTACAACAGGAACTAGTGGATCAAGTGGTACTTCAGGTTCAAGTGGGAGTAGCGGTTCTGCCGGATCTTCAGGTTCATCAGGAACTAGTGGAAGTACAGGTACAAGTGGATCATCGGGATCTGCGGGATCAAGCGGATCATCGGGATCTACAGGTAGTTCAGGATCAAGTGGGTCAACAGGTACTAGTGGAAGTGCGGGTACAAGTGGGTCATCAGGATCTTCAGGAAGTAGTGGTAGTACAGGTACAAGTGGAACATCAGGTTCTACAGGAACAAGTGGTTCTTCAGGTTCAAGTGGAAGTAGTGGTTCTGCTGGTTCTTCAGGTTCATCAGGAACTAGTGGAAGTACAGGTACAAGTGGAACATCAGGGTCAAGTGGATCTTCAGGATCTGCGGGTAGTTCAGGTTCAAGTGGTTCAACAGGGACTAGCGGAAGCACAGGATCTAGCGGTAGTTCAGGATCTTCAGGAAGTAGTGGTAGTACAGGAACATCAGGTTCTTCAGGTACTAGTGGAAGTTCGGGTACATCGGGAACAGGTGGGTCATCAGGAAGTTCAGGTTCTGCAGGATCAAGTGGTTCTTCAGGAACTAGCGGAAGTACAGGCACATCGGGATCAAGTGGAAGTGCTGGGTCAAGTGGTTCATCAGGATCTGCAGGTAGTTCAGGAAGTAGTGGTAGTACAGGTACATCAGGGTCAAGTGGAACATCAGGTACTACAGGTACAAGCGGATCTTCAGGATCAACAGGTACATCGGGATCAAGTGGATCATCAGGAAGTAGTGGAAGTGCCGGATCTTCAGGATCAACAGGTACAAGTGGAAGTAGTGGAACATCAGGTAGTACAGGTACAAGCGGATCTTCAGGTAGTAGTGGATCAACAGGAACATCAGGTTCTGCAGGGTCGTCAGGTTCTGCAGGGTCGTCAGGTTCAAGTGGAAGTGCTGGTTCTTCAGGTATATCAGGTAGTTCAGGTTCTGCCGGATCAAGCGGGTCTTCAGGTTCAACAGGAACTAGTGGATCAAGTGGTACATCAGGGTCCGCAGGGTCAAGTGGTAGTGCTGGATCATCAGGAACTTCAGGTTCAACAGGTACAAGTGGAAGTAGTGGAACATCGGGAACAGGTGGGTCATCAGGTAGTTCAGGAAGTGCTGGATCTGCAGGATCAAGCGGGTCTTCAGGAACATCAGGTAGTGCAGGTACAAGTGGTACTACAGGAAGTTCAGGATCAAGTGGGTCATCAGGTAGTAGTGGTTCGTCAGGAACTAGTGGTACAACAGGATCTAGTGGTTCTGCGGGATCTTCAGGTAGTAGTGGAAGTTCGGGTACAAGTGGATCTGTAGGTACATCAGGATCTGCAGGATCAAGTGGTAGTTCAGGATCATCAGGAACTAGCGGTACAACAGGTTCAAGTGGAAGTAGTGGTTCTGCAGGATCTTCAGGATCTAGCGGAACATCAGGTATAAGTGGGTCAAGTGGTAGTTCAGGTTCTAGCGGAAGTACAGGATCATCAGGAACTTCAGGATCATCAGGAACAAGTGGAAGTTCGGGTACATCTGGTACTACAGGATCAAGCGGTACCTCAGGTGTAAGTGGTTTGTCAGGAACAAGTGGAAGTAGCGGTACCTCAGGAGTATCGGGATCAAGCGGTAGTACAGGATCAAGTGGTTCTTCAGGAAGTTCAGGATCTAGTGGAAGTTCAGGTATTAGTGGGACATCAGGTTCAAGCGGTAGCTCAGGTTCAAGCGGTTCTTCAGGGACTAGCGGAAGTGTAGGTACATCAGGGTCAAGTGGTTCTTCAGGTAGTAGTGGTTCTTCAGGAAGTTCAGGATCAACAGGATCAAGTGGTAGTACAGGTACTAGTGGTTCATCAGGAATAAGTGGGACATCAGGATCAAGCGGAAGTACGGGATCATCAGGTAGTTCAGGAACATCAGGATCAAGTGGTTCTTCAGGAACATCAGGTTCTTCAGGGACATCAGGAACAAGTGGGTCTGCAGGTTCAAGTGGAAGTGCTGGATCTTCAGGATCAACAGGTACAAGCGGAAGTAGTGGTTCTGCAGGATCTTCAGGTTCAACAGGAACATCAGGTTCTAGCGGAAGTACAGGTTCTTCAGGAAGTAGTGGGTCTGCAGGATCTTCAGGTTCAACAGGAACTAGCGGATCAAGTGGTACATCAGGGACTACAGGTTCAAGTGGGTCTAGCGGAAATTCAGGATCTTCAGGAACATCAGGTAGTGCAGGTACAAGTGGTACCAACGGTACTTCAGGGTCTAGTGGATCATCAGGTAGTTCAGGTTCAAGTGGGTCAACAGGAACTAGCGGAAGCGCCGGATCAAGTGGTTCGTCAGGATCTTCAGGTTCAACGGGAACAAGTGGGAGTGTAGGAACATCAGGATCTGCAGGGTCTAGCGGAAGTTCAGGTTCAACAGGATCAAGTGGGTCTTCAGGATCTTCAGGTAGTTCAGGAAGTAGTGGTTCTACAGGAACATCAGGATCAAGTGGTACTTCAGGTGCGAATGGTACAAGTGGAAGTTCAGGGTCTAGCGGAAGTGCAGGATCAAGTGGTAGTAGCGGATTAACAGGAACATCAGGTTCCTCAGGAACAAGTGGAAGTAGTGGAACATCAGGATCTAGCGGAAGTGCAGGTTCTAGCGGAAGTAGTGGATCAACAGGAACATCAGGTTCTTCAGGAACAAGTGGTGCCAATGGTACTTCAGGATCAAGCGGTTCATCAGGATCATCAGGATCAACAGGAACTAGTGGAAGTTCGGGAACAAGTGGATCTTCAGGATCTGCAGGTAGTAGTGGAAGTTCAGGATCAACAGGAACAAGTGGATCTTCAGGTACATCAGGTACAACAGGATCAAGTGGGTCTTCAGGGAGCTCGGGTTCAACAGGATCGAGTGGAAGTACAGGTACATCAGGATCTTCAGGATTAAGTGGTAGTAGTGGATCTTCAGGGTCAACGGGAACAAGTGGAAGTTCAGGTGTTAGTGGAACATCGGGATCTAGCGGTAGTTCAGGTTCAAGCGGTTCTTCAGGGACTAGCGGAAGTGTAGGTACATCAGGATCAAGTGGTTCTTCAGGGTCAACAGGTACTAGCGGAAGTGCTGGAACAAGCGGATCATCAGGATCTAGCGGAAGTGCAGGTTCTAGCGGAAGTTCAGGATCCGCAGGGACAAGTGGATCATCAGGTGTTAGTGGAACTAGCGGTAGTTCGGGATCAAGTGGAAGTAGTGGATCGACAGGTACATCGGGATCTGCCGGAACATCAGGTACAACAGGATCAAGTGGATCTAGCGGTAGTTCCGGATCTTCAGGTAGTTCAGGATCAACAGGTACTAGTGGAAGTGCGGGTACAAGTGGATCAACAGGTACATCAGGATCAAGTGGTTCTTCAGGTTCGGCAGGAAGTTCAGGTTCTACAGGAACAAGTGGATCTGCAGGAAGTAGCGGAAGTTCAGGGACAAGTGGTTCTTCAGGATCAACTGGTACTAGTGGAAGTAGTGGAACATCAGGAACTACAGGAACAAGCGGATCATCAGGAAGTAGTGGTTCTGCAGGATCTTCAGGTAGTTCAGGATCAACAGGTACTAGTGGAAGTTCAGGTGTTAGTGGAACATCGGGATCTAGCGGTAGTTCAGGATCATCAGGTTCAAGCGGTTCTACAGGTACTTCAGGGACATCAGGTTCTGCAGGAACAAGTGGTGCTAATGGTACTTCAGGAAGTTCTGGATCTAGCGGAAGTGCAGGTACAAGTGGGACATCAGGAAGTAGTGGAAGTTCAGGGTCTTCAGGTTCAACGGGAACAAGCGGAAGCTCAGGAACATCAGGATCTGCAGGGTCTAGCGGAAGTTCAGGTTCAACAGGAACTTCTGGATCTTCAGGATCATCAGGAAATAGTGGAACAAGTGGGTCTTCAGGATCGAGCGGTTCATCAGGTACATCAGGTAGTGTAGGTACAAGTGGAAGCGCTGGATCAAGTGGATCGTCAGGAAATAGTGGGACATCGGGATCAAGCGGTTCTGCAGGTTCAAGTGGTACTTCTGGTTCATCGGGAACAAGTGGGGCTAATGGTACTTCAGGGTCTAGTGGATCATCAGGTAGTTCGGGATCGACAGGTACTAGTGGAAGTGCGGGATCATCAGGATCAAGTGGGTCTACCGGCACTTCAGGAAGTGCTGGAACATCAGGTTCATCAGGAAGTAGTGGTTCTTCGGGGTCATCAGGATCTGCAGGGACAAGTGGATCTTCAGGCACATCAGGTGCTAACGGATCATCAGGAAGTTCAGGTTCAAGTGGAAGTAGTGGTTCTTCGGGTACATCAGGTACTAGTGGATCTAGTGGTACATCAGGTACTAGAGGATCTTCAGGTTCAAGTGGAAGTTCGGGATCTACAGGTACTTCAGGTTCATCGGGAACAAGTGGTGTTAATGGTACTTCAGGATCATCAGGTAGTAGTGGAAGTACAGGATCAAGTGGTTCTTCAGGTTCAACAGGAACTAGCGGAAGTTCGGGTACAAGTGGAACTTCAGGTAGTAGTGGTTCTGCGGGATCTTCAGGTAGCAGTGGTTCATCAGGAACATCAGGATCTAGCGGAAGTGCGGGGTCATCAGGTTCAAGTGGTTCATCAGGGACATCAGGTGCTAATGGTACTAGCGGAAGTAGTGGAACATCAGGTTCTGCAGGTAGTTCAGGATCAAGTGGAAGTAGTGGTTCCTCAGGTTCAACAGGAACTAGCGGAAGTTCGGGTACAAGTGGTTCCTCAGGTAGTAGTGGTTCTTCTGGATCTTCGGGGTCTGCAGGAACAAGTGGTTCTTCTGGAACATCAGGGGCAAACGGTACATCAGGATCAAGTGGTTCTTCAGGTAGTTCAGGTTCATCAGGAACTAGTGGAAGTGCGGGAACAAGCGGATCAAGTGGTACCTCAGGTACGAGAGGTTCTTCAGGATCAAGTGGTAGTAGTGGTTCTTCGGGATCAACAGGAACTAGCGGTTCATCGGGAACATCAGGAGCGAACGGTACATCAGGATCAAGCGGTTCTGCCGGTAGTAGTGGTTCTTCAGGAAGTTCAGGAAACAGTGGGACTTCGGGTTCTAGCGGAACATCAGGTTCTGTAGGTACAAGTGGTTCTGCAGGGTCTTCAGGCTCATCAGGAACATCAGGTTCTAGCGGAAGTGCGGGATCATCAGGATCAAGTGGTTCTTCAGGGACTTCGGGATCATCAGGTACATCAGGTGCGAATGGTACTAGCGGAAGTAGCGGTTCTGCGGGAAGTAGTGGATCTTCAGGTACTTCAGGTGCTAATGGTACAAGCGGATCGTCAGGTAGTAGTGGTTCATCAGGTACTTCAGGTGCTAACGGTACATCAGGTTCTAGTGGCTCTTCAGGGTCTGCTGGCAGTAGCGGTTCATCAGGATCTACGGGAACAAGTGGAAGTAGTGGTACATCAGGTTCAAGTGGGTCTTCAGGTTCAACAGGTACTAGTGGTTCATCAGGAATAAGTGGAACTAGTGGGTCTTCGGGTTCTAGTGGAAGTGCGGGATCAAGTGGTTCATCAGGTTCTACAGGTACAAGTGGAAGTAGTGGTACTTCAGGTGCGAATGGAACATCAGGGTCAAGTGGATCTTCAGGATCTGCGGGTAGTTCAGGTTCAAGTGGTTCAACAGGGACATCAGGTAGTTCAGGTACATCAGGGGCTAACGGTACTTCAGGTTCAAGTGGAAGTTCGGGTTCTTCGGGATCTACAGGTACTAGCGGAAGTTCGGGAACATCAGGTGCTAATGGAACAAGCGGTTCTTCAGGATCTAGCGGAAGTTCAGGTTCAAGTGGAACATCAGGTGCTAATGGAACAAGTGGTTCTTCAGGAAGTTCAGGTTCTGCGGGATCAAGTGGAACATCAGGTAGTAGTGGTTCTACAGGGACAAGCGGTTCATCAGGTACTTCAGGAGCTAACGGAACATCAGGTTCAAGTGGGTCTTCAGGTTCAAGTGGGTCTTCAGGAACTTCGGGATCATCAGGTACATCAGGTGCGAATGGTACTAGTGGAAGTAGTGGAAGTAGTGGATCGTCAGGTTCTAGTGGTTCTGCGGGAAGTAGTGGAACAAGTGGATCTAGCGGTACTTCAGGTACGAGAGGTTCTTCAGGATCAAGTGGAAGTTCTGGTTCTACAGGAAGTTCAGGAACAAGTGGAAGTTCAGGTACAAGTGGTGTTAGTGGATCTTCAGGTACAAGTGGTGTTAGTGGATTAAATGGTACAAATGGATCGTCAGGTTCAAGCGGTAACAGTGGAACATCAGGTTCGGCAGGAAGTTCAGGATCTAGCGGTTCATCAGGAAATAGCGGAACAAGTGGATCTTCAGGAACATCAGGGGCAAATGGTACATCAGGTTCTAGTGGGTCATCAGGGTCAAGCGGTACTTCAGGTACAAGAGGTTCTTCAGGTTCAAGCGGTTCATCTGGATCTTCAGGAACAAGTGGTGCTAATGGTACTTCAGGAAGTTCAGGTTCAAGCGGTAATAGCGGTACATCAGGTTCTAGTGGTAGTGCGGGATCATCAGGATCAAGTGGTTCTACAGGAACATCAGGATCAAGTGGTACTTCAGGTGCGAATGGTACTAGCGGAAGTAGCGGTTCTGCAGGAAGTAGTGGATCATCAGGTTCTTCAGGAACAAGTGGTGCTAATGGTACTTCAGGATCTTCAGGAAGTAGTGGAAGTTCAGGATCGAGCGGAAATAGTGGAACTTCAGGTTCTTCGGGTACTTCAGGATCTGTAGGTACAAGCGGATCATCAGGGTCTAGCGGTAACAGTGGTACATCAGGGTCAAGTGGATCGTCAGGGAATAGTGGTACAAGTGGAAGTGCTGGAACAAGCGGTTCTTCGGGTACATCAGGTGCTAACGGATCATCAGGATCTTCAGGGTCATCAGGAAATAGCGGAACATCAGGATCTAGTGGTTCTTCGGGTTCTGTTGGAACAAGTGGAAGTGCGGGTACATCAGGATCAAGCGGAAATAACGGTACAAGCGGATCTTCAGGTAGTTCAGGTAATAGTGGTACATCAGGTTCAAGCGGAACATCAGGTGCCAATGGTACATCAGGTTCCTCAGGAAGTTCAGGTAATAGTGGAACAAGTGGATCTTCAGGAACAAGTGGTGCAAACGGTACTTCAGGGTCTAGTGGTAATTCAGGAACAAGCGGATCTTCAGGTTCAAGCGGAAGTTCGGGTTCTTCAGGGACAAGTGGTTCTTCAGGTACTTCAGGAACAAGAGGATCTTCAGGTTCAAGCGGAAGTTCGGGTTCTTCAGGGACAAGCGGTGCTAATGGTACTTCAGGATCTTCAGGGTCAAGTGGATCGTCAGGTACATCGGGAGCGAATGGAACTAGTGGTTCTTCAGGTTCATCAGGAAATAGCGGAACAAGTGGATCGTCAGGTACATCGGGAGCGAATGGAACTTCAGGTTCATCAGGAAGTAGTGGTAATTCAGGGACTTCGGGATCAAGTGGTACAAGTGGAGCCGCGGGAGCACCTGGTACTTCAGGTAGTTCAGGAAGTAGTGGAAACTCAGGTACTTCAGGTTCTAGCGGAACATCAGGAGCAAACGGAACTTCAGGATCATCAGGTTCAAGTGGTAATAGCGGAACTTCAGGTTCAAGTGGTACATCAGGTGCAAACGGAACTTCAGGTTCGTCAGGTTCATCGGGTAATAGTGGAACAAGTGGATCTTCAGGATCTTCAGGTAGTAGTGGAAACTCAGGAACCTCAGGTTCTAGCGGTACAAGTGGAGCGGCAGGAGCACCGGGAACATCAGGTAGTTCAGGATCATCAGGAAATAGTGGAACATCAGGCTCATCAGGAAGTTCAGGAAACTCAGGGAATGATGGATCGAATTCAGGTAGATGGATATACAGATCAGGAGGTGGTCTCCCTAGTGCAACATTTTTTACAAGTGCTTCGGCAACAATATCAACAACAACCGATATTTACGTTCATACATCCGATATTAATAGTACTAATTACTCGGTTTGGTTTTCGGCAATTGATTCAATACAAGCGTTAGGTAATCCGGTTTATTTACAAGTTACTCAAGTAGGTAGTAATAATATTATTGGTATTTGGACTGTTACTGCTCTTACAGTTTCGGGATCTGTGTATCGTTTTGGTGTAACCAATGTAGTTGCAAATGGAACCTTTACTAGTGACTTTACATACACAATATCTTGGGTTTATAATGGATTGGATGGTACAAGCGGTTCTTCAGGATCTTCAGGTAATAGTGGTACATCAGGATCAAGTGGTTCTTCAGGTGCTAATGGTGCACCAGGATCATCAGGATCAAGTGGTTCTTCAGGATCATCAGGAACAAGCGGAGCAAATGGTACTTCAGGATCTAGCGGTTCTTCAGGTACTGCAGGTGCTAGTATTGTAATAAATTCAAACACGAATAATTACTTACTAACTGCAACGGGCACTGCAAACACTGTACAAGGAGAACTCAATGCTCAGTTTGATGGTACAACTATGACCTTATCGAAAGATAGCACAAGTCCTAACATATCAATGACAGACAG
>Ga0255137_1000689_pt1 | contig 11703 bp, 10 predicted proteins | sample Law_Atlam_RepC_8_FD_188548 | JGI IMG/M metagenome (GOLD analysis project Ga0255137, IMG submission 188548) | Freshwater microbial communities from St. Lawrence River, New York, United States - Law_Atlam_RepC_8d | ecosystem: Environmental > Aquatic > Freshwater > River | place: USA: New York... | reverse complement strand
ATGGCAGGTCGTGCGCTGAACGAATATGCGACCACTTCAGTCGGCTTTCGATTACGAGCACGAGCACGTAACGCCGCACTCTCGTGCTTGTGCTTCCGCTCGTTATCGTTCTCGGAAACCGGGGACCAGTTTGTTTCCGTCAGAGGCAGAGCGTGTGTTGAACAGACATACGACCGCTTCAGGCTGCTTTCGATTACGAGCACGAGCACCGTTTCACTGAGCACGAGCACGCAACGCCCCACTCTCGTGCTTGTGCTCCTGCTCGTTATCGTGCTCGGATAATGGGGACCAGTTTTGTTTCCGTCATAGGCAGGTCGTGTGTTGAACGAATATGCGACCACTTCAGTCGGCTTTCGATAACGAGCACGAGCACGTAACGCCGCACTCTCGTGCTTGTGCTTCCGCTCGCTATCGCGCTCGGAAAACGGGACCAGTTGTGTTTCCGTCATAGGCAGGTCGTGTGTTGAAAGAACATTCGACCACTTCAGGCTGTTTTCGATTACGAGCACGAGCACCGTTTTACTGAGCACGAGCACGCAACGCCCCACTATCAATTGCACTCAATGAATGTTCAGTCCAAATAACAACTCAAACGGTACTGATCTCCACCGCGAGTAGCTTTTTCAACCCTACAAACGGCTCTTGATCTCCTTGACTTTGTCGGCCGTCTCGGTCCCTTTGTAAAAGTCGTCGAGTGGATAACAACCCGAAGGCAATCCATTTCGTGGCGCTGTTGTGCAATCGGAGAAAGTTCGACAAACAAGCTTTCGCTTACTCGTTCCCTCCAGTAACGCATCCATCATCGCTTGTGGATACGAAAGGACGCTTCGTCCTACCCCCATGAAGTCGGTCCATCCATTGTGAACATTGTGCACGGCCGCAGCGGGCATGAACTCTTGGAGGTAGGAATATCCAGAGCCTACAACCAGAATTCTGGGGTTCTTTTTCTTGATTTGTCGCGTGACAGAAAATTGCTTGGCAACGGAGATCAAAGGATCTTCGTGCGGTTGATACCCATCCGACGGAGGAAATGCAGCGGGCCTCAGAAGGTGCGGGGTATAGTAGGGACTCCCAGCGGAAACATTCAGCAAGCTGACTCCTTCTGCTTGTAGCCACTCGATGACTTGTTGTGGTTCCGTGAGATCTACCTCAAGTGGATTTTGTTCGTTCATACCGAAGCCCCATTGATATGGGAGCAGAGCTTCGAAAGCACGCGGTCGACCTTGTCCTAGTTTCCCTTCAACAGCGGTATCGGGATTAGGTTCGTGAGGAATTGTATCGAAAGCGCTAAGCCGAACTCCGATCCCCATGTGCGGAACAGCCTTACGTATCCCCCGAATGATTTCCAAGAGTAGTCTGGCACGATTTTCCAAACTACCCCCGAAGCTATCTTGACGGGTTCTAGCAGAAAGGAATTCGTGTAGCAGATATCCATGACAGGCTTTTACATCGACGAATTCTGCGCCGATTTCCCAAGCCAATTTCGCCGCTCGAATGTAGTCTTCGATGAGCCCTTTGAGTTCCGCTTCAGTCCATAAATTTTCATCGCCTGTGACACTGAACTTTGCATCGAGGAGTGGGTGGCGATGCGCGATTTTCGGTTCCCATTTCGGCCCGTTGGGACGGCAGAATCTGCCAGAGTGAGTCAATTGAAAACCGACAATCAAGTCGTCGGTGTATTCCCACCGTTCCTTGTGAGCGGTTTTAAGCCCTCGGAGTAACTCAGCGATTCCTTCTCGGTTGCGCTCGATGAGAATTAGTTGATTGGGATTGGCGCGACCGTCAGGCCTTACCGCCATCGCTTCCCCCCCCCAAATCAACTTCGCTCCCGATTCGCCGAATCGACGCCAACGCCTTTGCATCGGCTCGGTGATGCCACCTTCTGTAGTCCCGTCCCAACCTTCCATTGGCTGTACTGCAATACGATTGCCGATGACTATGCCTTGCCATGAAATAGGTGTGAATAGCGGGCTGTTAAGCCCTTCTTGCACAGACCTTGCAAGAGGAATGTCGATGCCAAGAGACTTGGTATGCGCAGCAAATTGTTCTTGTGTCTTTAAGGATGCCAATTTAGTCAGAACGTACATTTTCAGATCTTTCAAGGCGACTTCACCAAGCGTCGGTAGATGCGTTCACCGATGTGCTGTTGGTAGGAAAAAGTAAAATGCCTGCATGCAATAAATTTGCGATTTGGAATAACTCGCGGATTGCCCCGTGGATCAACTCGCGGACTAGGCTGTGGACTAGGTTAAGGCAGCGGGGCTGTTGCCTCAAGCTTTGCAGGTCGCACGAACACCCAAAGTGTCAGTGCTGCCCCAAACAATATACCAACGATACTGACCCATTGAGCGATACTAAGACTCGTACCGAACTGTCCAGCTTCATCGACGCGAATGATCTCTTCAATAAACCGCAACACTCCATAGACCAACCATCCCGACCCGAACACCAACCCGGGACGCGATGCCCAACCTTTGATACTCGTACTCCAAAAACACAACAGGAATCCTGTAATCGAAGCATAAATTTGAGATGGATGCACCGGCAAACTCTTCGTCGGCAACTCTGACACGACAAAGCTACCTCGGTCGGTACGAACCACTCCCTCAAGCGGAGGTGCTCGGTGCGAACGTACGAGCGAAGCTTGAGTCTCGACATCCACAGGCACGGCCCCGATTTCAATTGCTCGCACGCGATCCCCAACTTGCATACCCTGCTTCTGTGCCCAACTTCCCGGATCGATCGAGGTAACTTCCAAAGTCTCTTTAGCTCCTTCCCCCTCGGCTCCCTTACCGGATGGCGTACCGGATGACTGGCCGGATGACTGGCCGGATGATTTGGTATGCAATCCGAGCAATCTTCCTGTCTCAAACTGATCGATGTATGCCGGAGATCCTTTCGGAAACTCAATCGATGGGGTCGCGGTCTCGCAGATACCACCAAAGCAACATCCGTTGAGCAAACATCCTAAACGACCAAAAGCCAAACCGATAAAAAAGGCTGGTACGATCGCATCGAGTAACAAGATAGGCTGGACTCGCCGCATAATCGCCCAACTGAGGATCCCGACTATCCCCCCAAGCACTGCGCCGTAAACGACCAATCCGCCTTCGGTGAATTGCAAGGCAATCCAAAGCTTTTGCGCAAGCGTCTCTCCATCGAGCTCGCTCCACTTCTGGACTACATAAAACAATCTCGCTCCGAATAACCCACCGATCACGGTGAATAATACCAACCCCACAAACGACTCTTTAGGAACACCTAGCTGCAATACGCGACGGTACGACAACACGGTCGCCGACAACACGCCGATCATCATCATCAATCCATAACCGCGAACCGGTAAGCCGATGACGATCTCATCCGCGGTCCCCGCTGCTACCTTGGCTTCCACCATCGGTAAAACTATTCCCAAAATCGCAGCACCCAACCCCCAGTTGAATACCTGATCCCCCCAATGCGTGGGTTCAACTTGCGCCCCGTTGCCCCCTTTGGATTGCCCCGTCGATGCACCCCTAAGCCGCGTATAAAGAAACCATGTCACAGCGATATAAACAAGAAGCCCGAGCATCCCCCAGCTGATCCAACCAAAAAGAGGTAAAGGCCCAACTTGATGAGGCAGGTAGAACAATGTTTGACGCATAAGGAACTACCTTGGCTGTTTCCAAAAAAGAACGACTGCTACCTAACTCGAATTCAAACCACCAAAACTCAAGAACATAGTCTCAGCGGCAATCAATCGTCGCATTATCGATCAAGCGTGTCGAACCCAATCGCGCTGCGATTATCCCGACCACACTTGCCTGGATCTCAGAGATTGGCTCCAAGGTTACTGGATCGACAATTGCAGCATAGTCGATGCTGTCGACCGGTGCGGCTAAGAGTTCCTGCCGCATCGCACCCTCCACTGCTTGAACGTCTCTCTCACCACGCTCGACCAATCGCTCTGCGATTCGCAAAGCCCGGATTAATCCCAAAGCCCTATGCCGTTGCTCTTCTGATAAATAACGGTTTCGACTGCTCATCGCTAGACCATCGGGTTCCCGTATCGTCTGACAAGCCTCGATGCATACAGGGATATTCAAGTCGCGAACCATCGCTCGGATCACTGCCAATTGCTGATAGTCTTTGCGACCAAAATAAGCGATGTCGGCGGGAATCATCTGGAAAAGCTTCAACACGATGGTGCACACGCCACGGAAATGACCAGGGCGAATCTCCCCTTCCCAACGCGAGGAGACCTGCGGTGGCTCAACGTATGTCGAATGGCCAACACCATACATTTGCGCTTCGGTCGGCGTGAACACATAGTCACATCCGGCTTGATCCAGCTTCTCTAAATCCTCGTCCAAGGTCCGTGGATATTTAGAAAGATCTTCCTTGGGCCCGAACTGCGTTGGATTCACAAATATAGTGGCTACGGCGCAATCGCAATTGCTTTTGGCTTGCCGCACAAGCGACACATGCCCTTCGTGCAACGCACCCATGGTCGGTACCAACCCGACACGTTTTCCTTCCAAGCGTTCGCGCAACACATGCGAGTAAATCTCTGCCGACGTCGAAAAGACCTTCATGATCTATCCAAAGTAAGCGACAGCGTTTTGAAAGATTTTCAGTCCATCGCCATGCTTAGGCAAGCTTTCTTGCCGAGTCCAAGCGGGATGATTCGTCGGGTCGAGAAATCGCTCTGGGTGGGGCATTAAACCGAATATACGCCCAGTCGGATCGCAAATACCGGCAATGTTCCCTTCGGCTCCGTTCGGGTTTACTGGAAACGGCAGTACTGATTCTCCAGTGTTACCGCCAGCATCGCAGTACCTCACGGCGATCTGCTTGTTCCGCCCCAAAGCTTCCCGCGCTGCGGCATCTCTGGTTAGCAGGCGACCTTCCGCATGCGCCATCGGCAAATAGATCTGATCGATGCCTCGAAGAAAAACGCAATGATCCGACTCGGGCTTGAGATGAACCCACCGAGTCTCGAACCTCGCCTGATTGTTCCATGTCAGCGTCGCAGGGGGCGACTCCTCGGCTTCGTCGAAGAATATCCCTAACCGCATCATGATTTGGAATCCATTGCAGATCCCCAAAACCAAACGATCCTTCGCCTTGAACGATTCAAGGGTCTCAGAAAGCTTCGTTTGCCACTGAACTGCCGCGATTCGACCCGCGGCGATATCGTCGCCGTAGCTAAATCCGCCAGGAAAACAGAGTATTTGATAAGACTGAGCGATTGCAGGTTGCTCAATGAGCTGATTCACATGAAGTCGAACCGCCTCTGCACCCGCTAATTCGAACGCATACGCAGTCTCAACATCGCAATTGGTCCCTGGAGCTCGCACGACGAGCACGCGTGGCTTGGTCATCCTAAGCGGATCCTCTCTCCATTGCCTCAGCGACAATCAGCTTCGCCTTAGCAACAATCAGTCGGTTTCAATTCCCAATCCTGCAACGAACTCCACTTCGACGTACCCATAGCAAGACCCCTTACCTGAGACAACAAAGCACCTGAGACTACGAAGCAGATCCTCGCTCTTATCATACCCGTCTTGAGGATTCTTGTGCAGACCGCTTAAAGCGACAACACCGCAATCGGCTGACCCGTTTTCTGGATCAACCTCCTTGCGGTGCTGAAAATTTTCTATTGCCGGCACTGAGCCACTCAAAAAAACTGAGCCACTCAAAAAAACTGAGCCACTCAAAAAAACTGGGCCACTCAAAAAAACTGGGCCACTCAAAAAACTGGTCCAACGCTTAAGAAACGGACCAGCGATCAAGCCACGGAGCCAACTTCCCCCCTCGCGTTGTCACGTGCGGAAGATAACGTGTGCTCCGAACAGCAAAACCTCAAAACAGTAAAACTACTGTGGCAAACGGCCTTCGTTGACTGCTGGCAATGGCCCATTCAAGGCCTTCATGAACTCAACCAAATCTGCCTTGTCTTGAGCGGTCAAATCAAGTTTTTTGATCTTGTCGCTCAAGTAAGGGTTTGCATGCCCACCCTTGGCATACCATTCAACGACTTCTTCCAACGTTTTTTGGCTTCCATCGTGCATGTAGGGCCCATTATGCTCGACATTTCGCAACGTCGGAGTCTTGAATGCTCCCTTATCTTTATCCTGCTTAGTCTGCTCAAAACGACCCAAGTCAGGCTTCGCTGCATCCATCCCTACGCCGAGGTTGTGGTACAGTTCGTCGGTGAAATTCGCTCCGACGTGGCAAGCTGAGCAGTTGGACTTTGCACTGAAGAAAAGGTCTCGACCACGCTTTGCCGATTCGCTCATCGGATTCTCATCGCTGGCCTTTTTCAACGCGACGTATTTCTCATAATTTGCTTGATCGTCTTCCTTGAAATCGTCGAGATCCTCTAATTGCTCTGCGAACGCTTCCTCGAACTTCCTCAGTGGCTCGTAGTGATCATAGGGGCTTGAACCGGTAACGATCGTTCGCTCGAAAGCAGCAATCGCTTTGCCCACATTATCAATGTTCGGTACCGCGCCGAAGACTTTCTCGAACTGCATCCGATAACCATCGTTTGCCGCCAAGAATTTCACAACTGCATCGTGCGTATTTCCCATCTCGATCGGGTTTGCAATTGGCCCGACTGCCTGGGCTTCGAGACTGTCAGCACGACCATCCCAAAACTGAGCTTTGCTCAAAATCCGGTTCATCGATGTCGGTGAGTTGCGTCCACCTAGCTGACCTTTGACACCGACTCCGAACTGTGTGTTTGCACCGTAGCCCGCCGAAGGATGGTGGCAATCCGCACAACTGACCGTCGCATCTTTCGAAAGTCGCTTGTCGAAGTAAAGCTGTCGACCGAGCTCGATCTTCGCTCGTGTGAGCGGGTTGTTTTCTGGAATGTAGATCGCCCCCTTGCCCGCAGAGAGCCCTTCAGGCAACTCTACCGACAAAGTGTCGTGGTTGGCTGGATTGCTCAAGTATTCGCGAATAGCGGTGACATCCAGCGCGCCATTACCTGGGATTCCCGATGTCAAGCTTGCGTCTCCAAGCTTCACATTTTCCGCCGCGTGGGCGACTGGAAAAGCACACAGTCCGACCAAAACACTACGAATCCAAAGTTTCATCGTTTCAACCTAATAATAGTGTGTGAAATCAAGGACGACCGGAACGCATCCTGCGAAGGGATCCCCTTAAACTACTCTAAAAAGGGGTCTCGCCGCCTGCGAAACGCCCCAAATGACTCGTTTAGAGCCACCGGTTATTGTATTACCAAGGCAATCGCGGAATTACAGGAAGGATCTTTTCAGACTAAACCGCAAAGCTTTTCAGATTCGAACAAAAATTTTCTGCCTGTAAAGCCAATACAAAATCAGCCAGAACAACGTCAGAACAAGCCCGCCGTAAACCAGCGTTTCCACTGGCTGAGGAACGACTCGTTCGATCAACCAATCGAAATGGCGTCTCAAAGCGAGTTTCGTCCACTCTTCCATCGTCCAACTCATGGTGTAAGCCACAATCGAATTCGCACCAATCACTCGGAAGAAGAATGCCCAACGCGTTGAATTTCCGAAATCGCAAATCAAATAAAGCAGAAACAACCAAGCGAAGCACAGCCCTCCGCTCCAAAGGGTCCAGGTCGGCGTCCAGATACGTTTAACAATAGGACATAAGCCTGCCGCTTCTAAGCCCCAAGCAAGCGACAAACAAACAACCGTTGCGGTGGCAAAGTGTGCGAAGCGTCGTTTTAAGGTCCAGTCTGCACGTAGCCATTCGCCGGCCACTAGCCCCAGCAGCATCGTTGCCAGAGTTGGGATAAAACTAAGGGTACAGTAGCCGCCCGATGAGTAAGCAAACGGCTCTTCACGAAAGAACAAGTTCATCCACCAAACGTCAAAGGCCCAAGCGACATTGCTGTTTTTGTTCCAATGCGCGCCGAACCCTTCTTCGTGATGCGGCCAATTCGCTGGTACTCCCACCGATGCATAATCAAAGTCTGGTGCAGGTAGTTGACTGAATGCGAATAGCGCCCAATACCCAACAAGTATCGCACCGGCTCCTAAAGCAGACACGTACCATTTACGACCAGCGAATAAGAACAAGAACGTGTACCCGAGCCCAATCTGGGTCAATGTGTCATCAAACGTAAAGTTCGTGTACATCTTTCCGAGACTACGCAAGAAAATCCCAAAGAAGACCAGAATGAAACTTCGTCCGATAGCATGGATCAACATCGCTCTATAAGATTGGCCTTGCTCACTTCGTTTGGCAAACGAAAAAGCTAGGGCTGCACCTACTAAGAACGAAAAGCCAGGCTGGATCAAGTCATGCAAGGAGCAACCTCGCCAAGGTACATGTGATGTGTGAAAGACGATCGTATCGAGCAAGCTTTGCGCGGTTGACGACAACCGCCCTCGGTAACGCACCAAGCCACTCCAGTGCAAGACTTCTGCGAGCATCAGGAACATCACCATACCCCGATACACATCGATGCTTACGCAACGGCGAGCAGGCAGCTTCGCAGCTACAACATCGCGAGTTTCGACCGTTGAGGTTTCCGCTGTGTTGCTCGTCATGGATAGTATTATCTGTCGCGAAAGGTTGGTGAGATAAAGTCGATCAGCGGGCTGCCGGCCACCAGCAAAAACCCGAACAACCAAGGGACGTTATCCCAGAGGCCAGGAGGTAACAACAACGCAGCCGACAGCAACCCGAAAGCTGCCATCAGAAAGAATTCCGGTCTCATCGGACGCTGCCAAGCTGAAAACCAAAGCAATACAACCCAGAACGCCATCACCAACCCCACAACTCCCATCGCCATCCATGCAAAGAGGATCAACAGGGCCAAGTGGATTAGGTAATAGTACGTCAGGCGGAAGGAGAACCAACTCACAACGAGTTTAAGTAGGTTGTTTAAAGTTTTCATGCTGGAATGGATTCTACCCCACTTTCCCACGGAGTTCGAGTTCCAACAACAGCTTCTTGACATCTATCCCACCGGCAAAACCGACCATGGCTCCATCGCTACCGACCACCCGATGACATGGAACAACAATTCCTAACGGATTTCGATTCAGTGCCCCACCTACCGCCCGAGCCCCCTTCGGCATTCCAATTCGTTTCGCGAGCTCTCCATAAGTCGTGGTTTGCCCGTACGGAACCTCCAACAAAGCCTTCCACACAGAATTTTGAAACTCCGTCCCCGTGAATTTCAGCGGCAGACTAAACTCTCGTAATCGGCCTTGTGAATAAGCCACTAATTGCTCGACCGCTTGATCGACCACTTGCAGCAAATCGGTATCCTCGGTCGACAGCCCCAGCGCTCCGGGTTGCTCACGAACAAGCGGCCGATCAACTTGAACCCACGCATTGGAATCCAACGTGTGTCCCTCCGACGCACTCCGACGGCTTTTTGAGCGACTCCCCAAGCGAGCTGACCTCCAACCAACAGCATGCTCAGCGCTTTCATTCTCCAGATGGACTTCGACCAAAGCCAAGTCCGCTTGGCTAACCAAGATCTGAAACCGCCCCAGTTGCGATGGAAATGAAACCGATAGCAACAATCCAACTCCCGTATCGATGTGCCACATGCGACCTTGCATAAGTACGTTTTGCGGTTCGCTCATGATCTCACCTCGGCATCGCTACCACTGCGGCACGCTGTTCAAGACCACCCAGTAAAACGTTCCCATGAACGCAGCAAGGGTTAGCATCCACCAAGCGATTCGCAGTGCGCTGCGGATATTCGGGAAAATGACTGTAAGGAGAACATCAAGTAACACGTGAACGGTTGGCAAGAAACACAGCAGAAGCAGAAACCAACTCGGCAACGGACTCCACGAATACACTTGAGAAACACTCAAGAGAGCAACTGCGGCGAAGCTAATCGCGTAGACATGACCGCCAAGTGGGTGCGTACGCTTGGAATCCTCCCCGGCACTTATCGACCCCGTACTTATCAAAGTCGCAAGTAGTGCCGTGACCCCACCTAAAGAAGCTAATACCACTGCCCACTCACCCAACGATGCATAGCCTTGCAATATGCATACAGCGATACAACCTAGCTGCGCGACAAGCGTCCAAAGAAACCAAGTGCCACCGCCCTTTTGCAAGCTGCCTGCTAACGCAAACCCGTTGAGGATCGTCGCAGCGAGAATCAACCATGGAGACCAAAAGATCATCGAAGCTTTATCTTCATACCCAGCGCCACGAGGAAAAAGCAAGTAAGCCATCGCGAACAGTAATAGGGAGGACAGGGCAATCGCCCCAAGTGTGGTTAAAACGCCCCCCAAACTATTTCGAGTGCTACCCAGGGACTGAGCCTGCGGATTATCCGATTTGAAAAGATTCGGCCCAGTCGCCCCATAGGCCCCGGACATCAAAAACTTGGATACCAAATAGACCACCGGGAACACCCAAAGCATCCTCATCCAAGGTTCTTTAGGGGGTGAAACCAGAATGTCCCGCAACCATCCGAAAAAGCTTACTGCCGAATTACTGGGGTTATTGGCGAACTCCGAAATCGCAAATCCCAAAACAAAGAGAGAGCCCCCGATAAAGGCTCCAACCCCTCGTTTTTTGAGTGTCAGCCATACCGCCAAAACCCCGAGTATTACCGGCAGCAACACCCGCACGACTCCAACCTTGGCTTCGAATCCAATATCCATCCTGACACTTTCCCCAGCTACAGTTCTCAACACCTACAATTTAAACTCGTTGCCATGTGTACCGAATCGCGGCGCATCGGCTTTCGCCGTACCGGTTCTTTGCGCACCGGATCTCGGCGTACTGATTCTCGGTAGCCGAGCAACTCAATTGCTTCCGGACTCGCAAGAAGCGAAACGTGAGTTATAGTAAGCATACAACAACCGTTAGTGTGCAAGGACGAAGCCTTGAAATTGCTTTGAGAATGAACGAGCCCGACCAAACCGCCGACAATCCGAAAATGGCTCAACACGAGCCACTAGAAGCGGTTGAAGTGTCGATGACACCTTTGGCGCGCTACGAGGAATTCTTGCAATCCAAGGGACTGAGAAATACGTCCCAGAAGAAGTTTCTGCTCGAGCAAGTCTTCAATCGCCACGAGCATTTCGACGCAGATTTGCTGATCGATCAGTTACCGTCGAAAGGCTCCCCGAATTACGTTTCGCGACCAACTGTCTACCGAACACTCAAAGAATTTGTCGACGCTGGATTGCTGCACCGCTTCGAACTCGAAGGCCGCAGCATGTACGAGTTAAACTACGGTTACCCCGAGCACGATCACCTCTACTGCACAAAATGCAGGAAACTTATCGAATTTACAAGCGATGAGATCATCCGCATCCGTGACCAAGTAGCCAGGTCCCACCGATTCCGTGTTCGAGATCACAGATTTATTATCCAAGGCACCTGCGACGAGTGTGCCAAGAAACGAACGTTTTCTCGGCGCCAAGACCGCGTCTAGAGATATCTATTTCGTAACCAAAAGCAGCCTACACTCCCCCTCTTTGCGGATTTCTAACCGGCCGTGGGATTTCTATCATCTTGCACCAAGCCCCCGCGCATTCGGAAAATTACCATTTTCTTAACACCATTCATGGGTGTTTCGTTATTTAGAGGCCTAGTCCCGTTGACGCAAATTCTTAATATTGGTATCTAAAGGCATGTTCTTTTCCCTTTTCATGCGCCCACTGGAGCAAATTCATGCATAAGAAGTTATCGCGTGGCTTCACGCTTGTCGAACTTTTGGTCGTAATTGCCATT
>Ga0255137_1000685_pt1 | contig 11749 bp, 16 predicted proteins | sample Law_Atlam_RepC_8_FD_188548 | JGI IMG/M metagenome (GOLD analysis project Ga0255137, IMG submission 188548) | Freshwater microbial communities from St. Lawrence River, New York, United States - Law_Atlam_RepC_8d | ecosystem: Environmental > Aquatic > Freshwater > River | place: USA: New York... | reverse complement strand
TCCTAACTGTTTCTAATATATATGAGTCCAAAATATGTGGCTGATGCCATCATGTGACATGTGCCATCAGCAGTGAGAGAGAATTGTGAGCACAACCTTTTATTGGTGATTTGTTTCACTGCATTTCGGTTTGGCCGATTGCCGACCTTAGGGACCTAAGGTAGCAAGTGTCCATGTGCAATACGAAGAAACGCTTTCCTGTTGTACGTCACCACCACCGCTGTGGTGGCGATGTCCTCGAAAGCACTCTCGATAGCGGTCGTTACAGTCGCGACAGCTGCGGTGCGTGCTGTCGTAGCGGCGCGGTGCAAGAGGATGATGATGGTTACTTGCGGCATGTCGCGTTTGGCGTACTTAATATTCCAGCTGTACGCTCTGATGCTGTCGTTCTTGCGGCCGCGTTGCTGCAATGTCTTCAGTGCTTGCTGGAATTCTGCGTAATACCGATCTGGCGAGTTTGCCCGGCGCCGCCTGGCTCTTATGGACGGAAATTGACGCCACTTTTTCATGAGTTTGGAGCTGGAGTTTCTGGCAACCCGGTTCTTTTATTAGGGAGCGTTATGTTCACGGTCGCGGGCAGCACGTGCGCTGATCGGCAGGTATCGGTCTCCTGCATGGCACAGGTGCAATTTGTTGCATGCCATCGTTGCGTTGACGCTGCGTTATCGCAGGTATGGTTGTCTCGATGTATTTGGGCGCCGTTGCGCGCAGCTGGCGGTCTCTGTTGTGCAGGTAATGTGATCGTATGTGTATGCAATATTGTGCGTCGAATGACCATTTGCAGTACTATTTGTGGAAGTAGCAGCATCTTCAGGATTATGTCAGCTGCCATGAATGTTGATTCATCGTCATCAGAGTCTGAGGCACCACAATGCATGCGTGATGATGTTACAGTCATATTAGCCGAGCGCAGAACAGCCAACGGTGAAAGCGAGTTATTGGTGCTCCTTCAACCCAAATGGATCCCTAAAGATTCAATGCATCCCGACGATCCTGCCTTGCGCCATTTCCGTCAGGCTGCAAAGGCTCGTTTCGGCGCACTGTCAGCGTTAGGCACGGTTGTCATGCCTGTAGAGCCCGGGTCGTCTCTGGCTGCAGCTTGTGCCGCAATTGCGGATCGTGCTGCCAGCGACCGCGCCATTTTTCGTGCCGCGATAGCCAGCTCGAGTAATGATGGCGTAGCGGTGAAGAGTGATTGAAGGTGTAGTGGTGACGTTTATGTTGATCACTGGGTGCAATAAATTTACTGATATTGTGGGGTACAGCAGCGATGATTGATGTGCTTGGATGGTGTGAGTGCGGGGGTTTGTGCATTTGTAGCATTGGAATGCTGGGGGCAGGTTCTTGTCAGATTCGGTCGTTCGCTGCGAGCACCGCGGGCTTCTGCTTATTTCCGTGCATGTGCATTTATTGATAAGTGATATATAAGTACTATGGATTGGCAGGGATTGTATGTGTGAGGGTCTATGGGGTAGTACCATTGGCAAGCGATTCGGGATTGTACTTGTCACCCAACCACCACTTGAGCATGGCAGCGCGCGGAGCATTGATTATCTTCGATCCGTTGCGCCCTGGCACGAATTCACCGATTTTGACAGGGGTGGTAGTCAGGGCGTGGATGCGAATTCTTCTGAGGCGCAGAGTCTTATCAACGTAATCGGTGTCTCTGTAATTGGCACCGCTCCAATCGCGAATTTCGATCTCACCGTGCTCGTCTGCCATTGTCCAAATGGCCACTGTTTTCGTTGCGCCATTGGCTACGGGAGACATCAGTGGCTTGTGCAGATGCGGAATAGGGAGAATATCTTACCTTGGGTTTTCTCTTCGCGTCTGATCGAGGCGCAGACTGCGAACAAATTTGCGATGGTGTTTTCTGGGAGTGACAGCATTTGCCTTGTGTTGACAGATTCACTTTGCAACAACCCTTCCCACCAATCGGAATGTGGTGAATTCTCAGGGAAGCGAATGGAATGGTTTCTTGGCACGTTGAGGGAACGCTTACCATTGTAGCAACTGAGAGAGCATCCCGGTATTTCGACGGCTCGACCGATTATATCGGATGTGTCATTGAGCTGGGCTACGGTATCGCCCCATACTGTTACGCCTGCCACGCCGTCCTTGTCTGCCACCAGCATGTACATCCGGGCTGGTGGCCCTTCTTGTGGATTGTACAGCACAATGATAACGCCGGTCAATCGTATTCTTTGTTGGGAATCTGTAATGTGTATGAGAGGTGATGACGGTTATAATTGCCACCTACTTGCTGGTATTGAGGTCAGATTGCAGGTTGTAGATCGCTGTTGCTGAGATGCAGCGAATGCAGCGCGAGCTCCACCATTTGCCACTATGCTGTTTGTGATCACTGGAGGTGATGCAGCGAATGCAGCGCGAGCTCCACCATTTGCCACTATGCTGTTTGTGATCACTGGCGGTGATTCTGCAATTGGGGCTGACGACTGAGGTGGCATTGATTGCTGATCGTTTCCATCATCCGCGGTTCTGTCGGCATTTTCAGCGTTGTGTTGATGTTGGTTCCTGGGAGGAGACATCAAGGCCACTGCCGCATCCGCCGGTACATCAGGTCGCTGACCACGGATGGGCGAGAAGTGGTGCTCTGGAGCGGGAGCAGGGCGCTGTGCCGGTGACGGCGACAGGTTATCGGTAGCAGGAGCAGTTCGCTTGGGAGGCATACGGCGACAATTACCTATTTTTCACGTTTTAATTAAGAGCCCGTTCTGCTGCTCACGGTGCAGCTGCTCACGATCGATATCGCAGTGCCTCTGCCGCGTCACAGTCGAGCCACCGCACCACCACAGCCCGTGCCACCGCAGCGCTGCAGCTGCATGCTGCAGCCCGCCGCATCAGCGTGACTGCAACGGTTGCCCCAATATTGCAGGTACTACTGTTGCGTGTAGTTGGCAGCAAGCAGCGTTGACGATGCGTCATCGCGTTGCCTCGAATTGTCAGAATTCGTTGTTTTCGTGCAGCCTGGTGCGCAACGTAACAGCGCCGCGATGCAGCAGCTGCGTCAACGATGAGTTGTCGCTACGACTGTGACTGTGACTGTGACTGTGATTTTTTTCAAATTTCCAATTTTTGTGGTCATCAGGTCAGTCATACGTCTCTGATCGCTGCGTTGCCGCTGCGTTGTCGCAGCACCGTCGGCGTTCGATGTAACGGCACCGCATTGATTGATTGCAGTTGCGGTGCCGCTGCGTTGGCGATCTTGTCGCAGCGATGGCGCCATCATCAGTCACGCAGCGTCATCGGCAATAGGTATGAATGAGGCCACGGAATATCTCTGCACTGGTTGCACAGAACTGTGGTTGTGACATGGTGATGACGGCATCATTGTGAGTGTACAAAGTTGCCATGGTGCGCTGCATGCAAGTGCTGCATCTATGCTGTAACTTTCGGCTTCTTTATACTTTGCCATGTTGTGGCTGTAAATAATTTGCATCATGCAGGCGGACCCTATGTTCGTGCTGCAGCAGCAGATCTTGGCCACAAACCTCAGATTGGACACAGTCATTACAATGTTGAAGGATGTAAAAGCAGATGTGCAGTTCATGATGCTTGCCAACAAATCTTCTTCCACCAGTGGCATTAAATACCCGTGCCCTTTGCAATGTGGTGCTGATTTCAAGAAGGTGGGATTTCGGGCAATTGCAACATATGTTGCCGTTCATCGCGATTGCAGGTCAATTATTTGATCGATCACTTGAACCGAGCGCTAGGGATCAGCAACAGAGCTGCTCAGAGTGCTAACCGTGAGTGTGTGTTTTCGATGCAGGATCATCAGCAGTTGTGGCAAACAGTATTCCCACAGGGCGCTGATTTCAGTACTGCAGAGAATGTAAGTGCGATACAGCACCTGCAGGCTCAAGTGTGACATTTCGTTCACAGAAACGTTCATTTTGCAGTCGGATGGCTTGTGCAGTTGCTGGACCGATTGAAATCGCTTTTCATGAGCAACAACAACAACGACAACATGAATTGCAACAACAACAGGAGTTGCAAGATCGGCAGGCGCAATCATTGCAGTCTGATATGTTGGTGCGTGGTGATGGTAGGGAACAACTGCCACACTATTACGACCCTCATGGTGTCCCTCCTGGTGGGTTCAGAGCGTTTGATGGAGTGAGAGCGTTTGATGATTAACGGCAAACCATCAGATGTAGAAAGGGCAGAGTTTATGGTGGGAGCATCGTGCGCGTGATCTTGATTGGGCGTGTTAATTATAATTATATGCTTTATGCTTGCTTCATCGCAGATTTACTTGAATTGTAGATAATAAAATATATTGTGAGAGAAAACCCTTTGGGCATGCCCTCTGGGAATAAACTATAACCTTGGGAGGGAGCATGCATTTATTCGTTCAAGCAGCAGATAATATGCTGCGCAACGCAGTTGGATATCGTGTAATCGCTATCTGCTGACGAATACACTGTTATTTTGCTCCAGTCACCTTTCACGCGAGACATGGCAGTGAAAAGTAAACCATGGCAGAAAGGTTCACCGTTGAAATAGAATCCCAATTGTTCCAGCGATGATCCTTGAGAACGGTGTACGGTGTAGGAGTACCCTGGAATTAAAGGGAATTGCCTGCGTATAACGGTGAATGGTAAATGTGACTGCTGTGAATTAATAATGGCTGTTGTGCGCGGTAGCACTACTGTGCGGCCAGAGAATGATCCATAGAGAATTGTTCCTGTTACATGCCGAGTGGTGAGTGCTGTGCATATGATCTGCGCCCCATTGACGATCCCCATCTTTTGGTCTAGGTTCCTCATGATTATGTACCGAGCTCCCACTTTGAGCTCCAGATGACCGTCAGGAGTACCTGAGATACGTAAGCTGCGGATGAATTCCTCGGGATACAAATCTGGTTCCTTGCAATCAACAAATGAATCGTAACTATACGCGTGCATAGTGGCATTGGGCAAAGAACTAATTATATGGTGATTAACTTCGGCAGCATCTTCCAATCTTAAAGTAATTATCGCTTTCTGTGCAGTTGATGATGACGCAGCATCTGGCCACACTGCAGCAATGACATCCTCCACAGTTGTGCGCAACGATGCAGCCACTGGTTGTACTGAACTGAGCTTTCCCATTCCTACATCATCCAGCAGCTGCAACCACTCAGGCTGCTGGCAGCGCCAGTTGTAATGCAGCTTCAGCAACGTTACGTAATGCCACCAACTGCATTTCTGCAAGGTATGATGATGGCCAACGGACCTCGGCACTACTGGCAGCAACTGCCTCCAGTCGCCAACGAACAATACCGGCATCCCACCAAATGGAACTGGGCTCTGTAGAATATCTTGTAGCGATCGGTTGACACAATCTGCAACAACGTCTGATACCATACTGGCTTCGTCCCACAGTAATGCTGCTGCAGCTGCCACCTCTAGTTTTTCATTGACCTTGAGGTCGAGATAACTTGCCTCATCGCAATCGATTGGTATGCGCAGCTGACCGTGAGCAGTGCGCCCACCATTCAGCACAGCAGCTGCTTGGGCACTGGCTGCGACACATATGGCGGCTTTTCCCCAAGATCTCACGCGAGCCGCAATATAATTGCATACGTAACTCTTGCCGCATCCTCCTGAAGCTTGCAGCATGTAGATGCGAGGATTGCCCCGCGGTGCTGTAACTGCTTCCAGGAATGATGTGGCGACCGCTCGCTGCTCTGCATTCAAATTCAACCACATGCCATCCGCATCCGCACCACTTTGAACTGGGTCGTATAATGTTAGCAGTGGTAGTGATCCTCCGCCTCTAATGGGTGCAACGATTCCCAACGATCCGAAGTTGACACGGAATTCACTGGCCAAGCAACTCAATTCGTCCCACACCCGTTGCAAGTTGCTTGCAGGTGGGAACAACGCGTCACGGAAACGGGCGAAGAATGCGGCTGGGTCTGCTGGCCTGCAGTATGCCAGGTATAACATGAACTGCCGGCGAATGCTCATATCGCACACGGTGGTTTCCACTATTTCTTCAAACGCTGCAATTAATTCAGTATCGTCCGACAGCATACCTCGGGCGCGCACTGCAGATTCGAAAGATGGATAGACGCGGCCATCTACGGTGCGCAGATCGTCCCAGCTTTGGGCTCCTGGCACGATCAACAGCAACCGGCGCAGCATGAACAGTTCCACGTTATGCGACGAAACTCCATGCAGGCGAGCAACTTTCTTGCAGCCTTTGTGCTTCCTCTGCTGCCACTTCTTCATTTTCTTGTCCCACTTATAATGCTGCGGTACATCCTTGTACAGCAGTGATCTTGCAGCAGGTTGTGTTGAGTTCAAGACGAACCACTGCAACAACGTGCTTGTTGCAGCATCTGCAGCAGCACTGGCGCTATCCGCATTTGCAGCAGCTTCAAATGTTACTGCATGATGGCCAGGCAAGTGTACTGACAGTCGCTGAACAGTAGGGTACTCTTTGTGTAAAGGCAACTGCAAGATGCGCCACACCGCTTCAGCGCTGGATAGAATGCGGCCAGATATGAACGCCATGATTTCGTTGAAATTGATGGCTCCCTTGTCAGGTGGTTTAAAACAGTACTTGTAAACGTACTTATAGAGTATCAAATGCGAGGCCACTTCCGTACAAATGTGACAGCGATGCCGCATGAGCAAGTAAGGATTGTGGGGCACTACCCACATGTCTGTTACAGCTCTTCCACGAATTTGTCCGTGGTACTGCGCGCGGCGGCGGTACAGAGGATACGCATTTTCAATCATGATGGTGCGAGGCTGCAGCAGCTTTGGGAACCCCTTTTCGCATGCACCGTCCTTGTCAACACATGGAGCACTCGGTGTAACATCGCAAGGGCCATGAATCATGAACTGTAGTACTAATTGGTGAAGTAAAGGTTCCGTAACAGGATCAGGTATTTCCGCAGATACAATCCTATCGACTTCGACCGCGTCCAATATGCGGCGTGCTAAAATGAGCAGCACGTGTGAGTGAGGGAATCCTCGCAGTTGCCATTCTATTCTCCAACAGTAACTGGCAACTGCGCCAAACACTCCATTGTCGACGATATCTCGCATGATGCGACAGAATCGCAACCAGAATACGCGGGCCACAACATCAGGATGATCGTGAATATCGGCATGAGCGGGCAGCATGCGGGCCAATTCAGGCCAATCTGGGTTGAAGGTGACCGTAACGAATAAATCTGGCAAATGAAAAGCCGTGGGCAGCGCCAGGGCGTCGAGATACAGAGCATGGTACCACCGCGGGCTCCCTGCGAAAGATGAAGGCAAGAGCACAGGGGCACCAGTACGATGAATATTGTGGCCTCCATCGCAATTGAGTTGATCCATCAATGAATTGTATCGAGCCATCCTGAATTGTGATTGTATTGCACCACTGGCCAAATAATCAAGGTTCCGGCATTCGATGGAACTCCAAACATCGCAAAAGAACTCCAAACTCAATTTGCCGCATAGATGAATCAGCGACAAATCATCACGGCGCATGAGAAGGTACCTGGCCCACTCCAACATGTGCAACTTGCCCAAGACGGTACCATTGCAGGGATCTATCCTACTCATACGGTCAGTGTAGCCCACACCACCGCTCGGCCACAACAGAACATATGCCAGTGGAAAGTACAATGGGTGCTGGTCCGAGATGCGCGACAATTGTTGGGAAATGCGACGAACTACAATGCTACGGGCTCCTGGTCTGCCTAAAACTGCAATTATACCTGAGCGCATGCTGACGTCATCTGACGACCACGTAATCTCATCTGCGATGCTGGCCCCCACTGCAACGAACTCATTAACCCATCGATTGTGCCGCTGCAGCAATGAATGCAGATCGGTCAGAACAGCAGGTAGCAGATTCGCAGCGCAATGAGAATTTGTCATACGTAAATTAGTAGCTTCCACCGCGTCGAACATGTAGAGTTGTCCCCATAATGGGGCCTGTCCAGCTGGCGGTATTGCTCCACCAATGAGATGGTAAACACGACCAGAGATTTTCAGTGATCCCCAACCATCCACGTGAGGCCGGCCCGGGGCGCTGTGGCTGTTGCCTCTGACCACATCGCCGCTATACCCAATGGAAGCCATGGCCAGAGCGGCATTATATTGACGTATACGTGAATGAACATGAGAATCTGTAATCAACGTCACCAATTCATCGGGAACAGCTGGTCGGGCAATGACGATTGTTCCTTGCCGGCAACAATTCAAATATTGCGCTTCCCCCACAAAAAAGGTAGCTGCACAGTGGGGGCAGCGCTGAGATGGTTGTCCACAATCATAAGCATCCACTGGCGCTCGACTGAGAGCTGCTCCCACGAAAACCTCATGGCTGCTCGGCGCCCTCACGACATCGCACTGACTGGATACTGAGTGCCGGTGACCACATCGTAGGCACTTGCATCTTGCTTGCGGCTGATGGCGGCGCCCGCATTGAGCGCAGAAGGCAGATATAGGCCCAATTCCGGGCTCGCACGGCCCCGCTGGATGATGCAGATGACAAATGCCGCAGGCGCGACTGATATGATCGGCCATAGCACAGGGGTTCCCAGCATGATGGATATCCCCGCATGCGAAACAACGGCAGCGCCTTGCCGGGTCATGGTAACGATGGCACTGCATGCAGCGGGATATGTTGTTGCTACCTGCATTGGCAACAATGGCCTCTGCTGGCAGTGGCAATGCACGGGGACCCAGTACTTGATTGAACGCATCAGCCACTCGCCGCAAGACTGCTCTGGCATCCATGTAACTATGGAATGGAGAGAGAGAGGTTACAGTGCTGCCGTATAAAGTGTGATCGTGACGTGAGCTGACCAACAGCAGATACTGCAATGCAACTAATGGCAATTCTTGGCATTGTAATGCTATAAATGCTGAGAGGCGACTGAGGAAGGGTGAACGGCTCACGTACTGCAGTCGCTGCTGCAAGGTCTCGGGCACCGCGTAGCATTGGCATCCAATTCCGAAGCTCCGCCCATTCAGCCGCGTGAGACCCCACGGTAGTTGGAGACCTCATGTGACGGCCCGCACTGCATCAGTTGATGTAGAGCCCTTCTGCTGACGCCGCGATAACGCTGTGTCAACGCTGCACGGTAGTTGGAGACCTCACGTGACTGCCCGCACTGCATCAGTTGATGTAGAGCCCTGCTGCTGACGCCGCGATAACGCTGTGTCAACGCTGCGTTGTGAATTGTCTGTTGGTTGCAGTATTGCTGCATGCTGATCAACAACAGCGACGTCTTTGCGTCATCGTTGTCTTTATCGATTGTTCTTGTGCAGCCTGGCGCAGCTGCTCACGCTCGATATCGCAGTGCCACCGCCGCGCCACCACCGCGCCACCGCACCGCCACAGCTTGCGCCACAGCAGCGCTACCGCTACATGCTGCAGCACTGCGCATCCGGCTCAAAAACATAACGAAAAACCCTTTTAATAATATTCAAGCAGGGTAGTAGTTATCATGCCCAGTAGTGCTGAAGAGCCATCAACAGCAACTCATCATCACCATGACGGCGCAGAGTGCTGCTGTGCTGAATGGTGGGCGCTCTGCTCACGGTCAGTGCAAGACATTCTGGCTGCCCGCACATCTGCAACAGGCGATGATGAGGTACTCGTTGTGTGGAAACCTTGCTGGGCGCCGGTCAGCTGCCTCAAGGATGGTCCCGGCATTCGTCGCTACCAGAACGCCATGAAATGGAAATTCACTTCCTCCGTCTGTGGCATGCGCGTCATACTGCCCGTGGTACCGGGCACATCATTGGCAGAAGACCATGCAGTAATGCAGGAAATGGCCTATGCAGCCAAATGCCAGCAACGCCACGACTGGGCGCAGTTGCATGCTCAGCGACCTCGTCCAAGTGGTCCAAGGAAGGCGCCAGGTTCCGTAGCCAAGCGCCAGCCTCAAAGAACCACGAAGCAGCCAAAGCACTCCCAGGGCAGTAGTGCCTCAACTTGAGGCGCATCGCATCACTCACTTACGTGTATATGCTCAGTCACCACCTCCATGTGCAGTTGTTCTCGTGCTGAATTTACTCGTGATCTCATGAATAAAGCATATATATATGAAGTGGAGCTTGCACTGCGAACGGATTCTTCTGAACTGTCGACGACAAAATCGTCGATTCTGCAGTTGTTCTCGTGCTGAATTTACTCGTGATTTCATGAATAAAGCATATATCTATGAAGTGGAGCTTGCACTGCGAACGGATTCTTCAGGTGGTTTGCAACAGTACTTGTAAACGTACTTATAGAGTATCAAATGCGAGGCCACTTCCGTACCTGAATTTACTCGTGATTTCATGAATAAAGCATATATCTATGAAGTGGAGCTTGCACTGCGAACGGATTCTTCTGAACTGTCGACGACAAAATCGTCGATTTCGTATCCATGCCTGCGACGTTTGGGGGAGGCAACCGAATCTTCTACCTCATCGTCTGATGATGACACTTCGTCAGCTGCAGGTAATGGCTTCACATTGCGCAAATCCATAATGTCCGTCTGCGCTGCGGTCGCAACTTGGCTCAGGTACTCAGCGCACGATATCGGTTGGAAATAGTGAGACATGCAACTTTGATGCTGCGGCGGATGAATCTTTCCAATTCCAACAGCAGCGCTGGGATCATCAGGATCAGAACTGTCGCTACTGCTGGCAGAACTATCGCTACTGATGCCAGATCTGTCACTACTAACGGAGCATTAGTGCAACGGTGAGAGCTAAACCGGAGATCGCAAGTGCTGATGTACACAGCGGGAGCGTGCAACGGTTTGCAAGGACGGGTGCCGAACCGTGGTGGGGTAGCAGCGGCAGCTGATACGCATGGGCTACCGACAATCAACTGGCCGCCGTCGGCATCGCTGGAGGAACTATCGTCGATGACAATGGCCCCTGAGACCTTGAGTACGCCGCACCCTCTTTTCAAATGGTCGATGAGATACCTGCAGAGGGCAATGAGGAAACAGGGTGAAGGGCAAAGACGGACATACATCCTGCGTTTAAAAACGGATCCGCATTTCTGGCATTTAGCTATTTTGCGACTGCTCATTGTATTGGTAAAAGCAACTGGAATGCAGGCAATCACATGCCCATTACACCTCTTTCATGCCGCTGCGGTGGCGATCTTGCCGCAGCGATGGCGGCATCATCAGACGCGCAACGGTTGATGATGATGAGGAGCCAATCGTGATGGCGGGTGCCTCCACTGGATTGTTGTGATCTGGCGATTGGAGTAACGTAACCGCATTTACGCATTGATGTTTACAGCGCATGGATTGAAGCAGCTGCGTTGCCGCTGCGTTAACGATCTTGCCGCGGTGTAACAACCCCCGGTTGCTCAGAGAGAACTGCAGGAAATTGAACGAAGGAACCGCTGCACGCTATCAACAAAAAAAATAAAAATACGGTTCTGAATGGTTGAAAGTCGAAAGTGGGAACCCTAGAGTAAGGCCCCCCTAAGCCTGCGAGTCGATACGATTCAGTAGTAATTGGGCAGTTGCCAGTACTGAAATGAGGTTCCAATAGTAGTGAGTCACAAATGCTCGCATGCACTGACCCACACGCGCAGATTTGCGACATATATATGATACAGAGAGAGAGAGGACAAGGCCTTGGCTCGGACTCGGTGTGCACAGGGGTCGCAAGGATAAACGTACTGAATATCGGTTGCAAATAAAATAATCAACACTTTTAGAAGTGTCAACAAAGTGAGCCTGAGTTGTGGTAAGTTTACTACTGATATTGGG
>Ga0255137_1000680_pt1 | contig 11771 bp, 13 predicted proteins | sample Law_Atlam_RepC_8_FD_188548 | JGI IMG/M metagenome (GOLD analysis project Ga0255137, IMG submission 188548) | Freshwater microbial communities from St. Lawrence River, New York, United States - Law_Atlam_RepC_8d | ecosystem: Environmental > Aquatic > Freshwater > River | place: USA: New York... | reverse complement strand
GCCGCAAGATCATTGTGGACACCTACGGCGGCGCTTGCCCCCACGGTGGTGGCGCGTTCTCGGGCAAAGACCCCTCGAAAGTGGACCGCTCGGCCGCTTACGCCGCCCGCTACGTGGCCAAGAACATCGTGGCCGCAGGTCTGGCCACCCAGTGCCAGGTGCAGGTGGCTTACGCGATTGGCGTGGCCCGCCCGATGAACATCACCGTCAACACCGCAGGCACTGGCGTGATCTCGGACGAAAAATTGTCGGCTCTGGTGGCCGAGCACTTTGACCTGCGCCCCAAAGGCATCATCCAGATGCTGGATCTGCTGCGCCCCATCTACAGCAAGACCGCCGCCTACGGCCACTTTGGCCGCGACGAGCCCGACTTCACTTGGGAACGCACCGACCGTGCCGCCGCGCTGAAAGCGGCTGCGGGTCTGTAAGCCCAAGCAAACGCCAAGCCCCCGACAGGGACGGGGCGCAAAGCACAAGCCGCTCAGCGTCCGTTGAGCGGCTTTTTTCATGCGCACGGATGAATGAACCCTGCTCAGGGCGCTGGGTTTGTGGTGCCAGGTACAGACCCAAACCGCCGTTTTTTTGACAATGCGATCCAACCACTGCAACGGAATCCGCCATGTTCAAAGACCGCCTGGATGCTGCCCGCCAATTAAGCAAGGCACTCAAAAAGTACGAAGGCCAAAACCCTTTGATTCTGGCGATACCCCGAGGCGCTGTGCCCATGAGTGCCTGGATTGCAGATGTGTTGCATGGGCAAATGGATGTGGTGCTGGTGCGAAAACTGCGCGCCCCGTTACAGCCCGAAGTGGCCATCGGCGCTGTGGACGAAACAGGGCTGGCCTACCTCTCGCCCTACGCTGCAACGCTGGGCATCGCCCCGCAATATGTGAAAGATGAAATCAAACTACAGATGAAAACACTGAAGGCCCGACGCCAGCAATACAGCCAAATTCGGGCGCCGATCCCAGTGCAGGGGCGTGTGGTCATTGTGGTGGACGATGGCCTGGCCACAGGGGCCACCATGATGTCGGCACTCAAAGCCGTGCGCCAACACCACCCGCAGCGTTTGGTCTGCGCCATTCCGGTGGCCAGCCCGGATGCGCTTTCCAAAATCAAACCCCTGGCCGACGAAACGGTGTGCCTGCATGCCCCCGAGGACTTCATGGCGGTCGCGCAGTTTTACCAACAGTTCCCACAGGTGGACGATGCGCAGGTGATGGCGTCGTTACAAACGAAATTCACTGCGTAAGCGTTTGTCCAGCTCGGTCACGTTCAAGGACGTCAAATCCAGCACATATTGGGCCACAAGGGTGTGTTGCACGGACGCGTCCAGGTGTGACAACAACTCACCCATGAAGGGGTTGGAGACGAACAAGGCCAAGGCGCTCATGCGGTGGTTCATCACCGCTTCGTGAAAATACTTCGCCAACGTTTTGGCAAACTCGCTGCGATGCAGGTGTTTAAGTTCTGCACGGGGCGCCAAACCCGCCCGACCTGCCTCTGAATGCCCCAATGGCCTGCGCTCGGTCTCGCTGGCGGGCATGCGGCTTTCCGGATGAATCCAATCGATCACTTCCACCAAGGGCTCGTTGAACGATGTGCGCTCCCAAACTTTCGCCTGTGAAGCGTTGGCCACCAATATCCAATGTTTTTTAGCCATGCTCTGATCCTTTTCACTTTTCAGTCTGAACCGTGTTTCATTGTTCGGGAGGCCCACTCGGTGGTCAATTGACCTGTTGGTGTAGACCCTTTGGCTCAAGTCGTGGCCCTAACGAGGGGGTTGATCGGCATCCCATTTTTGTAGCCCAGAGACATGCGGCAATGCATGCTGTTCAAGACCTCTGCAACAGCATTCGCTTAATGGATGCGCAGCACAAAGCCAAGCCTCACCCTGTCAGCCAGATGAGCCAAAACCCCAACCCTGAACCGCCAGAATGCATTTTCATCGCCACAAATAGGGTCACTGACGGCGCTCTCGCTCCTGCCTGATGCCTGTCTCCATGGTGCCCACCAACGCGTTCATCTCTTGGGCAAGTATTTTCAGCACATCGTCCATGCTCACGATCCCCATCAGCTCATCCTGCTGCCCGACCACGGGTAAGCGCCGCACACCATGCTCACGCATGCAGCGCATCATGTCCAGCAAGGAGTCGGCTTCGTTCACCGTGACCACACGCTCAGTCATGATGTCCTCCAGGCACAAGGGCTCAGGCACCAAACCGGTAGCGACTACAGACATCACGATGTCACGGTCGGTGATCAAGCCACACACCTGCCGACTGCCGTTCTCGTCATTGACCACCACCAAGGAACCCACGTGGTCTTCGCGCATGAGCTGCGCTGCAGCCACCACACTGGTTTTTTTGTAAGCCACGGTGACCTTGCGTTTGCAAATATCGCCCGCTGTCAATTGTTTACCCATCATGATTCCTTAGAGATGTCACCCGGTTGGCATCGTGCCTTGCGCCCCCTCGGGTGTCAGTGCCTTGGTTAACCGCCTGCAAAACGCTTCGGTGAGTCAAGAGACAGACCAGGCATCCAAAGCCCGCCACCATGGCATGACGAACCGCTCTACCCGTGCCGGCTCCGTTGATGTCCCATGGGGTCTCGACTACAGGAAAAACCATGAAACCCACAGCACCCGTTCCTCTGGAAATCCATTTTCGTCATCTGGCCCACTCCGAGGCCCTTGAGACCCACATACGCCACCAAGTCGACAAACTGGGAAAGTTTCACCCCAGCATCCACAACTGCCATGTCACCATCGAACAGCTGCACCGACATCACACCCAAGGCAACCATTTCCATGTGCGCATGGGCGTGAAGGTTCCCGGGCATGAACTGATTGCAGACCGACAGCCTGATCAGAACCACGCTTACACCGACGTGTATGTGGCCATTCGAGATGCTTTCGATGCCATGCGCCGCCAACTGGAAGACCTGGTGAGGCACCAGCAAGGCCATGTCAAACAGCACGAAGAAAGACCGCATGGACACATCACTGAAATCGCGCCAGACAAAACGTTCGGGCGGATTGAATCGGTCGATGGTCGCTGGCTTTACTTCCATCGCAACAGCCTGGTGGGCGAGGACCTGGACAAGCTGCAGATCGGTACACCTGTGTATTACGTCGAGGACATCGGCGATGAAGGTCCGCAGGCCAGCAGCGTGCACCCGATCGGCAAACACCACATTCTGGTGTGAGAAGTGGGGTCAAGCCCCACGAAAATGGCCTTGCACCACTTGGGCCGCAGCCCAAGCCGGGTCATCAGGCGATCTTGAGCAAATGGCTTTGGCCGTTGGGTTTCTTCGGCAAAGTCAGCTGCAACACACCGTCTTCGTATTTGGCGGAAGCCTTAGCTTGGTCCACGCTTTCATCCAAGGTGAAGCTGCGTGCGACGCTTCCGTAATAGCGCTCACTGCGAATGATCTTGGAGCCCTCTTTTTCTTCTTTTTCCTTTTTCACTTCGGCGCTCAAGGACACCTGATTGCCCTCCACAGACACTTTGATGTCTTCTTTCTTGACGCCTGGAATTTCGGCTTTGACAAAGAAATTTTTGTCATCTTCTGTCAAATCCAGCCGCATCTGAGGCTCGCCCTCCATCAGTCGGTGCATGGGGCGCATCGCAAACCCTTTGAAAAAATCCTCATTGAAAGGGTCTCGCAATTCGCTGAATGGGTTGAATCGTGTGAGGTTGCTCATGGTGTGTTCTCCATCTATCCAAATAGGCAGCATCCCTGCTGCCTGACAACGAGGAGCGCGGTGGAATTACGCATCGCCCCAAGGGCTTTTGCAAGCCCCCTTGGCCACTGTCGTTTTTTCTGCGCACGATGTCTGTTGCCTATTTCACCGATGGGATGCCCTGGGTTCGCCCGAGCAGAGTGGGCCAATCTGCTGAATGAAGCGGCGATTGTGACCATAGACCGCAAAACCGGTGGCGTTCACTTGGCAGATTTCATGGCCGCGGTCGAGCACACCGTGACAAGCCTTGAAAAGCGCAACCGGGGGATGAGAGATCATGCCTGCGCCATGACAAGATCCTTAATTCAATCAAGTGGATTCAGAAAACAAAAAACCGTTGTAAATCGGAGACTTACAACGGTTTTTCATTTTTTTGGCGGAGTGGACGGGACTCGAACCCGCGACCCCCGGCGTGACAGGCCGGTATTCTAACCAACTGAACTACCACTCCTGGTAGCTGTAACTTTTGTCAGGCTGCTTGTGCAACTGACCAAGTGCTACAAAACTTGGCGACCCTACGGGGATTCGAACCCCGGTACTCACCGTGAAAGGGTGATGTCCTAGGCCTCTAGACGATAGGGTCATAACCTGGACTGTTTCTTTCGAAACTTGTTCTTGCGAACATTCTCAACACGTTGGTGGAGGTAAGCGGGATCGAACCGCTGACCTCTTGCATGCCATGCAAGCGCTCTCCCAGCTGAGCTATACCCCCTTTGGTAAAACGTCGAGCATTGCTGCTTTTTCGTTATGCCTCGTTGGTGTCGAGACTTGAATTATAGACAGAATTTCAGGCGTTTTTCAAGCGCTCCAGAATTTTTTCTCTCTGGCTCAAAGCGAGCACCGCATCGAGCGATGGAGTCTGGGCCGTGCCCATCACCAACACCCGAACAGGCATGGCGATTTGAGGCATCTTGAGGCCGGTTTCGACCAAGGTTTCCTTGATCGCTGCCGCAATGGATGCCTTGTCCCACGCACAGCTGGACAGCTTGCCCGCCAACACAGCCAAAGCAGGCTTGACCGCATCGGTCACATGCTGGGCTTTCTCTTCGGCATTGGGCACCACGTCCAAATAAAACGCCGAAATCCATTGGGCCAAAACCACCAGCGTGTCGCAGCGGTCCTTGAACAGGCGGCAAATGTTGGCCAGGCGCTCATCGGCCACCACACCCAGTTTGGCCAGGAAGGGCTGAACATGCTGGGCCAGCGCATCATCAGGCATGGCCTTGAGGTGCTGGGCATTGACCCACTTGAGCTTGGCTTCGTCAAATTGTGCGGCGCTGCGGCCCAGATGGTCCAGGTTGAACCACTCGAGGAACTGTGCACGGCTGAAGATTTCGTCGTCGCCGTGGCTCCAGCCCAGACGCGCCAGGTAGTTGACCATGGCATCGGGCAAATAGCCTTCGTCACGGTAAGCCGTGACCGCCTTGGCCCCGTTGCGCTTGCTCATCTTCTCGCCCTGCTCATTCAGCACGGTGGGCAAGTGGGCATACACCGGAGGCTCTTTGCCTAAGGCTTTGAAGATGTTGATCTGGCGCGGCGTGTTGTTCACATGGTCGTCGCCACGGATCACATGGGTGATCTGCATGTCGATGTCGTCCACCACCACGCAAAAGTTGTAGGTGGGCGTGCCGTCAGGGCGGGCGATCACCAGGTCATCGAGCTCGTCGTTGCTGATCTCGATGCGGCCTTTGACCTTGTCGTCCCAAGCGACCACACCGCCGATCGGGTTCTTGAAGCGCAGCACGGGCTTCACACCCTCGGGAATCGCGGGCAGGGTTTTGCCCTCTGCCGGACGCCAGGTGCCGTCGTAACGGGGCTTTTCCTTGTTGGCCATCTGGCGTTCGCGCAAGGCGTCGAGTTCTGCCATGCTCATGTAGCAAGGGTAGACATGGCCCGCGGCAATCAAGTCGGCCAGCACCGCCTTGTAGCGGTCCATGCGTTGCATTTGGTAGAACGGACCTTCGTCGTGGTCCAGCCCCAACCAGGCCATGCCTTCGATGATCACGTCGACCGACGCTTGCGTAGAGCGGTCCAGGTCGGTGTCTTCGATGCGCAAGATGAAGTCGCCGCCCGTGGCGCGGGCAAAGGCCCAGGGGTACAGGGCCGAGCGGATGTTGCCCAGGTGAATGAAGCCCGTGGGCGATGGGGCAAAGCGGGTGCGCGTGCGTACAGAAAGGGTCATATCAGAGGGTGTCGAGACCACGGGAGAGGTCTTTTTGGATGTCTTGCGGGTATTCAAGGCCAACGGCCACGCGGATCAAGCCCTGACCAATGCCGGCCGCTTGGCGCTGGGCTTCGGTCAGGCGGCCGTGCGAGGTGCTGGCCGGGTGGGCCACCAGGGTTTTGGTGTCCCCCAGGTTGGTCGATAAGGACAACATTTGCATCGAATCGAGCACATGGAATGCCCGTGCGCGGGCTTGCTCGGGGCCATCGGCTTTCACGTCGAAAGACAAAACCGCACCGCCCAAACCGGACATCTGGCGCATCGCCAAGTCGTGCTGCGGGTGACTGGCCAAGCCAGGGTAATACACGCGGGCCACCGAGGGATGCTTTTCGAGCCACTCGGCCAGGATTTGCGCACGGGCGCTCTGCGCCCGCATGCGCAGGTCCAGCGTTTCCAGGCCTTTGAGTACCACCCAGGCGTTGAAGGGCGCGAGCGTCATGCCGCCGCTTTTGAGCACCGGTAAAAACTTCTCGGTGATCATTTGCTGCGGCGCGCACAAGGCACCCGCCATCACGCGGCCCTGGCCGTCCAGGTACTTGGTGCCCGAATGCATGATGATGTCGGCCCCCATGGCCACAGGGCGTTGCAGGGCGGGCGTGGCAAAGCAATTGTCCACGGCAAACAACGCGCCTGCGTTGTGCGCCATGTCGGCCAGCGCCTGGATGTCGCACACCTCGGTCAAGGGGTTGGTGGGCGTTTCGGCAAACAACAAGCGTGTGTTCGGGCGAATGGCGGCTTGCCACTCCTTCAAGTCGGTCTGCGACACAAAGCTGGACTCCACACCGAACTTGGCCAGGTCAGAGCCGATCAGCTTGATCGTTGAGCCAAACATGGAGCGCGAGCACAGCACATGGTCGCCTGCTTTGAGCAGCCCCAGGCACATCATCAAGATGGCAGACATGCCCGAGGCCGTGCCCATGGCCGCTTCAGTGCCCTCGAGCGCGGCCAGGCGCATCTCCATGCTGGCCACGGTGGGGTTGCCGTAGCGGCCATAGGTGTAGCCTTCCTCATCGCCCGCAAATCGGGCGGCGGCGGCGGCGGCCGTGGGCTGCACATAACCGCTGGTCAGGAACAGGGCCTCGGAGTTTTCACCGTACTGGCTGCGTTCCACGGCGGCACGCACCGCCAGGGTTTCGATGTGCAGATCGTCAAATTGCTTGGCTTGCGTCATGGCTGGGCTCACTCGCTGGCGTTGGGCAAAGCCAAACGCGAATGGTCGTCGTCGCCCTCTTCCACCTGGGGGCGGGTTTGGTTCAAGCGGGTGATGTCGTCGATGGAAATGTCGCCTGTCACGTACACACCGTCGAAACAGGACGCATCAAAGTTGGACAGCGCCCCGGCAGCGTTGACACGCGCTTGGGCCACGGCGGTTTTCATGGCGTCCACGTCCTGGTAAATCAGGGCGTCGCAACCGATGATCTCGCGGATTTCTTCGATGCTGCGGCCGTGCGCCACCAACTCTTCTTTGGTAGGCATGTCAATGCCGTACACGTTGGGGTAGCGCACGGGCGGCGCGGCGCTGGCCATGTAGACCTTGCGGGCACCAGCGTCTCGCGCCATTTGCACAATCTCGCGGCTGGTGGTGCCGCGCACGATGGAATCATCCACCAGCAGCACATTGCGACCCTTGAATTCGCTCACGATGACGTTGAGCTTTTGACGAACCGACTTCTTGCGGACCGCCTGACCCGGCATGATGAAGGTGCGGCCCACATAACGGTTTTTCACAAAACCTTCGCGGTAGGGGATACCCAGCAGGTGTGCGAGTTGCGTGGCGCTGGGGCGGCTGGACTCGGGGATCGGAATCACCACATCGATGTCGCTTGGCGGCACGGTAGAAATCACGCGCTTGGCCAGGGTCTCGCCCAGGTTCAAGCGGGCCTGGTAGACCGAGATGCCATCCATGGTGGAATCAGGCCGGGCCAGATAGACGTATTCAAAAATGCAGGGACTGAGCTGCGCCTTGTCGCTGCAGGGCTGGCTGTGCATCTGCCCCTGCAGATCCACAAAAATCGCCTCGCCTGGCGCCACATCGCGCTCGAATTGGTGCCCTGTGCCATCGAGCGCCACCGACTCGCTGGCCAACATGATGGTGCCGTCGGCGCTGCGGCCCAAGCACAAGGGGCGAATGCCGTGCGGGTCACGGAAAGCCACCAGGCCATGGCCCGCGATCAGCGCGATCACCGCGTAAGAGCCTTTGACACGGCGGTTCACGCCGCGCACGGCCTCGAACACATCCACCGGCTTCAGAGGCAAGCCGCGCGTGGTTTTTTCCAGCTCATGGGCCAGCACGTTGAGCAGCACCTCGGAGTCGCTCTCGGTGTTGATGTGGCGGTGGTCGTTGGAAAACAATTCGGCCTTGAGCGCGTGCGCATTGGTCAGGTTGCCGTTGTGCACCAGCACCAGGCCAAAGGGGGCGTTCACATAAAACGGCTGCGCCTCTTCTTCGCTGAAGGCGTTGCCGGCCGTGGGGTAGCGCACCTGACCCAGACCGCAGTTGCCGGGCAGACTGCGCATGTTGCGGGTGCGAAACACGTCGCGCACCATGCCCTTGGCCTTGTGCATGAAAAACTTGCGGTCCAGTTGCGTGACGATGCCTGCGGCATCCTGGCCCCGGTGCTGCAGGAGCAACAAGGCGTCGTAAATCAACTGATTGACCGGTGCGCTGCTGACAACGCCGACAATTCCACACATACTTTTAATCCGTTCAAAAATCGAACTGTCCCGAAAAACTCAGGGCAAATATTCCACAAAGGTCTGGGGCAAAAGGGGTTTCAGGCCCGTCAGGATGAGGTCCAGCCAAACCGGGCCTTGGGCCGACGTCCACCAGGTGTCACGCGCCATGCCCGTCAATTGCAGGATGACGGTCAAAGCCAACAACAGCACCAGTCCACGCGCCAAGCCGAACACACCGCCCAGCGTGCGATCGACCGGACGCAAACCGACCGTTTCCACCAACTTCTTGATCAACCAGGACAACAGGCCAGCGGCAAAGACCGTGGCCATGAAAACCACCGCAAAAGCCACCGCGTACTGCACCGATTGGGGTGCGCCCTGAATCATGGGCAGCCACCCGACCACATCGGCTGCCAGCCACTGCGCCACCACAAAAGCAGCCACCCAGCCCGCCAGGGACAACACCTCGTAGACCAGTCCGCGCCAAAGCCCCACCAGCATGGAGGCGAACAACACCCCCAACAAAACCCAATCGGTGAGGCTGACCGCCATGTCAGATCTTCAAGAAAGACACAGGCAAGTCGAGCTTGCGAATGCGGGCGGCCACCTTGTCGGCCTCTTCACGCGTTTCGAAAGGACCCACGCGGATGCGGGTCGTGCTTTTGCCGTCGCGCTCCACCACCTGGGTGTAGGTTTTCACGCCCGCTTGCTCCAGCTTGCTGCGCACTTCACGCACTTTGGCAGGATCGCTGAACGCGCCCACCTGGATCACGACGCGCCCAGCGGATGCCTTGACAGATTGCTTACCCTCCAGCAGTGCCTGGGCCTTGTCGCCATCGTCCTTGGGCTTCACGGGTGCAGGCTTGTCGGCCTTCACCGGGGCCGCTGCAGGAGCATCCTGCTTGGGCACGGGTTCTTTGTCTGGGGCTTTTGGAACTGGCGGAGCCACTTTGGCAGGCTCTGCCTGGGGGGCTGGCGCGGTGGGCGCGGGCGCAGGGACCACCTCTTCACGGGCATCCAGACTGGCTTGGGCCGTCACAGGCTCGGAGGCCGGCAGCAATGGTTTGGCTGGGGCCTGGCTTGCGGGCACCGGGGTGCCGCTCGACAAGGGGGGTGTGCTTTGCCGGTCAGGGATCACGATGGGCGTGTCCACCGCGACAGGTCGGGGCTGGGTATCGAACAGCAGGGGAAATCCCACCACGGCCACCAGCACCAGCACCACAGCCCCCATCAAACGATGCCGCGCGCGGCGGCGAACCACTTCGATGTTTTCGTTGGGGCCGGCTGTCACCGCTTCACCCGAAGCGGTTTGACCAGGAAATCGGAACTTGAAAAAGGCCATGGCGTGGTGCTCACGGGCTCAGGTGTTTGGCTTGCAGACGCGGGATGCCGTCTTTCAAAACACCGCCCACGGTATAGAAGGAGCCAAAGACCACGATTCTATCAGCCGGGTCTGCCGAATCGATGGCCGCCTGCAGGGCCTGCATGGGGTCGGCATGCACGCTCGAGGCGGTGTCGGTGCGGGTGTTTTGCGTTTGCCAGGCCTGCTGCAAATCGGCCGCTTTGGCAGCCCTGGGCAAGGGCAAATCGGTGAAATACCACTTGTCCACCATCGGGTTGACCTTTTGCAGCATGGGCAAGAGGTCCTTGTCGGCCATGGCCCCCAGCACCGCGTGGGTGGTGGGGTAAAAGCCCATGGCATCCAGGTTGGCCGCCAGCGCCGCCACCGAATGCGGGTTGTGCGCCACGTCCAGCACCAAAACCGGCTGGCCCGGCACGATCTGGAAGCGCCCGGGCAACTCCACCATGGCCAGACCGTTGCGCACCGCCTGGGCCGTGACGGGAATGCGCTGGCGCAAGGCGTCCAGCGCGGCCAGCACGCCCGAAGCGTTGATCAGCTGATTGGCCCCGCGCAAGGCCGGGTAGGCCATGCCGCTGTAGCGGCGGTCGCGCCCTGCCCAGGCCCACTGCTGCTTGTCGCCCGAAAAATTGAAATCGCGGCCAAACTGCCACAGATCGGCGCCGACGGCAGACGCATGGTCAATCACGCTTTGCGGCGGCACCGGGTCGCTCACGATGACAGGCCGACCGGCCCGCATGATGCCCGCCTTCTCAAAGCCAATGCTTTCGCGGTCTTTGCCCAAAATGGCCGTGTGGTCAATGTCGATGCTGGTGATCACCGCGCAATCGGCGTCGATGATGTTCACCGCGTCCAGACGCCCGCCCAAACCGACCTCCAAAATCGCCACATCCAGGTTGGCGCGGGCCATCAGATGCAGGATAGCCAGTGTGCTGAACTCGAAATAGGTCAGGCTCACGTCGCCCCGCACCGCTTCCACGGCCGCAAAAGCCTCTGCAAACACTTCGGCCGAAGCCGATTCGCCATGCAGGCGGCAGCGCTCTTCAAAATGCACCAGGTGCGGCGAGGTGTAGACGCCTGTGCGGTATCCGGCTTGCAGCAAAACGGCTTCGAGCATGGCGCAGGTCGAGCCCTTGCCGTTGGTGCCCGCCACGGTGATGACGGGGCAGTCAAAACGCAGCTGCATGCGGTCGGCCACGGTTTTCACACGGTCCAGCCCCATGTCAATGGCCACGGGGTGTAACTGCTCGCACCAGTCGAGCCATTCCTGTAGAGTCTTCATAGGCGGCGATTGTCGCCCAGTCTTGTCACTTTCCCTTGGATCAAATCCCCATGGACCCCATTGTTTACGGCATTCCCAACTGCGACACCGTCAAAAAAGCCCGCACCTGGCTCACCGACCAAGGCTTGAACGCGGCTTTTCACGATTTCAAAAAACAAGGCGTGCCCGAGGCGCAGCTGGACACCTGGCTGGCGGCGTTGGACTGGGAAACCCTGCTCAACCGCAAAGGCACCACCTGGCGCAAGCTGGACGCCGCGGTGCAAGCCAGCGTGACCGACAGCGCCAGCGCCAAAAAAGTCATGCTCGAACATGCCAGCACCATCAAGCGGCCGGTCATTGCCTGGCCTTCGGGGCAAGTCACCGTCGGGTTTACACCCGAGCAGTGGCCTGCCTGAACCGCGAACCGGTGAATCGGTGCTCGGCTAATGTGCCCGCTCCTGTGTACCGCAGCTACCCACCCGTCTACAGCCACGTGACCATGGGC
>Ga0255137_1000679_pt1 | contig 11777 bp, 7 predicted proteins | sample Law_Atlam_RepC_8_FD_188548 | JGI IMG/M metagenome (GOLD analysis project Ga0255137, IMG submission 188548) | Freshwater microbial communities from St. Lawrence River, New York, United States - Law_Atlam_RepC_8d | ecosystem: Environmental > Aquatic > Freshwater > River | place: USA: New York... | reverse complement strand
GATCCGCGGGATATCATTGATATCCGTGATCAGGTAGGAGTGCTTCACGATCGGCAGCGTCACGCCAATCATGTCTGTCTCCTGGAAGGCGCCGCGACCGATCATCGACTGGGCGACCTGGCCCGTGATGGCGATCAGGGGGCAGGAATCGACGTAAGCGTCGGCGATGGCCGTGACCAGGTTGGTCGCGCCGGGGCCGCTGGTCGCCATGCACACGCCGGCCTTGCCGGTGGCGCGGGCGTAACCCTCGGCGGCGAAGCTGCCGCCCTGCTCATGACGAGGCAGAATGGTTCGGATCTTCGACTTGGTCAGCGACTGATGGATTTCCATGCTCGCGCCGCCGGGATAAGCGAAGATGACTTCGCAGCCCTCGCGCTCCAGCGCCTCGACAAAGATGTCGCGCCCGAACATCAGGGGGCCGATGTCCTTGTTGCTGGTGGTCTGGTTGTTCTGTGTCGGGGTGGCCGTGCTCATGTGTTGTGTGCTGTTTCCTGGCCGGTGATCGTGGATTTCCCTGTTTGGAACAAAAAACCCACGACCGTCGCCGGCCGTGGGTTCTTGTGAAAGCTGCGTCAAGCGTTGCGACAAGTCCCATCGGCGGCCTTGGGGCCACCTACCAGTACAGGTACTCGATTGCGTTTCGCGCTCATGACGTTTTGATAAAGTGGCCTGAATCCGGCGGAGTGGTCAAGCCCAAGCCCATGATCAGTCCAACTCCGTGACCCAGCCGGAAAAGGGTAGGATGCCAACCGGGCATCTCATCAGTGAGTCGGCTCAGCTTGAGGAAGCTTCTGAGATGCTCCGAATTCAAACGGAGCTCTAGGCTCAATCGGTGCCTTGCCCCCGGGGTGTCCCTGCGGTTTCATTTCGCGACACATGGAATGCCTCCCCGGTTTCCGCGAATTCTACCCTGAGCCGCTGCCTCTGAAGGACGCTTGGTCCTGCGATGCACGCAACCACCTGTTCAATGCTTGGCGGCAAACGGCCCGCTGTTACGGGTTCCGAGAGTACGATGGCCCCCCGTTGGAGCCACTCGAACTCTACACGGCCAAATCCGGGGCCGAGATCGTGGGGCAGTTGTTCAACTTCGTGGACAAGGGAGATCGTTCGGTGTCGATGCGTCCTGAGATGACGCCGACGGTGGCCCGCATGATCGCCGCGTCCGAGCGGGCTTACAAAAAACCCATCAAGTGGTTCTCGATGCCGCAACTCTTCCGCTACGAGAAGCAGCAGCGCGGCCGGCTCCGGGAGCACTTCCAGTTGAACTGCGATATTTTCGGTGAGTCCCATGTGGCCGCCGATGCCGAGATCATCGCGCTGCTCATCGATGTGCTGCGTCGGCTGGGTTTGGATCAGCAGGATTTCGTGGTCCGACTCAGCAGTCGTCAGGCGTGGCAGCGGTTCTACGAATCGCGCAACGGCGATCCCGCCCGCGCCTATGAGTTTTATCAGGTGATCGACAAGATCGAACGCGAAAAGCCAGAGATCACCGCTGAGAAGCTCCTGGCGTTGTCCATCGATGTGGCCGATGTCCGGAAGTTCATCGAGGTCGGAGAGCCCACGCCGGAATTGCAGGCGGTGCTCGACAATTTGGCTGCACGGGGTCTGCGCGATTACGTCGCCATCGACTACAACGTGATCCGTGGTTTGGCCTACTACACAGGGGTGGTCTTCGAAGCCTTTGATCGCAAGGGCGAGTTTCGGGCCATTGCCGGCGGTGGACGGTACGACCAGTTGGTCAAGTTGCTGAGCCAAGGCAAGGTCGACCTTCCTGCGCTGGGGTTCGGCATGGGCGATGTCGTCTTGCTGGAACTGCTCAAGAGCCGAGGCAAGCTACCCACCTTCAATGCCGGGTTGGACTGTGTGGTGATCATCGAGGATGAAACCCTGCGAGCGGAATCCTTGGCTCTGGTCCAAGAACTGCGACAAGCAGGGCGCTTGGTCGAGTACAGCCTGACGCCCGCCAAGGGTGATAAGCAGCTCAAGCGTGCTTTGGAACTTGGCGCCCGCTACACGCATTGGGTCCTACGCGACGAGGCGGGGAAGGTTGTCTACCGCACCCGGCACCTGATCAGCCGGTGTGAGTTGACCGGTGATCTCCAGTCAGCACTGACCACCAGTGATCCTCTGAGGTAGTCCTCCCCTCGGGCCGAGCCATGGCGTTCTTGTCGTTCCACCAGATCTCCAAGGCTTATCCCGGGGTGCAGGCCTTGTCGGAAGTCTCCTTTTCCGTGGCGGAGGGGAGTTGCCACGCGCTCATGGGCGAGAACGGGGCTGGCAAGAGCACGTTGGGCAAGATTCTCGCGGGAATCGATGTGGCCGATGCCGGCGCGATTCATTTGCGCGGGGAACAGATCGCCCCGCAAAACCCCGCCGAAGCGCGGGCTTTGGGAATCGCCATGGTTCATCAGGAACTGGCTTTCTGCCCGGAACTCACCATCGCCGAGAATTTGTGTCTGGGCAGTTGGCCTCATCGGCGGGGGTGGGTGGATCGCGATGCCCTGCGCGACAAGGCTCGCCGTTTGCTGGCAGACGTGGGTTTCGACGAAGATGTGGATCGCCTCGTCGGAGAATTGACCACCGGACAGGAGCAACTCCTCCAAATTGCTGCCGCCCTGGGCACCGGTGCCCGGATTCTTGTTTTTGACGAACCCACCAGTTCCTTGTCTGCGGTCGAGAGCGAGCGCTTATTCGAGCTGTTGGCCGACCTGAAACGGCGCGGATTCACCGTGGTGTATGTGTCCCATCGCATGGAGGAAATCTTTCGCCTCTGCGATACCATCACCGTGCTTCGGGACGGGCGGCATGTGGCGACCGAACCCGCGGCGGATTCCCATCAGGACCGGTTGGTGCAGCAAATGGTGGGTCGGTCGGTGGAGCACCACGAACCCGACCACTTGGCCAAACCTCTGGGCGATGTGGCCCTTCAGGTGGAAGGACTCTCATCGGGCCAGCGCCTCCAAGAGGTGAGCCTCACCCTGCGGTGCGGAGAAATTCTCGGATTGGCCGGTTTGGTCGGAGCCGGTCGCAGCGAATTGGCTCAGGCCCTCTTCGGTTTGGATCCGGAACGTACCGGAACGGTGTCGGTCGCCGGTCATCCGTTGCCCCCCGGTGATGTGGTGGCTGCCATGGAAGCCGGTGTCGGATTATTGCCGGAGGATCGCAAACGACAGGGGTTGGTTCTGGGATTGAATTGCCGTGAAAATGGTGCGCTGGCCGTCCTTCAGCGCTGGTCGCGGTGGGGGTGGATGGACCGTCGACGGGAGCGAGATCAGATGGAGGCATTGGTCCGCCAGTTGCGGGTGAAGGCTCCCTCTATTGAGTCCGGCATTGCAGGCCTGAGTGGCGGGAATCAGCAGAAGATCGCCTTGGCCAAGTGGTTGGCCCGCGAATGCCGGGTGCTGGTGGTGGATGAACCGACCCGGGGCGTGGATGTCGGGGCCAAGGCTGAGATCCACCGCTTGCTCGATCAATTGGCCTGTGAGGGCATGGCCATCCTCCTGATCTCCAGCGAATTGCCCGAGGTCATGAAATTGAGTCGCCGACTGCTGGTGATGCGGGGCGGTCGGATTGTTGGCGAATTCCAGCGATCAGAATTTCAGCAGGCGGCGATCCTGAACCGCATGGTGGGTCATTGAGACCGCGGACCCTAATCCGTCGCCCCGCTGGAACGAGTGCCGGGGTGTAGATCGGGGCCGTATCAGCTCACAGGCCGAAATCCGCGTTCAGCGAACCGGGCCAAGGTCCATGCGTATTCGTTCACCAGTTGATCCACCACATCACGCTGCTTCATGGCCGCAGGCATGACTTCCCAGGTATAGGTCTCCATCTCGAAATGCTGGCAAAGCCCGGGTTGGGCTTGGACGGCATCGAGGACTCCGATGAGGTGGTCGGCCGTGGTGTTGAATCCACCCCGGGGTTCGGAGTGCAAAGGGATATGGAAATGGATGCGCCACTCCGGCAAGGGGACGCCCGGAGCCGGAATCGGAGTCGCCAGCGCATCGTGGAGGTCGGCATAGCGGACCAGGGATCCATTGGTCTGCCGCTCGATGACCTGGTGGAAATAAATGTCTTCGGCGAAGGCTTGCAGCGATTGGCGGATTTCTGGCGTCGGGCTCACACTGAGGGCATTGCTCAAGTGGATCTTGCTCAAACGGATGCCCGCCGATTGCAGGCGAGCCAAGGCTTCAGCCGGGGATTCGTACTCGATGGCCAGATGGCAGCAGTCGTAGTTCACCCCCAAATGCCGATCGATGCGCCGGTCATCCGGGCGGATGTCGCGGAGTTGGTTGAAATAGGTGACGCATTCCTCGGTGTTCTCGAGGGTGCACAAGGGTTCGGGTTCCAGTCCCAAATGCAGGTCGTGGCCGGTTTGTTGGGACAGCTCATCGAGGAAATCCACGCAGTCCCAAAGTTGGAGCAGGGCGCGTTTCTGTTCGTCCGGTGATCGTTGGAAGGCCTTGTAGGAGACGGGAACGGTGCTGACGCTGCCGGCCACTCCCGGTGGCAAAAGTTGAGCCAGAATACGGAAAAGCCTCTGGGTGTATTCGAGTCGCTCCGGCTGAGACCAGTCCGGGGCATACACCTGTTCCTTCACCCGTTGACCATGGAACTGACCGTAAGGAAACCCGTTGATGGTGAACACATAGGCGTTGTGGCGTTTCAACCATTCCTGAAAGGCACTGAAGGTGCCGGGTTCAATGAGCTCGCGCGAAGCCCGATCGCTCAGTCGCAGGCCGATGGCATAGGGTCGGCCCGATGAGACGCGTGCCTGAACCGCCCGGGTGTGCCGCTCCAGACCGGCGAAGGTTTCCGCCCAATCCTCTCCCCGGTGGATGTTGGTGCAATAGGCCAGATGCAGCCCGTCGGTCAGTTGCATGCCTGAGGATTGAACCCCGGCTTCCCTTGGAGCAAAAGCCCTGTTTGGGGAAAGCATCTCAACCGTCCTTTCCAGTTCTCCGCCAATCGTTACCGTCCGGGGGTGCACAGGAATTGGATTTCGGCGCTCTTCGTCACCCTGTTGGGGTTGACGCTCAACCTCTCTGCGCAGTCGGTGGTCATCAGCGAGATGATGTATGAACCCCCGGGCGGCTCGGCCTATGCGGAAGCGGAATACATCGAACTCTTCAACCCCGGGTCACTGCCCATGGATCTTTCGGGCGCGAGTTTTTCCGCAGGCATTGTCTTTACGTTTCCGTCTCCGTTTTTTCTGCAAGCCAAGGCTCGGGCGGTGATTTGTCGCAACCCGGCCCTGTTCAAATCGCGATACGGAGCCGTGCCTGGTTTGGTGCCTGGTTCCTATTCCGGAGCCCTCAACAACGGAGGGGAATCCGTCATCTTGGGCGCTTTCAACGGAACCTTGCTGGCCCAGATCAAATATGGAATCGACGGGGGCTGGCCGGTGCGGCCTGCCGGTAACGGCGGTTCTTTGGAGATCATCGATCCGGCGGGTGATTCCGGCGCCGCCTCCAATTGGCGCGCCAGCACCGAATACTTGGGCTCACCCGGATTGGCTGGAGCGGGGCCGCAAAACCGGGTGGTGATCAATGAATTGCTGACCCATACCGATCCGCCGTTGGAAGACGTGGTGGAGTTGTTCAATCGCACGGATCAGCCGATCGACGTGGGAGGGTGGTTTCTTTCCAATGATCTGGCCGACCCGTTTCGCTTCCGGATTCCTTCGGGAACGGTGATCCCACCCCGCGGCTTCCGGATGATTTACGAATATCAGTTCAACCCACTCCAGCCGGCCGCCGGTCGCACGGCCTTCACGTTTGGTGCCGCGCGCGGTGGGATTGTGACGCTGCTGTCCGCTGATGCCGCCGGCACGCCTCTCCGCTGGGAAGATGTTCAGGAATTTCCAGCCAGTCCGAATGGAGTGAGCTTTGGTCGACACCCGGACGGAGAAGGTCCGTTGCTGTTGATGCAGCGCATGACGTTGGGAACCGGGATCGACAATTTCATGGATCCTTTGCTGTTGAACATTTTTCGGCAGGGGTTGGGTGGGACCAATACGCCGCATGCCCTGGGACCGGTGGTCTTTCGTCGAGTTCGATATGCCGCGCCGGCTGGGGAGATCGAGTTCGTGGAGTTGCAGAACGTGTCCAGCGAGACGGTGCCCTTGTATGACCCGGCCTATCCGACCAATGGTTGGCGCATCGAGGGCGGCATCAGTTTTGCCTTCGCAGAACCGCAGGCCTCCGGGTGCAAAATGGATCGTGGCCAACACCAACAATCCTGCGGCCGTGCGCCGATTGTTGAGTTTGTCCGATTCACAGGTGGTGCTGGGGCCCTACACCGGGCAATTGGCCTCCGAAGGCGAACGCGTGAGTCTCGTTCGGCCTGATACCCCCCAATTGCCGCCCCGTCCGGATGCCGGATTCGTGCCCTACTACGTGGTGGAACACCTGGACTACCGATCGGTGGCCCCATGGCCCACGGAAGCGGCTTCTCCAGACCGTTGCCTGGCCCGCATCGTGTCCACCGAGCCCAGTTATTTGCCCTCCAATTGGCGAGCTGAAGCGTTGGTGACGGTCGAACCCTTGAAGCCCACGTTGCTGGTCGAGAGGCTTTCGGGCGGCTTGGTGCGGATTCGCACCCGAGGTCCACGGGATCGGGGATATGTCCTAGAGCGCCTGACCCTCTCCGGCGTTTCCACGGTGACGGTGACGGCCACTGTACTGAGCGGCACTTACTCGGTACCCCCGGGCATTCTTCAGGGCGATGGCTCGGTGGAGCGGGTTATCGAGTTGGGCGCAGGCGAATCCGTCGAATTGTGGCGGATCCGCCTGAATCCATGATCGGAATGTCCGAAGGGGAGGTTTCCAAGAAGTGAATGTATTCTCCCCTTCGGTCCGAACGATCCAGAGTTACTTCAGTTCGTGGGATTCGACCTTCACGCCCTTCTTGAAGGTGTTGAAGCCGAACATGGAGGGCTCGAAGGTGCCCACCGGGGTCACATCGGCTTTCTTGGGGACCTCCAAGCCGGTGAGCGAGTAGGCGGCGTTGACGAAGAGTCGGCGGAGGTCTTCGCTGCGCAAATCGGTGGCGGCTCCGATCGTGGTGCAGAGGATTTGAGAGGTGTGCCCGGACGATCCCTTGTAGTCACGCAGCCAGATGAGCGGCATGGCCGGCTTGGTGAGGTTCGGCGGGTCGTTGGGTTGCATGCCGGTGAGAACCTGACCATGCATCAAGATGGTCGCATCCTTCGGGAAGTCGGGGTTCACGCCGTAGACATCGCTGGGGCCGAACACATCGAACACGCCGTTCAAGATCGGGTGCTTGGCATGGCGACCGTCGATCACGCCGCGCGTGGCTTCCTTGCCGTGGTGACCGTGGTGGTAGGTCCAAGTCTCACCCACCGTTTTACCGCCAAAGCCGCCGCCCTTGGCCGTCCAGGAGTAGGAGGCATAGGGGCTCTGCTTGTTGCGCTCGTAATTGAAGGCGTGGGTCGCTGTCCGGACCACCATCATCGGCTTGCCGCTGTCGAGGTAGCGGACGAAGTGCTCCATGTCGGCATCGGGCAGTTCGCGGAATCGGAATTGGTTGACCACCAAATCGGCCGAAGCGAGCAAGTTCATGCCCGGGATATTGGTCTGGTTGTTGGGATTGATGGTCCCATCGGCGTCCTGGGTGAACAGCACGGTGCATTTGAAGCCATGCTTCTGGCTGAGGATCTTGCCCATCTGCGGCAAGCTTTCCTCGGAACGATATTCCTCATCGCCGCTCAACAGGACGATGGTCTTGCCGTTGGCGGTTCCGGCCTTCGGTTCATAGGTCACCCAGGAACCAGCGAGGGTGGGCAGCGCAGAGGCCAGCAGCGAGACCAAGGAATAGGTCAGTGCGCGGGAGGGAGCGATCTGTTTCATAGGAGTGGCCGTCATTTCAGCATGTCCCTCGGGCGCAGGCCAGACTTTCGGCACCCGACGATGTGCGCCCGATGTGTGCCGAATGTGCGGGTCAGAAATGCGATTCGGCTTCTTACAGGATGCGCCAAAATGACGCTGAATGGCCCAGTCTCGGATGAGACGCCCGTCAGTAAGGAGGGTTATTGAGACAAAACAGCCGAAAAGCCGATTGGCCCTGCGTATGCTGAACATGCATGTGATCCGACTCAGGGGGGCAAATCTGTGAAACCTGTGTCCCTTGGAATGAGTCCGGTGAAACCAGTGAACAAATTCGCCTCAAGCGACTCCAACGTTTCCAGAGAGATGAAAACGAATTTCAAGACCAAGCGGCCCGGAACAGAGTCCCACTCGACCTCGCGCACGGCCAAGGGACTTCGGGCTCGGAAATCATCCACCCAGGCGCAGCCTCGCCGTTCACGCAAGGCGGCCGTCTCCAAGCGAACACGCCCGATCGCATTGCCACCCATGCCGGTGGTGGGCGACCGGACCCGAATCAACGTCCCGCGGAGTCCGTTGCCGCCTGGCGAGGCACTCATCCCCGTCGAAACACTGGCGACGACGCGTTCGCTTCCGATTCAGGTCGAGTCCGATTCGATCCCGGCCTCCAACTTGCGTGAAACACGCCTGCCGGACACGGCGGGTCGCGGTGTCTGGGATGAACATTCTTCCCTGAGACTCTACCTCCGCGACGCTGTGGAAACCCCGCTGCTCAACGCGAAGGAAGAGGTCGAGTTGGCCCGCCGCATCCAAAAGGGCGATGACGCGGCCCGCGAGCACATGATCCGCGCCAATTTGCGATTGGTCATCAAGATCGCCCGTGAGTACGAAGACTACGGTCTGCCCCTGTTGGATTTGGTGAACGAGGGCAACATCGGTTTGATGCGGGCGGTGGAGCGCTTCGACCCGGATCGCGGCGCCAAGCTCTCGACCTATGCCGCCTGGTGGATCAAGCAGTCCATCAAGCGGGCCCTGTCCAATCAGTCCAAATCCATCCGACTGCCCATTCATATCGTTCAGGAGTTGGCCCGGATGAAGAAGGCTGAGGTTCGCCTCGAATCCGAGTTGGGGCGTCCTGCCACCGATGTGGAACTGGCTGGAGAGTTGGAAGCCGATGTCGATGACATCCGGCGCTGGCGCGAAGCGGCGGCCGTCGGGGCGACCTCTCTGGACGCCCCGATTGGCAACGATCCTGAATCCAATCGCATCGCCGATGTGATTGCCGATGAATCGGCGGTGATGCCTTGGGCCGGTGTCAGCGAATCGAGCAATGCCGAGTTGATGCGCGAACTGGTGGGTTCACTCAACGCCCGCGAGCAAGTCATCCTCAACCAGCGTTTTGCACTCGAAGGCGGCGACCCTCGCACGCTCGAGGAAATCGGGGCCGATTTCGGACTGACCCGCGAACGGATCCGGCAGTTGGAAGCCGCTGCACTGCGCAAACTCCGCGACCGATTCCTGGCCCGCGAAGCGATGGCCGAGGTATGACGGTTGGGCGGCTGGACGGCTGGACGGCTGGACGGCTTGAATGCCGACTACTAAGGCCGACAATTAAGGCCGACAATTAAGGCCCAAGTTCTGTCTTTGAAAAACGGGAGTCCTTCGAACTCGACCGGCGTGTCAGTTCGAGGCGGCTCCCGTTGGCGTCTTCCGTGAGAAGCGTTCCCGGATTGTCAGCAATGCCGGCAGGAGGGTCATCGCAGCAATCATGCAAGTCGCTGTTCCGACGGCCATCACCCAGCCCAGGCTACGGATTCCGCGGTGGTCGGCAATGATCAGGCTACCGAAGCCCGCGATGGTGGTCAGGCCGGAGATCAGCACCGCTTTTCCGGTGCTCTTGCCCAGAATGGCAGGGGTTCGTTCCTCGGCGAATCGATTCAAGATGTGGATGCCGTTGGTGACGCCAATCCCGATGACCAGTGGGAGGGTCATGATATTGGCGGGATTGAACGGGATGCCCGTCATTCCCATGAAGCCCACCATCCAGAGTGCCCCGATGGCGACGGGTAGCAGCGATAGCGCTACCCGAGTGGGCGAACGGAAGTGGATGAAAACCAGCAAGATAATGGCGCCGAGTGCCCACCCGGCCGCCTCCATGTAGGAAACCTTGAGCAGCTCCGTGTAGTGGTAGAGTTGGACAGGGGTTCCCGTGGCGGTCGGAACCACCGAACTGATTTCCCGGACAAAGGTTTCCTGAGCTCCTCGCTCCCAGACATCCTCTTTGGGATAGACCAAGAGCAGCTGTTTTCCGGTGATTCCAATGAATCGGTTGCGAAGGACCAGTGGCAAGTCGGACTCCTTGAGGCCACCGGAATCATCCTGCTGCTGCAAGGTGTCAAAGGTGTCCCGGATGTCGCGGAAGAGCGCGTATTGGAAATGGCCCAATTGCCGGGCATTGGCTTCCCGATCGCCCCGGAACATGGCCGAGCGCAGTTCCGAAATGGTCACGCGCAGCGACCCCAGATTCTTGAGGAGTTCCTTTTCTTCCGGAGCGGACTTGCGCACCTCATCGGCCGCCAGGGCCAGAAGGCCCTGGAGTCCCCACAGGCGTTGACTAAAGCTGTTGAGATCCATCGGCCCGTCGGCCACTTCGGGGAAGTGGATCGTCCGGGTTTCCGCCCGGATTTCACGGATGAGCTTCAATGATTCGGTGGCGTCCTGGTTCAGGTAGTGGCCCATGGAGTCCACCCCGGCGACGGTCGGCAGAGCCTTCAGTTTGGCCTCGATCGCAGGCACCTCGGCCACGGTGGGAACCATCACGGCTCCAAACAACACGCCCTGCGCCCGTTCCTCGGAGGCTCCGTCTTTGCGCACCCGGGCTGCTTCCACCAATTTCTTTTCGAAGATCACCGACGAGAGCCCGTCGCTCTGCATGTTGAGCAAGTTGTAGTCGAAGGACACCCGCAAGGCATACACGGCGCAAACCGCGCTAATGCCCACTCCAGCACCGAGCACCCACCAGGGGCGTTCGAGCCAGAAGCGTTCAGTCCGTTCCCGCCAGTCGGGTGACGCCGACCCGTTGGTATTCAGCTCAGCAGGCCGTGGATCCGATTCTTCCCGCCTCAGGCCCTTCTCCCGCAGCAGGAGAGCCGGAAGCAACGTCATCATGGGGACCAAGCAGATGAGCATGCCGCCACCAGTGATGATGCCCATTTCCTGGATGCCTCGGAAATCGGTGAGCGCCATGGCGAAGAAGGCGCCGGCCGTGGTGAAACAGCCGGTGAAGATGCCTTGTCCGGTGTTGACCACCGCACGGCTGATGGCCGTGAACGCCGTCTCACCTTGTTTCAATTCCTCTTCGAATCGGCTGATCAGATGCACTCCGAAGTCGATGGCCAGCCCGATGAGCATCGGAGCGAAGGTGATGGTCAGGATGTTGAGATGGCCCACCACCAGGGTGGTGTAGCCCATCGTGTAGCAGAGCCCGACCAGCAGCGAGACGACGGTCTTTTGCGGTCGGCCGCGGTGGTTGTATCCGATGAGGAAGAGCAGGGCGCACAAGACCAGGGAGATGATTGTTGCCCAGGTCGAGTCCGTCGTGGATTGCTGCATTTCATCGACCTCAAGAACCGGTTCGCCGGTCAGCCCCACATTGACGCCCGATACTTCTTGGACCGTTTCAGCGATTAGCGCCCGGAACCGGTGGACGGCCTCCTCGTTCAACTCGCCTTGCCGCCACTTGAGATCGGCCTCCAGTTCCTGGGGTGTCTTGGTATGGGTTCGCCCCAGCCATCGTTCCCAGAAGCTTTGGGAGGTCTTGGGGATTTCCTCCAATGTGGCCAGGCGCGCCTTGGCATTGACCAGATACAGACGACCCCGATCGAAGGTGACGTACTTGGCCCGTTCCGCCTCAGGCCCGGCCCCAAACAAGGC
>Ga0255137_1000676_pt1 | contig 11816 bp, 12 predicted proteins | sample Law_Atlam_RepC_8_FD_188548 | JGI IMG/M metagenome (GOLD analysis project Ga0255137, IMG submission 188548) | Freshwater microbial communities from St. Lawrence River, New York, United States - Law_Atlam_RepC_8d | ecosystem: Environmental > Aquatic > Freshwater > River | place: USA: New York... | reverse complement strand
CTCACTCTATGGTATCTTTTTTGTTAACTCTTTTTATATTGTTTTTTAAAACCAGTTATTAATCACCTATTTCTTTACTGTCCTTTTAAGGTTTTCTCTTTTTTACGCACAAAGCTTAATTTTTTTATAAAAACTTCATGCTAATAGAAGAAGATCGCAAAAATAGGTTTATGCTTTTTGCTATGATCTAGGTTTCTCCGTTTTCTGTGGAAGGATTTTAATTTATTTTTTATACATATACTTATAAAATTTTGTTGTTTAATATAAATTTAAAAAAGACAATTCTTATGTTTCAAAGATGGTTCAGCTCAACTAACCACAAAGATATTGGTACACTTTACTTAGTGTTTGCAGTATTTTCAGGGGTTTTAGGAGCAACAGCTTCTGTATTGATCCGCCTCGAGTTATCAGGACCTGGTGTTCAGATTTTAGGTGGAAACAATCAATTATATAATGTTTTAGTTACAGCGCACGGATTACTAATGGTATTCTTCTTAGTAATGCCTGCTTTAATTGGAGGATTCGGAAATTGGTTCGTTCCTTTAATGATCGGTGCTCCAGATATGGCTTTCCCACGAATGAATAACATTTCGTTCTGGTTATTACCACCAGCATTATTATTATTATTAACTTCTAGCTTCGTAGAAGTTGGACCAGGTATTGGTTGGACAGTATATCCACCGTTATCAGGATTAACAGGACACCCTGGAGGAGCAGTTGATTTAGGTATTTTTAGTTTACACCTTGCAGGAGCTTCTTCTATTTTAGGAGCAGTAAACTTTATTACAACAATTATTAACATGCGTGCTCCTGGTATGACTATGCACCGTTTACCATTATTCGTATGGTCAGTGTTTGTTACAGCAATTTTATTATTATTAGCATTACCAGTATTAGCAGGTGCTATTACAATGTTATTAACTGATCGAAACTTTAACACTTCTTTCTTCGACCCAGCAGGAGGGGGAGATCCCATTCTTTATCAGCATTTATTCTGGTTCTTTGGACACCCAGAAGTATATATTATGATTTTACCAGCTTTCGGTATCGTGAGCCAAATCGTGTCTACTTTCTCACGTAAGCAAACTTTTGGTTACCTTGGAATGGTATACGCTATGGTGTCTATTGGAATTTTAGGGTTTATCGTATGGGCACACCATATGTATACTGTAGGATTAGATGTGGATACACGCGCTTATTTTACATCAGCTACAATGATTATTGCAGTACCAACAGGAATTAAAATTTTCTCTTGGATCGCTACAATGTGGGGTGGATCTATTCACTTAGAAACTCCAATGTTATGGGCAGTTGGATTCATTTTCTTATTTACGATTGGAGGATTTACTGGAGTAGTTCTTTCTAACGCCGCATTAGACGTAGCGTTCCATGATACTTATTACGTAGTGGCTCACTTCCATTATGTATTATCTATGGGGGCAGTATTTGGTCTAATCGCAGGATTCTACTACTGGGTATCTAAAATGACTGGATATCAGTATTCAGAGAATTTAGGTAAAATTCACTTCTGGGTAACGTTTACTGGAGTAAACTTAACGTTCTTCCCATTACACTTTGTAGGATTAGCCGGAATGCCACGACGTATCCCAGACTATCCAGACGCTTTCGCAGGATGGAATGCTATTGCTTCTGTAGGAAGCCTCGTATCGTTCTTTGGATTCTTATTCTTCTTCTACATCGTTTATGATACATTAACAGGGGATCGACGCGCAGCCGCAAATCCTTGGACATTTGGTGTAGATGATCCAAACCAAGCTATGAGCTTAGAATGGATGTTACCATCACCACCACCATTCCACACTTATGAGGAATTAACACCTATTAAAGATACAGTTGGATTAAAAGCTTAACTTAATATGACTTTACGAGCATTAAATCGACCTATTGTTGATGTCGTAAACAGACACCTCATTGAATACCCTACTCCTGCGAATCTTAGCTATTTTTGGGGGTACGGTTCAATGGCTGGTATCTTCTTAGGGCTTCAAATTGTAACTGGTATTTTATTAGCTATGCATTACACACCGCACGTAGATTTAGCGTTTAACAGCGTTGAACATATTATGCGTGATGTTAATGGTGGTTGGTTATTACGCTATTTACATGCAAATGGTGCATCATTATTTTTCTTTGTAGTTTATATTCACGTTGGTCGCGGATTATATTATGGTTCATACGCCGCACCGCGACACATTCTTTGGATCATTGGGGTTGTAATTATTATTTTAATGATGGCTACAGCTTTCATGGGATATGTATTACCTTGGGGGCAAATGAGTTTTTGGGCCGCTACAGTAATTACAAATCTTTTTTCTGCTATTCCAGTAGTAGGACCGTCTATTGTTGAATGGTTATGGGGAGGATTCTCTGTAGACAATGCAACATTAAACAGATTCTTTTCATTACACTATTTGTTACCTTTTATCTTAGCAGGTGCTGTGATCGCACACCTCGTATCTCTTCATGAGGTAGGGTCAAACAACCCTTTAGGTATTAGTGCGCTTAGCGATAAAATCTCATTTCATCCATACTTATGGATTAAAGATGTTTTTGGGTGGTTATTAATTGGATTTGTATACTTAGCATTTGTATTTTATTCACCAAATACATTAGGACACCCAGACAACTATGTTGAGGGAAACCCTATGGTTACTCCTGCTCATATCGTACCTGAATGGTATTTCTTACCATACTATGCAGTATTACGTTCTATTCCTGATAAGTTATTAGGAGTTGTTGCTTTTGGAGGTTCTTTAGCCGTTTGGTTATTATTACCATTCTTACATACGTCTAATGTACGAAGCTCTTTATTTCGCCCATTATTCCGTGTGTTTTATTGGGTGTTTATTCTTGATTTCGTAATCTTAGGTTGGATCGGAGGTAACCTTGCAGAATCACCTTATTTAGAAATTGGGCAAATTGCTACTGCTTATTACTTCGTGTTTCCTTTAGTGATTGTTCCAGGATTAGGTATTTTAGAAAATAAAATGCTTGAATGGACAGCACCTAGCAATTAACTATCTTTAGTCAATATCTAGTTTTTGGTTATGTTTTCTGTTTTAACAAATATAGCCAAAACACTAGAGTATGCTAGTTTTATTTTATCAAATTATGTATATTTATATATATGCATATAAAATTGCATCCTTAGCTCAATCGGATAGAGCAACAGATTTCTAATCTGCAGGTTCTGAGTTCGATCCCCAGAGGGTGCGTTTTTTAAGTAAGATTTTAAAGACAACGCTTTAAAATTTATTTTTATTGTAATTGATTAATACATCATTCAGTAAAAGTTAAAAAAAGAGGAAAGTCCGGTGTATATCGATTACAAAGTGTGTTAATAGCACAGCAGGACGACCTGTCAGATAACGGCTACACATTGTAAAATAAAGATGTCAACATCTTTTTTAAATATGCCTCTCTTTGCGATATGAAGGTTATTGGTTTGAATCAATGATAAGATTAATGTTGTCATAAACAGAAACCGGCTTATTAAAATCTTATGCTCCATTTTTTTAGTTTACTTTATTAATAGTCAAGTATTTAATAGCGAGTTTAGTTTAATGGTAGAATGTCTGCCTTCCAAGCAGAAAACGTGGGTTCGATTCCCACAACTCGTAGTTTTTAGATTTGTTAGTTATTATTTATTGATTTTTATATTCTTTTTATTAAAAAGAATATAAAAACTAATATAAGGCTTCCCTGGTGAAATGGTAGACACGTTAGACTTAAAATCTGATGCTGCAAGGCGTAACGGTTCGAGTCCGTTGGGTAGTAGTTTTATAAAATATAATATTTGCACACAATAAAAATATAAAGATATGACAAGAAACCAGGCAGTAAAAAAATGGGGTCGATGGAAAAAATTTAAAAATGTTGAGGGTCGTGAAGACATGCAACTTACTTCTAAATCTTGGCGTGATTCCTTTGTAGAAAAACAAGCAGTGAAGGCTTATTATTACAGCTTTAACGAAACATTTATGAAAAGATTATGGCGATCTGAATCGGGTAAAATTGTGAATGTAATTAAAAACTTAGAGAGTAGATTAACAACTTTTTTAGTGACCAATAATTTTGCGCAAAGCCCTTTACAGGCTCACCAATGGATTTCTCATAAACATGTAAAAGTTAATAATGTAATTGTGAATCACCCTAAATATATGTTAATTCCAGGCGATGTGATTGAACTTGACTATTTAGCAATCTCTAAAAACAAGAATTGGGGTAGTCGACTTTCTGCCACAACTGTTTCATGTCAACGTGATGACGAAGGAAAAACTTGGGTTTTTGATCCAAAGACAAATAATTTAGTATATTTGGGGACAAATATCACTACTCCTTTCACGCCTATTACTTGGGGTCGCGTTAAAGAATTTTATATTAGATAATTTCTTACTAAAATGTTATTTGCACTATTAAAATATAGTTAATCTATTATTTTTCTCTAAATAACTTTTAAACCAGTATTAGCCTACGCAAAAAATATAGTATATTTTGATTTCAATAAGAAACAAATAAACTAGTTAATTCTAGTTTTTTGTATTACATTTTTTACAATATGTAATACAAAAAACTAAGGTGCATAGCTCAGTGGTAGAGCAGCTGGCTTTTAATCAGTTGGTCTTGAGTTCAATTCTCAATGCACCTATTTTATGTCAGTTCATTTTGTATGTATTTCTAAAAATTAGAAATACTAAACTAAAAATGTGTGTAGCTTAGTGGATAGAGCATATGATTGCGAGTCATAAGGTCGAAAGTTCAAGTCTTTCCATGCATGTTAAGCATTTGCTAGTTTTATTTTGTTTATCTGTAATTATTAGTTTTTTATTCTTTTAATTAAAAGAATATTAAACTAACATTTACTAGTTTTGTGTAGTACATTATATATACTACAAAAACTAGCATTAAAATAAAATATAAACTATAATAAAAAACGATAAATATGTCAACAATTTTGCAAAGAATTCGTAATCGAAGTGCATCTCGTTTGGCTCGTAAAACAAAGTCACCAGCATTAGAAGGTGCTCCTTTCGTAAAAGGAGTCTGTATGCGTGTATTTACCCGTGCTCCGAAAAAACCAAACAGTGCAGTTCGTAAAGTAGCCAAGGTTAAATTATCAAACGGTCGTCAGACAGTCGCCTACATTCCAGGTGAAGGTCATACATTACAGGAACATTCAATTGTCCTAATTCGTGGTGGTCGTGTTCAAGATTTACCTGCTGTTCGTTATCATATTATTCGGGGCGTATATGATTGTACAGGCGTATCGGCACGAAAACAGGCCCGATCAAAATATGGTAACAAAAAAGAAATCAAAGCATAGATAACCCATGATTCATGAACTAACAAATTTAAAGGTGGTGGATAATTGCGGTGTCAAAACAGTTCGTGCAATTCGAATTTTAGGTAGAAAAGTCGGTGAAGTAGGGACTCGATTAGTGGTTGTAGTATCATCAGTTCGTTTAAGCGCCGATTTGAAAGCAAAACGAGGTGAAGTGGTAACTGCTTTAATTGTTCGTACAAAACCTGAATTTGACCACCACGCTGTTGTTTTATTTAAAAATCGAAAATTTGAGGAGCCTTTAGGTACCCGAATTTCAGGTCCTATTTCATCTCGTATTCAAGTTGTAGGTTATACTAAAGTAGCTTCAATGACATCCGCTATGTAATTAAAGAAAAATAACAATGAAGGTTTATGTAAAGCGTTCAGATCTTTTACATTTTCACCGTAGTTTTTATGATTCTTCGACAGAATTAAATACAATTTACTTAACGCTGACGCCTCGTGATCTTTTTCTTTTAGCAAAAATTTTTTGCTCTTTTTTTACTAAGGAAATCTGCGTACGTGTACGAAATGATAACCAAGGTGACTTTAAAACTTCACGTGATCTTGGCCCAATCAACAAAGATATTTTGCATGGTCTAATTAATTCCTTAGATGAACAAGCTGTCTTGAGTAAGGATGGCAACATTTCAATTCAATTAACGAACAGCTTGTGTGCATTAAAAGCATTTGAAGTTCTTCTTTCAAGCAAGAGTATTCAAAACTATAGTTTTGAATGTGATCAGCAAATTATTTTGGGTAAACTACGTTCTATCGAACGGAAATGTGGTTATACAAATCACAAGCAAGAGCTTTTGGAAAAGAATTTATCATATTTACACCCTGGTGATCTTGTTAACGTAGCGGACGATTCTGGCGCGTCTTTGGTGAAAGTAATTGGTGAAGTTGCACCTTTCATTTATATTGTAAATGTAGAACAAACAAAGTTTAAACATCGAGCATTGTTTCCACATGGAAAGAAATATGCAGCAGTTTTATTGTCAAGTTTATTGCCAACTTATACAGGTATGGATACTGTATGCTTATTTGAGTATTATGATGGTATTACGAAACCTTTGTTTACGAAAGTTGTTACTAAGAATACGTTTGTTTTAGCAGATTCATTGGATTATCATCTTATTATTAATCATTGTCTCTTTAGGAAATAGTTATATTTCTTTACTTGAAAAATTTGTTTTTTCAACTATGGAATAAAATAGTTAAGCTTTTACCAAAAGAGATGTTAGGTAATTTGCTCATGGAATGAGCGACTAATTCACTAGTCTGCTAGTGGGTGGTCACTAAATTAAAATAGTGAAACGGTTCGACTCCGTTGTTGCCTTTATAATTATTTAATGTACTACAATAGATTAACTAATTCTAGTTTATTGTTTTATTTTATTATTTTTAACAGAATAAAATTGACCATGTTTTTAATAACTTTAAAATAAACTAATTTAAGTTATGAAAAAACTATTAATCTCACATTCTACTCTTTTCCATATTTATGATTTTATTTTACAGAATAAAAGCCTACCAACAAATCTTTATAAAGATTTGTTACACATTATTATTTACATCTTGTTGGGTGAGGAGATCGCTTTTTGTCAAAAAAGTGAATCTGTTTTTTTACCTGCATCTTATGATAAGAATCTTTATTTACAGAATGAATCGTTAGAAAAAACACTTTATCTAATGGATGCAACATCATCATTAGATAATAATAGAAATGTAAGTTTTTCTATTTCTGGTTTTTATAGAGAACAAATTCTAAATATCTTAGTTAGTTTATTGAAAAGTAAAAAACTTCATTTAAAACCAATTTATGATAATATTGTTTTTTATACAAACAGCTATGTTTCGATTTGTGCTAAGTTAAAATTGGATGAGGATCTTTTATTGACATCTTCTATGCACAATTTACGAAAAAAAAGTAAGTCAATTGACGTAAGGGTTTTTTCCGTAGTAAACAGCAAATATATTACAGAGGTTCAACTTTATAGTAAATACACAAATTTTGAAAAGGAATATTGCAGTAACTACCGATTCCTGATCACAAAGAGCGTTTCTTTGGACTTTCCTGTGGGTGATTATGTTTTTGGGATTCTTCATTATGATAAAAAAACTGTTACTATTTATAAAGATGCAGAATGTTTAAATCCTTTTAAATAATAATAAAGTGTTTTTATTTTATCGTATTTTTTTACCAAAAAATAATAGCAAAAACGATCTCTAAAGCGATAAAAAAACATGGCAGGTGTTGTTAATACAAAATACGTGTCTGCAATGGATAGCTCTTATAAAGATGGTGTTGCACGACCATACATCCAAGTTGGGCAAACCCTGTGGGTGGCAGATGATTCTGGCGTTCAAAAAGTTGAAGTATTTAAACAGCTAATCCCATCTGTATACTTGGTTAAGGTAGTTTCAGTACGACCTGGATATGAAAAAAAAATTCCTATCGGTACAGAATTTTGTGGCGTACTTGTTAGGTTTGCAGATTTTGGGTATTATAGAAATAATCAAGTATGCTTGTTTAAAACGCATCACTTGTTAGATAATTATATGGGCGGCGAGCCCATGTTTACTCAAATCTATGGTGGGACGATTGCTCCACGAAATGATTTGAAAGACTATAATACTATTTTGTCTGCTTGTTGTTTGAAAGAAAACGATTATGTACGGGTAGACTTAGAAACTTACGCACAAATTCAGAAAATTAATCTCTTAAAAAAAGATTTAGATGGTTCTGAATTTGAAGTGAAATTAACTTCTGGTAATCGCTTTTTTAGCCAAACTGGCTTAAAAAGAGATCAAATTGTAAAGGGAGTTTTGAGACGCAGACCTTTTCGGACGAACGTGACTACGTCTAGCTTATTGGCATATTCTTTTGATGTATATCAATTAGATATTTTGCCACTTTAAAAATGAGCTAGTCTTATATGTAATAATATATGCTAACAAGTGAATGCTAATTTTGTTATTCGCTAAATAATTTATGCAATAACAAAAAACTAGAAAATATAAACTAAAAACAATAATTAAAAATTTTTAAAGAAATGGAATTATGTGGTACACAAATGTTGTTCGTAGAACGCTTGTAGAAATGACTCCTATTCCATCTTATTTTTTAGATATTCCAAAAATGGAAAAGATCGTTTGCCATATTGGTGTTGGGGCAGGAACTCAGAAAAGAAGTCATGTTCTAAGACCTATGGTATTATTGACGCTATTATCTGGTCAAAAATCGATTCCTTGTTTATCTAAAAAAGCAGTAGCTGGATTCCATTTAAGAGAAAACACACCAATTGGTGCTAAAGTTACGTTACGAAAAAGTCGTATGGACGATTTTTTTTCTACGTTTCTTTTCGTAGTACTTCCTGGACTACGGGACTTTCATGGTATTTCCCCTAAAGCTGTTGATAAAGTTGGGAACCTTACAGTAGGGCTTCAAGATGTTAACGTCTTTCCTTCATTAGCACCGTATACAGAAATGATGAAGGGTAAAACTGGAATTCAAATTACGTTTTGTTGTAATGCAAAAAATAAGGAAAAAGGTCTTCTTTTTTGGAAAACAATGGGAATTCCTTTTACTAATTAGTTTTAATAACCAAAAATCACAACCAAAAAGCATGAAAACAAGAATGGAACGAGATGCAAAACGTCGTCGACTGTTTGCAAATCAAGAAGAAAAAAGAAAACAGCTAAAAGCGTTGCAGAGATCTGCTTCTACGTTAGAAGAGCAAATGATGACAATGTATGATCTAGATCAATTGTCGGCACAAGGTTCGATCACTAGAATTAGAAACCGCTGTACATTAACTGGACGACCCAGAGGCGTTTATCGTTTTATTGGACTTTCAAGAATTGCATTTCGAGAAGCTGCGCGAAATGGAGAATTACCTGGTATTAAGCATGCTAGCTGGTAACAGTAAAATTTATATAGAGCTTACTAGTTTTTTTATTATTTTATTGAAAAATAATAAAAAAATTAGCGTTTTCTCGTAATATGATAAAAAACACATGCTAATAGAAGAAAAATAAAATTAGTACTTACTAGTTTTATTAGTTACTATAATTACAAAGATTGTTAAAGCAAAATAAATAAGGGTGATTAGCTCAGTTGGTTAGAGCACCGCGCTTACATCGCGGGTGTCAGCGGTTCGAATCCGTTATTACCTATGTATACTACAAGTATACAGATAAATTTCTTATGAATCGAATTGGAAACAATAATAAATGAATAAGAAGATTGCGTAAATATTGTACGCAAAATCTTAATAAGACGAGTTTGATCCTGGCTCAGGATGAACGCTAGTTAGAAGCTTAATACATGCAAGTCGAATGAACTGGAAACAGTTACATGGCGCACGGGTGAATTTACGTAGGAATCTAGCCAGATGACCTTGATAAAAACGAGGATAATAAATAAATTTCGAAAGAAGCATTTGGATGAGCTTACGCGGGATTAGGTAGTTGGTGTGGTAAAGGCGCACCAAGCCTAAGATCCCAAGCTACTCTGAGAGGAGGAATAGCCACATCAGGTATGAGAGAAGGCCTGAACTTCGATAGAAGGCAGCAGTAGGGAATATTGGACAATGGGCGAAAGCCTGATCCAGCTATCTAACGTGGAGGAAGAGGACATATCGTTCATAAACTCCTTTCGACGAAGAGTATAATGAAGCTATTCGTAGAAGAAGTCCCGGCAAATTTCGTGCCAGCAGCCGCGGTAATACGAAAGGGGCAAGCGTTATCCGGAATTATTGGGCGTAAAGGGTTTGTAGGCGGTCCAAGAAGTATGCAATGAAAGCACTTTAAAAAGGAGTAACTGTTGCATAGCCCTTAGGACTTGAGGTCAAAAGACGAGAATCGAATTTCGGGTGGAGCGATAAAATGCAAAGATATCCGAAGGAAGACCAAAAGCGAAGGCAGTTCTCGAGGTTGAACCTGACGTTGAAAAACGAAAGCGTGGGGAGCAAACGGGATTAGAGACCCCGGTAGTCCACGCCCTAAACGATGTGTGACTTTCTAGGACCTATACAAAGAGTATAGAGCGAACTAGAAAAAGCTAACGCGATCACACCGCCTGGGGAGTACGGCCGCAAGGCTGAAACTCAAAGGAATTGACGGGAGCTTACACAAACAGTGGAGCATGTGGTTTAATTCGACATAACGCGCAGAACCTTACCTCCCCTTGACATTTCTTGAATGTAAAGCAGAAATGTTTTATAATAAAATCCTGAAACAGGTGCTGCATGGCTGTCGTCAGCTCGTGTCGTGAGATGTTAGATTAAGTTCGTTAACGAGCGCAACCCTTGTATTATGTCATTAGCGGTGCATAATAGACTGTCTACTAAATGTAGAAGGAAGGTGAGGATGACGTCAAGTCCGCATGGCCCTTATGGGGAGGGCTACACATGTGCTACAATGATGCGCACAAAAAGATGCAAAAGAGTAATCCGGAGCAAAACTATAAATCGCATCCCAGTACGGATTGAGCTCTGCAACTCGAGCTCATGAAGCAGGAATTGTTAGTAATCGAAGATCAGAACGCTTCGGTGAATAAGTACCTAAGCTTTGTACATACCGCCCGTCACACTTTAAGAGAGGGGATCTTCTGAAGAACCCAGAAGTAAACAAGTAATGAATTCCTCTGATTCACGAAGAAATGAATGTTTATGAAAGGATCGAAGTAGGTCAACTTGATCGAAGTGAAGTCGTAACAAGGTAATGGTAGCGGAAGCTGCTGTTGGAAAATATTCTTTAATGATAAAAAAAATCCAAAGCCAATTCGGTTCATGGAACATTGCGCTGCGAAAAATGATTTTAGTAACATTCCGAACCTAAAAATGAAGCGTCGTATGCAACTAAATACTGTGAAAATAGGAACCAAGTATGCAATGTTTCAAAAAAAAACAAACTAACTAAAATTAGTTAAAACAACTCAATTGAAAAGAAATGTAAGGGCTTCTCATGGATGCCTAGGTCGAATACGAAAGGACGCGAAAAGCGAGAACTGTATGGAGGGAACGGAGAAATACAGGTATCCAAAGGGGGAAACCCCCATAAGAAAAGAACCAAGCGAACTGAAACATCTTAGTAGCTTGAGGAAAATAAATCAAAAGAGATTTCGTAAGTAGTGGCGAGCGAAAGCGAAATAAGAGAATTGTTGCTTTCAAAATGATTTGAAATCTGATGAAACAGAGGCCAAAGAAGGTGTTAGTCCTGTAAAATCAAAGAAAGAATTGACTAAATCAGTAGGTGAAGTAATCATTCATCGAACATCGGGGTACCATCCTCGAATCTCTAAATACGTAATTCGGACCGATAGTGAACAAGTACCGTGAGGGAAAGGTGAAAAGAACCCTGAGAAAGGGAGTGAAATAGAACCTGAAATGAGAAGCTTACAAGCAGTTGGAGTCTTCTGAAAAGAGGATGACAGCGTACCTTTTGCATCATGAGTCAGCGAGTA
>Ga0255137_1000669_pt1 | contig 11855 bp, 10 predicted proteins | sample Law_Atlam_RepC_8_FD_188548 | JGI IMG/M metagenome (GOLD analysis project Ga0255137, IMG submission 188548) | Freshwater microbial communities from St. Lawrence River, New York, United States - Law_Atlam_RepC_8d | ecosystem: Environmental > Aquatic > Freshwater > River | place: USA: New York... | reverse complement strand
CTTTGGACCTGCTGCCCTTTCTGGGCCGCTGCCGCGTCATCCACGCGCTGGACGTTGGCCCCTTGATCACCATGGACCACCTGCAGCACGCCCTGAACGACATGCCCGAGCGGCTGCTGGTGCGCACCTACCGCCAGTTTCCACTGACGCATTTCGACACCCAACTCACCGCCTTTGACCCCGCCTGCGTGCAGCACCTGGCCGACCTCGGCGTGCGGCTGATCGGCACCGACAGCGCCAGCATCGACCCGGCGGACAGCAAAGCCTTGCCCAGCCACCAAGTGATCCGCCAGCGCGGCCTGCGTGTGCTGGAAAACCTGCTGCTCGATGACGTGCCCGAAGGCGATTACGAGCTGATCGCCCTGCCCCTCAAACTCATGAGCGCCGACGCCAGCCCCGTGCGGGCGGTCTTGCGCGAACTTTGAACACTGCTTGAAAGACCCAACCATGATGAACCTCACCCCCACCTTGCAAGACTGCGAACTGCTGGACCAACAAGACCCGTTGCGCGCCCTGCGCGACCAGTTCGAGGTGCCACCCGGCGTGATTTATCTGGACGGCAACTCGCTGGGCGTGCTGCCTAAAACCGCCCCAGCCCGCGTGGCCCATGCCGTCACGCACGAATGGGGCACCGACCTGATCAAAAGCTGGAACTCGGCCGGCTGGTTCACCCTGCCCCAGCGCGTGGGCGACAAGATCGCCCGCGTCATTGGCGCTCAACCGGGTGAAGTGGTGGCGGCCGACAGCACCTCGATCAACCTCTTCAAAGTGCTGGCCGCCGCGCTGCACATCGCCCAAGCCGACCACCCCCACAAAACCAAGATCGTCAGCGAACGCAGCAACTTCCCCACCGACCTGTACATCGCCGAGGCCTTGTGCCAAGAGCGCGGCTACACGCTGCAACTGGTCGAAGGCGATGAGATCGCGGCTGCCTTGCAAGCCGATGTGGCGGTGCTCATGCTCACGCATGTGAACTACCGCACCGGGGCCATGCACAACATGCAGGCGGTGACAGCGCAAGCGCACGCCCAGGGCATCCTCACGGTGTGGGACCTGGCGCACAGCGCGGGCGCGGTACCTGTGGACCTGAACGGCTCGGGGGCCGACTTTGCCGTGGGCTGCGGCTACAAATACCTCAACGGCGGCCCCGGCGCTCCCGCTTTTGTGTGGGTGCACCCGCAGCACACCGACCGTTTTTGGCAACCGCTGGCCGGTTGGTGGGGCCATGCCGCACCCTTTGCCTTCACGCCCGACTACCAACCTGCCAAGGGAATCACCCGCTACCAATGCGGCACCCAACCCATCTTGAGCCTCACAGCACTCGACTGTGGCCTGGACGCCTTTTTGGCCGCCGAGTCACTGGGCGGCATGGCCGCACTGCGCCAAAAGTCGCTGGCGCTCACGGGCCTGTTCATGCAGCTGGTGCGCACCCGCCTGCACGGCCACGGCTTTGGCATCGCCACCCCGGCCGACGAAGCCCTGCGCGGCTCGCAAGTGAGCCTGACCCGGGCCGAAGGCGCTTACGCCATTGTGCAAGCCCTGATCGCGCGCGGCGTGATCGGCGACTTCAGGGCGGGCGATGGTGGCCAGCACCCGGACATCCTGCGCTTTGGCTTCACCCCGCTCTATGTCGGCTATGCCGACGTGTGGCACGCCGCAGAACACCTGCACCAGGTCATGCAGAGTGGCGAATGGCAAGATGCCCGCTTTGCGCAAAAGAACGCCGTCACCTGAAAGGCCTGTCATGAGTTCCTGCCCTTTCTCATCCACCGCCCACACAGCCAGCGCCAACACAGCGCAAGGCGAGCGCATCGTGCAAGAAGAACACGCCCAGCTCGACTTTGATGGCCGCATGAGCTACGGCGACTACCTGCAGCTCGACGCCATCCTGAACGCCCAAAAACCGCTCTCGCCCGACCACAACGAGATGCTGTTCATCGTGCAGCACCAGACGAGCGAGTTGTGGATGAAGCTGATGCTGCACGAGCTTCAGTCCGCCATGGCGGACATCGCGCAAGACCAGTTGCCCGACGCCTTCAAAAAACTCGCCCGCGTCAGCCGCATCATGGAGCAGCTGGTACACGCTTGGGACGTGCTGGCCACCATGACCCCGCCCGAGTACAGCGCCATCCGCCCGTATCTTGCACAGTCGAGTGGTTTCCAGAGCTGGCAGTACCGATGCATCGAGTTTGCGATGGGCAACAAGAACGCGGCCATGCTGCAGCCCCACGCGCATCGCCCTGATCTGTCGGCGATCGTGCAAGCGGCCTACGAAGCGCCCTCGCTGTACGACGAATGCCTGCGGCTTTTGCAGCGCCGAGGTCTGGATGTGCCGGACACCCACACCCAGCGAGACTGGCGACAGCCCTACCCGGCAAGCGTTGCGGTCGAAAACGCCTGGCTGGTGGTCTACCGCAACCCGCAGCAGCACTGGGACCTGTACCAGCTGGGCGAAGAGCTGACCGATCTGGAAGACGCCTTCCGCCTGTGGCGCTTCCGCCATGTGACCACCGTGGAGCGCGTGATCGGCTTCAAGCGCGGCACGGGCGGCACGGGCGGCGTGAGCTATTTGCGCAAGATGCTGGACACTGTGCTCTTCCCGGAAATCTGGACGCTGCGCACGCAACTGTGACCCAGCCCCCTAACGATCAAGCTGCGGTCAACAGGTGCATTCATTTGCACTAACATGCCCGCTTGCACCAACGGGGAGAGCACATGCAACTGAACATCAACGGCCAAAGCCAAACCGTCACCACCGACCCCAGCACGCCCCTGCTGTGGGTGCTGCGCGATGAACTGAATCTCACGGGCACCAAATTCGGTTGCGGCATCGCCGCTTGCGGAGCCTGCACGGTGCATGTGGACGGCCAGCCCGTGCGCTCTTGTGTGATGCCGGTGTCTGCCGTGGCAAGTCAAAAAATCCGGACCATCGAATCCTTGGGTACCCCGGACAAACCCCACCCCCTGCAAATCGCGTGGATCGCCGAGCAGGTGCCGCAATGCGGTTACTGCCAAAGCGGCATGCTGATGGCTGCAGCCGCCTTGCTCGACAAAAACCCACAGCCCAGCGATGCCGACATTGACGCGGCCATGACCAACCTGTGCCGCTGCGGCACTTACCAGCGTGTGCGGGCGGCCATCCACCGGGCTGCGGCTGAACTGAAGAAAGGCGGTGCCGCATGAAACGCCGCACCTGGATTTTGAGCGCCCTGGGCGCTACCGGCGCACTGGTGGTGGGTTGGGGTGCGATGCCCGCCCGCTCGCGCCTGGGCTCGCCCGAATTGATGCTGCCCACACAAGGCGATGTGGCCCTGAACGGCTGGATCAAGATCGCCGCCGATGGTGCCGTGGTGCTGGCCATGCCGCGCAGCGAGATGGGCCAGGGCGTGCACACCGCGCTGGCCATGCTGGTGGCCGAAGAGCTGGATGTGCCACTGGAGCGCGTGCGTCTGGAACAAGCCGGAGCCGACAGCATTTACGGCAACGTGGCGATGCTGGTGGCCAGCCTGCCCTTTCACCCGCTGGACAGCGAAGGCGAGCACAAGCCCACCAAGATCAAACTGGCCGAGTGGATGGTGGGCAAGATCGCCCGCGAACTGGGCATCAACGCCACGGGCGGCTCGTCTTCGGTGGCCGACCTGTGGGAGCCGCTGCGCATGGCCGCCGCCACCGCGCGCGCCAGCCTGGTGCAAGCCGCAGCCGCCGCCTGGAAGGTGCCCGCCAACGAGATCACCGTGCGCGATGGCGTGATGCAACATGCCTCGGGCCAAAAGGCGCATTACGGCCAAATGGGTGCAGCGGCTGCCGGCAGCACACCGCCGAACATCGCCCCCAAAGCCCGCGAGGACTGGAAGTTGATCGGCCAAAGGGCTGCACGCAACGACATCCCCGCCAAAGTCACAGGCCAAGCGCAGTTTGGCATGGACGTGCGCTTGCCCGGCCTGCTGTTTGCGGCTGTGCGCATGAACCCCGTGCTGGGTGGCGCAGCCGCCCCCATGGACACCCAAGCCGCGCTGGCCTTGCCGGGCGTGAGCCAGGTCGTGGCGCTGGACGCCTGGGGTGGCGGAACGGGTGGCTTTGCGGTGGTCGCTACAAACACCTGGCAAGCGCGCCAAGGCGCACAAGCGGTGAAGGTGCAGTGGCCTACACCGGGGGCTTCATCGGGCCATCAAGCCTTGGACACCACCCGCATCCAGGCTGACCTGCTCAAGGCCCTGAACACCGAAAGCGGCTTCACCTTCCACGAGCAAGGCCTGCCACTCAAGGCCGAGCAAACGGCGGCCAGCCGCATCGACGCGCTGTACCAAGCGCCCTACCTGGCCCACGCCACCATGGAGCCGATGAACTGCACGGCGCGGGTGTTGGACGGCAAAGTCGAAGTTTGGGTGCCCACGCAGGTCCCACAAATGGCGCGGGCCATGGCCGCCAAAGTGGCGGGGGTCAAAGAAGACCAGGTCACCGTGCATGTGACGCTGCTGGGCGGCGGTTTTGGCCGCAGGCTGGAGGTCGACTTTGTCGGGCAAGCCGTGCAAGTGGCCATGGCCTGCAAGGGCGCGCCCGTGCAACTGGTCTGGTCGCGCGAAGAAGACATGACACACGACTTTTACCGCCCCATGCACCTGGCCAAATTCCAGGCGTCCATCGACGCGCAAGGCGAAGTCAGCAGTTTGCGCATCAAGTCGGCGGGCGACGCCATCACCCCGCGCTGGATGGCACGCGCCGCGCCGCACCTGTCGGGCCCCATCGACATGCCCGACAAAACCACATCCGAGGGTCTGTTCGATCTGCCCTACGGCTTTTTGAACCAGCACATGAGCCATGTGGCCACGAAGTCGGGCGTGCCCGTGGGTTTTTGGCGCTCGGTGGGCCATTCACACAATGCGTTTTTCTCGGAAAGCTTCATCGACGAACTGGCCGTGGCCACGAAGCAAGACCCGCTGGCCTTTCGCCTGAAGCTGTTGAAAGACGCCCCGCGTTATGCGGCGGTGTTACAGCTCGCAGCCACCCAAGCAGGCTGGGGCAAGCCTTTGCCCGCAGGCCGCGCGCAAGGCATCGCGCTGCACAAGTCCTTTGGCGCCATCGTGGCACAAGTGGCCGAAGTTTCGGTCGAGCAAGGCCAGATCCGCGTGCACCGCGTGGTCTGTGCCATCGACTGCGGCACCGTGGTCAACCCGGACACCGTGGCCCAGCAAATGCAAAGCAGCGTGGTCTATGCCTTGAGTGCCGCGCTGTACGGGCAAATCGACATCGTGGGCGGCGTGGTGCAGCAAGGCAATTTTCCGAGCTACCCCATGGTCACGCTCAGCCAGGCACCAACGGTGGAAACCCACATCGTGCCCAGCACCCGCCACCCGGCGGGCGTGGGCGAACCGGCCGTGCCGCCGCTGGCCCCGGCGGTGGGCAATGCGCTGTTTGCCCTCACTGGCAAGCGTCAAAGGGCATTGCCGTTGAAGCCATGAACCTCTGATCCGCCTGCGTAAAGCCAAGGCACATCCATTACCCGCTCACCCATGCCCGGGCCTGCACGCGAGCATTGCGCGCCCAGCGTTGCTCGGCATAAGCCTGCAGTTGCTCGGCCACTGTCGCGTTGCCCACTCTCAGGCACTGCGCCAAAGCCTGCGCGTCTTCAATGGCCATGCCCGCGCCCTGTGCCAAATAAGGCCGCATGGGGTGCGCCGCATCACCCAGCAAGGCCACGCGGCCTTGGGCCATCTGGCTGGCAGCACTCACTGGCGAGCGGTCGTGCAGCGCCCATTGCCGCCAGGCGGGCACCGATGCCAACCGCTCGTGCAAATCACGGCCCACCGCGCCCATGGCCTGCATCAGCGCCTGGGTGTGCCCGGCCTGGTCCCAGTCTTGAGCTTGGTCGGGTTTGGCACCGTGTACGATGGCCACCAGATTGAGCCACTGCCCGCTGCGCACCGGGTAATGCACCACATGCAGGCGCGGCCCCATCCACACGGTGACCTGGTCGCTGCGCAAGTGCGCAGGCCAATCGGCCTGCGCCACCAGCGCCCGGTAAGCCAGGTGCCCGGTAAAGCGCGCCGGGGCATCGCCCAGCAGTTGCTGGCGCACCGCGCTCCACACACCGTCGGCCCCGATCAGGGCGCTGGCCTGCAGGCTCAGGCCTTGCACCGTGTTCACTTGCAAAGCCGCTTCGCTGCCCTGCCAGCCTTGCACGGTCTGCCCCAGCCGCATATCCACTCCTGCGCTCTGAGCCGCGCGGTGCAGCAGGCTCTGCAAATCGGCCCGGTGGATGGTGGCGTAAGGCGCGCCATACAGCGCTTGCGCCCTTTCCCCTAGGCGCAGCGTGCCCAGCACTTGCCCGGTTTGGGCGTCGCGCGCTTGCAGCTGCTTGGGGAAAGCCGCCACCTGCGCCAGCGCCGCACCCAGACCCCAGGCCTGCAAGATGCGCGTCACATTCGGCCCAAGTTGGATGCCCGCGCCCACCTCGCTGAGCTGGGTGGCTCGCTCCAGCAATTGCACTGGCACCCTTTGCCTCGCACAGGCCAGGGCCGCCGCCAGCCCGCCGATACCGCCGCCTGCGATCACCACCGGATTGCGCTCATTTCTTGTCATAGGTCAATTGTGCCCGGGCTTGAAGGAGTCAAAAAATTGGAAAATTGGAAACCATGACCGCGATCAAATCCCCCGAACTTTTATTGCCAGCGGGCTCGCTCGACAAAATGCGCGCCGCTTACGACTTTGGTGCCGACGCCATCTATGCGGGCCAGCCGCGCTACAGCCTGCGGGCACGCAACAACGAATTCAAGCTGGAGCAGATCAGCATCGGCATTGCCGAAGCGCACGCCCGGGGCAAAAAGTTTTTTGTCACCAGCAACCTGCTGCCGCACAACGACAAGGTGCGCACCTATTTGCGCGACATCGAGCCGGTGATCGCCATGAAGCCCGACGCCCTGATCATGGCCGACCCGGGCCTGATCATGATGGTGCGCGACAAATGGCCCGAAATGCCCATCCACCTGTCGGTGCAGGCCAACACCGTCAACTGGGCGGCGGTGAGGTTCTGGCAGAAGGTGGGCGTGGCCCGCATCATCCTGAGCCGCGAACTGAGTCTGGACGAGATCGAAAAAATCCGCCAGGAATGCCCCGACATGGAGTTGGAAGTGTTTGTGCACGGCGCGTTGTGCATCGCGTATTCGGGCCGCTGCCTGTTGTCCGGCTATTTCAACCGCCGCGACCCCAACCAGGGCACCTGCACCAACGCTTGCCGCTGGAGCTACGGCACCCAAGAAGCCACCGACGAGACCGACTCCGGCGAGGTCCAGCCCGTGCGCATGGCGGGTGACTTCAACTTCGAGCAGGAACAGGAAAACGCCGAAAAAACTTTCTCGGCCTGCGGCGACGGCCAGCGCCACCCCGCCGCCGACAAGGTGTACCTGATCGAAGAAGCTGGACGTCCTGGTCAGCTCATGCCGATCATGGAAGACGAGCACGGCACCTACATCATGAACAGCAAGGACCTGCGTGCGGTGGAGCTGATCGAGCGCCTGGTCAAGATCGGGGTGGACTCGCTCAAGATCGAAGGCCGCACCAAGAGCTTGTATTACGTGAGCCGCACCGCGCAGGTGTACCGCCGCGCCATCGACGACGCCGTGGCCGGTCGCCCCTTCAACCCCGAACTCATCAGTGAACTCGACGGTCTGGCCTCACGCGGCTACACCTCGGGCTTTCTGGAGCGCCGCCCCGCGCAGGACTACCAGAACTACGAAACCGGCCACTCGGTGGGACACCGCAGCCAGTTTGTGGGCGAAGTGCGTGAGGTGGGTGATGGCTGGGCGCTGGTCGAGACCAAAAACCGTTTCGCGGTGGGCGACACGATCGAGGTCATTCACCCCAGCGGCAACCGTAAACTGCCGCTGACGCACATGAAAAGCGAATCCGGCGAAGCCATCGAGGTGGCTGCGGGCAATCCGCTCAAGGTGTGGATTCCGCTGGACGGCCCGGCCGAGGGTGCTTTGATCGCGCGGATGTTCTGAGCCCCTGCGCGGATGGAGGCGCAGGCGCATCTGTCATGCGCCCATCAACACCGGCAAGCCCTGCACCGCAGAAAAGTCGCGGTCATGTGTGACCAGGGCCGCCGCGCCGATCTGCAGCGCCGAAGCCAGCTGCACCGCATCGGGCAGCTTGAGGCGGTACTGCACCCGCAACTGCGCCGCCAGACTGGCCACCGCTGCGGACAAGGGCACCACCTGGTAAGCGCCCAGCGCCGTCTCGTAGCGTTTGGCCAAGGCCGTTTGGCCCGCCTTGAAAGGACCGGTCAGCACTTCGGCCAAGGTCACGGTGCTCAAGGCCAGCTGAATCTGGCCGCGCTCTGCGGCTTCGAACAGACCCACAAAACGGGGCGCGAATTCGGCATGGTCTTCGAGCAGATAAATCCAGGGCGCGGTGTCCACCAGCACGGTGGCCCCCTCGCTCAGGCCGCACCACAGCGATTCCGAAGCACGGACTCGGCCACGGGTTCCCACCGCTCAAGCCCACTCATCGCGCAGCTGCGCCACCGTTTTCGCCGCCCCCTCTGGCCACAAGCCGCGCCCCGTGCCGCGCAAGTCCAGAACACCCCCCTGCCTGAGTGAACGGGCTTGCTGCTCGCGCCATTGGTCCACTGGCACCACCACCGCCACCGGCTTGCCGTGGCGCGTGATCACACTGCTGTAGCCCGCCACCGCCTCGGAGGCGATGAGCGGCAGCTGCGCCCGGGCTTGTTCGAGGCCGTATTGCGGGGTGTCTGACATGGCGAACTCCTTGATTTCCGTACAGACTGTACAGAAATCAAGAGGCGTTTGTCAATCACCCCTTTGGCGCGCCGATGCCCACTGCAACCGTCAGAGGCCAACACACACGCGGATTTCAGCGCCCGTTCAAAGGGTAAGAAGGGTCGTTGTAACCGGGCGTCGACGGATGCCCGGGCGCCACGAGGCTGTTGACCAAGGCTTCGTCTTCGGCGGTGATCGTCACCTCCAAAGCGCCCGCGTAGTCTTGCCACTGCGCCAGCGTGCGCGGCCCGGCGATGACTGCGCTCACATGGGGGTTGGCCAGCACCCAGGCGGTGGCAAAGTGCGCCAGCGACACGCCTTTGGCCTCGCAATGCTGTCGCAGCGTTTGGGCAATCTGCAGCGACTCTTCGCGAAATTCGGTTTCCATGATGCGCTTGTCACCACGCGCTGCGCGGCTGCCCTGGGCGGGGGCCTGACCGGGTGCATATTTGCCCGTCAACACGCCACGCGCAATCGGGCTGTAAGGCACCACACCCAAACCGTAATGGCCGCAGGCTTCCAGAATTTCCACCTCGGGCAAGCGGTTGAGCAGGTTGTAATAAGGCTGGCACACCACCGGGCCGGGCATGTTCATCTGGCGGGCCATGTTCACCATCTCGGCAATGCGCCAGCCCCTGAAGTTGGAAACACCCCAATAGCGGATCTTGCCGTCGCGCAGCAAAGCCTCGATGGCCCGCAAGGGCTCCTCCAGGTCCATGCCGTTGTAGTCGCGGTGCAGGTAATAAATGTCCAGGTGGTCGGCGTCCAGACGGCGCAGACTGTCTTCGCAAGCGCGAAGCACCCAACTGCGCGAGTAGCCCTGTTCGTTGGGTCGCGCCGACATCGCATTGCCCACCTTGCTGGCCAACACCCATTGGTGGCGCTGGCCTTTGAGCACCTGGCCCACGATTTCTTCGGATTTTCCGAGCGTGTACACGTCGGCGGTGTCAATGAAGTTGCAGCCTTTGTCGTGCGCGTCGGCCACGATCGCGCGCGCGTCCTCCAGCGGCGTCTGGTCGCCAAACATCATGGTGCCCAGACACAGGCGGGAAACTTTCAGAGGGCTTTTGCCCAGGGTGGTGTATTTCATCTTGGACTTTCGCATCAAAAATGGAGAGCATTCAAGGCTAAGCCAACCGCACAGCCGTGACTGTCACCTGCGCAAAAAAACCGGGCTTCGAAAGCCCGGTTTTTTTAACCATGAAACGCCAACGCGCCGATCAAGCGACCGGCACAAACTGATAACCATTGCCCGAAGGCGTGATCGAACCAAAGGCCGGGAATGGAAAATGGAAACCACCGGCCATCATTTTTTCCTTGACCAACATGTCAAAAATGCGGCGGCGGCTTTGACGGGCCATCTCGGGGTTCATGTCAAACAGCACCGCCCAGTCGGGATTGCGGGCAAACAGCGAGGGTACGTTGGTGATGTCTGCCACGTAGGCAAAGGACTGGCCCTCGGAACGCACGGTGAACAAGGTGTGGCCCGGGGTATGACCAAAAGCGGCAACCGACTGGATGCCAGGGGCCACGATGCTGCCGGGTTCAAACTTGACCAATTGGTCTGAGGTCAAGCCCGTCAAAGCACGTTTGACAGCCCCAAAAGCGCCTTGCATGGGTGCAGGCGCTGCCGCGATGCGGGCTTCATCTGTCCAGAAGGCGTGCTCAGGGGCTGGCACATGCACGCGGGCGTTGGGGTAGACCAAGCTGCCGTTTTTGAAGCGCAAGCCATTGATGTGGTCACCATGAAAATGGCTCAGCACCACGTTGTTGATGTCCTCGGGCTTGAAGCCCGCTGCGGCCAAGTTGCCCAGCAGCTTGCCCGTGGTGGGCGGGCCGTTGTCAGCAAAACCGGTGTCAAACAAATAGCGCTGGTTGCCGTTGACCAACAAAAATGGGGTGTAGGGCACATCGATGTAATCGGTGGGCAGGTTCTGCGAGGCCAACAAGGCCTTGACCTGGTCCAGCGGCACAGCAGGCACGAACTCCTGGCCCAGTGGGCGGCGCACGGCACCGTCGTTCAAGGCGATGACTTCCATGGTGCCCAGCTTCATGCGCCGGAAACCGACCGATGGCAAATCGGGTGGACCGAACTGGGGGGTGTTCTGCGACCACACGGAAGAAAAAGTCAGCGCAGTGGCACCCGCCATGCCTGCACCCAGAAAATGACGACGGTTCAACATCACGGTGTCTCCTGAAAAAAGAATCGTCAGAATACGCGGACAGCACCCTGTCAGGCTTGTGCCCCTCATTGCCCACGGTCCATGCAGGGACATTGGCAGGACTGGTCAACAGCTACAAAAAAGCCCCGTCAACTTGCGCTGACGGGGCTTGAGCTCAACACAGGGGCGATCAGGCGGTCACGCCCTTGGCGTTCTCCACGTACTCTTCAATCTGGTTGAAGTTCATGTACTTGTAGATCGCCGCGCCATCCTTGTTCACGATGCCCATGGCCTCGTGGTATTCGGCCACGGTGGGGATGTGGCCCAGCTTGGACGCAATCGCCGCCAATTCGGCCGAAGCCAAGAACACGTTGGTGTTTTTGCCCAAGCGGTTGGGGAAGTTGCGGGTGGAGGTGGACACCACGGTCGCGCCTTCGCGCACCTGGGCCTGGTTGCCCATGCACAGCGAGCAGCCGGGCATCTCGGTGCGGGCACCGGCTGCGCCGAAGTTGGCGTAGTGGCCTTCCTTGATCAGCTCGCTCTCGTCCATCTTGGTCGGTGGGGCGACCCACAACTTGACGGGGATGTCGCGGCTGCCGCCGAGCAGCTTGGCCGCGGCGCGGAAATGGCCGATGTTGGTCATGCACGAACCGATGAAGGCTTCGTCGATCTTGGTGCCAGCGACTTCGGACAGGAACTTGGCGTCGTCTGGATCGTTGGGGCAGCACAGGATCGGCTCTTTGATCTCGTTCATGTCGATCTCGATGACGTGTGCGTATTCTGCGTCCTTGTCGGCTTCGAGCAGCTGGGGATTGGCCAACCAGGCCTCGACCTTCTCGATGCGGCGCTGCAGCGTGCGCTTGTCTTCGTAGCCGTTGGCGATCATGTTCTTCATGAGCACCACGTTGGACTTCAG
>Ga0255137_1000667_pt1 | contig 11861 bp, 9 predicted proteins | sample Law_Atlam_RepC_8_FD_188548 | JGI IMG/M metagenome (GOLD analysis project Ga0255137, IMG submission 188548) | Freshwater microbial communities from St. Lawrence River, New York, United States - Law_Atlam_RepC_8d | ecosystem: Environmental > Aquatic > Freshwater > River | place: USA: New York... | reverse complement strand
GGGTGAACCAGCCGGTCGTGCGGCGTGTGAGTTCGATTGCAAGCAGCACGGCGACACCCGCAACCAGGTAGTCCGTCGCAATGAATTCTGACTCACGTGCATAAAGAGCATCTTCGAAGAGAATCAGATAGGCGGGCACCAGGACGGCCAGTACTGCCAGGGCGATGTTGATGCTTCTCTGCAGACGGCTCAGGCCTGCCCGCTCGTTGTTGCCAAGTGCAAACAGGGCGCAGAAGCCTCCGAAGTGGATGGCTGCAAACCACAATTCCGAAAGCGACGCGAACATGTTGGTGTAGACGTGGAACAAACCGAACAAAAAGGCGCCCCAGCGCAGCATGGGAGACTTCATGGTGTCACTCCGGATTCAGATGGGGCGGAATGTCGAGGCCGCGTTCGCGGTAGTAGCGCAAGGCACCCGGGTGCAGAGGGGCGGTGAGGCCGCGCAGGGCAATCTCCAGCTTCATGTCCTTGGTAGCGGCGTGAATGTCCTGCATGGTGCCCAGGTTTTCCCAGATCATCTTTGTCACCTGATACACCACTTCGTCAGGCACATCGGAACGCACTACCAGCACATTCGGTGAGGCGATGGTGCGCACCAGGGTGTTCTGATTCGGATAGATGCCGGGCTGGAATTCGTAGACATCCCACAGGTTGTAGCGGCCGTTCAGGCGTGCCAGTTCCTCTGCGGAAAAATTCAGCAGCGCAATGCGGTCCCCCATCTGTGCGAAGGCCTGGGTGATGGCACTGGTCGGTGCCCCGGCGGGCACGTTGATCCCCACCACATTGCCGTCCTGCATGGCACTGGCGGCCCCTTCATAGCCCATGTAGGCCATGGTCATGCCCTCTTCATAGTCGATACCGAGGGTTTCCAGAATGAAGCGCCCCGACTGCTCGGCCCCGGAGTTGCGGGCTCCCATCACGAAGCGCTCTCCCTGCAACGTGCCGAGATCGCTCAGCGTGCCTTCCTTGACCAGAGACGAGAGCAGCACGAAGTGCTCCACGTTCAGCCACATGGCGCCGATGCTGCGCATGCCCGTCTGCGGATTGCGCACCGGACCTTCACCGTTCCAGGCCCAGGCGCCGAAAAGGCCCTGCAGGATGGCGAATTGCGCTTCGTTGTCCCGCAGCAGCTTGATGTTCTCCAGCGAGCCGGCTGAACTGATGGCCGACAGCGAGATGTTGTGCTCGGGCTGCAGTTGAGACTTGGAGATGGTGGCGATGGCAACCCCGATGGGGTAATAGGCGCCGCCGAGGGTGGCAGTGCTCAGGATATAGGGGCGGTTGGTGCTGAGCCCTTCGGAACAGGCGCTGATCAGCACCAGTATCAGAAGCGTCAGAGTGCCCTGGCGCAGGGTCCGGGTCCGGGCGTGCGGGGCCGTTGGCCGGAGCTTGGAGTCGCGGTCATTCCACATGTCGATTTGTTCTTGTTTGCGTTGGTCGGCCCGTGCCGGGCGGGCCTTCTGCATGGTTGTTCGAAGCTCGGGAGTGGCGGATCGGGTCTCCCGGAGGAAGGCCGATGTAAGCACAGATTCAGCCGAAGAACCAGTAGCAGGCGACGATCGCCGTACTGATGCCGGCGACATCCGCGAGCAGGCCGCAGGTGATGGCGTGGCGGGTCTTGCGGATGCCGACACTGCCGAAATACACCGCCAGCACGTAGAAGGTGGTTTCAGTGCTGCCTTGAACGGTGGCTGCCACGCGGGCAGGGAAGGAGTCGACGCCGTAGGTGTTCATCGTTTCCAGCATCATGGCCCGTGCGCCACTTCCGGACAGGGGTTTCATGAACGCGGTGGGCAGAGCCTCGACGAAATCGGCATTGATGCCCAGCCACAGCACAAGGCTGCGGATGCATGAAAGCAGGATGTCCAGGCAGCCACTGGCGCGGAACACGCCGATGCCCACCAGCATCGCCAGCAGGAAGGGAATGATGGTGATGGCCACATTGAAGCCTTCCTTCGCGCCTTCGACGAACAGGGAGTAGCAGTCGAGCCGCCGCTTAACTCCCGAGATCAGGAACAGCACGATGATGCTGAACAACAGCAGATTGCCAATGAAGGCAGAGCGCGCTGTCAGCAGGTCGGAGGGCAGGCCGACGATCCAGCTCAGCAATGCAGCAAGAAACACTGCGAAACCCCCGAACCAGGCCAGCACCACCGGGTCCAGCAGTTTCAGCTTTTGTACCCAGGCCACGCTCAACAACCCCACCAGCGTGGACGCCGAGGTGGCCATCAGAATTGGCAGGAAGACGGCGGCAGGTTCGGCCGAGCCTTGCTGGGCACGGTACAGGAAGATGGTGACAGGCAGCAGCGTGACGGACGAGGTGTTCAGTACCAAGAACAGGATTTGCGCATTGGTGGCAGTGTCCGGATCCGGGTTGAGCGTCTGCAGGTCTTTCATCGCCTTCAGCCCCATGGGTGTGGCGGCGTTGTCCAGGCCCAGGAAATTGGCGGCCAGATTCATGGTGACGGAGCCCAGTGCGGGATGATTGGCAGGCACTTCCGGCATCAGCCGGGTGAACAAGGGCGCCATGACCCGCGAGATGACGGCGATCAGCCCGCCGTGCTCGGCCACGCGGAACAGGCCCAGCCACAGGGCCATCACGCCGATCAGCCCCAGCGCGATCTCCACGGCCAGGCTGGCCATCTCGAAGCTGCTGGCAATCAGGTCGGAGAACACCTCGGGATTGTTGCCCGACAGCCATTGCCAGAGAGCGGCAATGAAGGCGAGGAAGAAGAAGCTGAGCCAGATGATGTTTAGCATGGCGGCATGATATGCCGTGCCGCGTGGCCAGCGCAAAATGCCGGCGCGTTTTTCGTGAGGGCTGATCTATAATCCCGGGCGCCTTCGTCGCCGAGAGTCTGTCATGTTCAACAAGATCCGTTACTACCCGCAATACCGCAGAGCGGCCAGTCGTGGCGTGCATCTGCGTGGTCTGGAATGCATCAGTCCGCACTCACAGCTGTTGCTGGAAGAACACGTGATGCTGCGCCATGTGCAGATCGAGCTGCCCGACCCGGCGGTGCCGCTGCGCATCGGTGCCTGCAGCTACATCCGCTCCACGAGCACGGTGCGCTGGCTGGCCGAAGTGGGCCGTTACAGCAGCATCGGCCGGGGTATTACCTTGGGCGAAACTCCCCGCAATCATCCCATCGACTGGGTATCCACCAGTTTGTCGGTCAGTCATCAGTACCAGGCGCAACACACCCACGCCCGCATCGGCCACGATGTGTGGATAGGACATGACGCGGTAATCATGGCGGGGGTGACCATCGGGCATGGCGCAGTGGTGGCTCGCAATGCAGTAGTGACCAGGGATGTGGAGCCCTATCAGATCGTGGGGGGCAATCCGGCACGGCCGATCCGCTTCCGTTTCAGTGAACAGCAGTGTGCGGCCTTGCTGGCAAGTCAGTGGTGGGAACTGGATTACGCGTCATTGCGGGCATTGCCCTTCCACGATGTGGACGCCTTCCTGCAGGCGGTGGAAACTGTGACGAAGAAGGCGTCGTTCCGGCAGATCCAGGTGCTGAATCGCAAGGTGCTTGTGTAGGAGCGAGCCCTGCCAGTGGGAGCGAGCCCTGCCTGTGGGAGCGAGCCCTGCTCGCGAACTCTTGAACATGCACCCGGTGTCGGCCAGCCCTTTCACTCTTTAGAACCCGCGTTCCGCTATTGCAGCAGCAATGACTGTCATGGAACTTTGCAGGAGTGCATTGCTTTTCCGCCGAGTGAAGGTGTAGCTTCGAATGCGTTCAATGTGAGGTTACCAGGCGACGAAAATGAAAAAAAATGCGCTTTCCGCTGTATTACTTGTTGCTTCTGTTGCTGCTCAAGCCCAACCCAATCCCTATCAGGTCACCTATCACTGGGGCGAGTTGCCCGGTGGTCGCCCCATGGGCGTGGTGTCCGGCGTGCAGCCGGACCCGGACGGCAAACACATCTGGGTGCTGGAGCGCTGCAGCGAAAACCAGTGCGCTGGATCTGATCTGCATCCGCTGCACAAGCTGGACATGGACGGGAAGACGGTGAAAAGCATTGGCGCTGGCCTATTGGCCTGGCCACATGGTTTTGATATGGATGCGGACGGCAATTTCTGGATCACCGAGGGTGCACCCGAAGGTGATCCGCGTGGTGAACCCGGCTTTGAGCGCGGGATGGGTCACCAGGTGATCAAGATCAATCAGGACGGCGAAGTGTTGATGCGGCTCGGTGAAGCCGGTGTGGCGGGATTCGATGCAACTCACTTCAATGGTCCAGCCGCCGTGCTGGTGGCACCGAATGGTGAAATCTGGGTCGCCGACGGTCATCGCGGTGGCAACAACCGGGTGATGAAATTTTCCCCCGAAGGCAATTTGATCCTGCAACTCGGCGGCGGGGTAGATGACACCAGCCTGGCGGCGTCACAATTCAATGATCCTCACGACCTGAAAATGGACTCGCAGGGCCGCCTGTTCGTGGCCGACCGCGGCAACAATCGCATCCAGATTTTCAGCCAGGAGGGCGAGCTGCTGGATATCTGGACTCAATACGGCAGACCGAGCGGCATCTGGATTGAACCGGACGACACGATTCTTGTCGCTGATGGCATGTCAGGTGAGCAATGGAACCGGGGATGGGAGCGGGGTATTCGGATTGGCGATGCCAGTACCGGTTATGTCACCGAGTTCATTCCTGACTACGAAGTTGAAAACGGCAGTGGCATTGAGTTTCTGGCTACAGACGCCGCAGGCAATATCTACGCAGGGCAAGTTGGCCGTCAACGATTCGAGAAATACTCGCGTGCACGGCCATGATTCGTGATGTCAATAATCGGTTGAAAGTACATCGCCAATAACAAGGAAAATAAATGAACAGAAAAAACGTCGCGTTGATCCTTGTCGGTATGGTGACCATGAGTCTTTGCGCCAGTGTGCTGTCGCAGGACTGGGTTCCCTCACGCTATGGAGCGGATGACCGGATTGGTGCTGCAAACAACCTCAGTTCAGACATTGTGCTGCAGGCGGCTCGCCTGATCACCACCGGGAAAGTCTACTCGCTTGGCGTTGAAACTGCCGAGGATTCACCTGCTTATGGCTCACGCACATTTACAATCGACATTATTGCATCGGGTGCAAATGTGCCGGTGGGCGCCGATGTGTTGACGACACATGACGAGCGTGTGACCACCAGTTTTGGAATAGGGTCGCAGATTGACGGGCTCGGGCATCTCGGCATTGGCCATCAATACTACAACGGACTGACCAGTGAACAGATTGTTGCCGATGGCGGCCTCGTGGAATTGGGCACGCATTCCATTCCGCCGATTGTCACCCGCGGCGTCTTGCTGGATATGGCCAGACACTTCGGGGTCGACATGGTCAGTGAAGGCACCGCATTCAACCGTGCACAGATAGAGGCCGCCGCCAGCGCGCAAGGTCTGCAGATCAGATCAGGGGATGTGGTGTTGTTTCACACCGGCTGGATGCAATTGCTGGGCACGGATAACCAGCGCTTTATCGCAGGTCAGCCAGGCCTTGGTTTGGAGGGTGCAGAGTACCTTGCCGACCTTGGGGTGGTGGCTGTTGGTGCGGACACACCGGCGCTGGAGGTCATTCCTTTTGAAAATCCGCAGCGCGCGTTTGCGGTGCACCAGACCTTGCTGGCAAAGGAAGGTGTTTATGTTCTGGAGAATATGAATACCGCCGAGTTAGCCGCTGACGGGGTGCAGGAGTTCATGTTTGTCCTGGGTCAGCCGAAGTTCAAAGGCGCCGTGCAAACGGTGGTCAATCCGATAGCAATTCGTTGAAAAGGGGTGGCCGACAAGGATTATGACCTGCATGCAGTGCTATCAGGTCCATAACATCAAACTGGCGCTGCAAGCTGGCCGCTTTTGATGCGCGTGCTGTGGATGGTCTAGATCCGGCGCCGGCCAGCGAAGGGGATTTGCGGGCACCAGGGCTTTTATACCCTGGTGCCCGCTTCCACAGCCTTTGCGCGCTGTCAGCTGTCAGGCCAGCGCCGTCTCGAAGATGGCCATCAAGCGGCCCCAGGCGCGTTCCGCCTGCTCTTCGTTGTAAACCGCCGAGTCTGGAACGCACCAGCCGTGCAGCGCACCCGCGTAGACTTCGATCTCTGCTTCCACGCCCGCCGCGTCGAACGCAGCACGCAGGACATTCTTCGACTCCGGATCGCGCTCGTCGTCATTGGCCGCTACGGCAATCAGCATGTGGGAATCCATATTCGGGATGCCAAGATGCGGGCTGTCCGGATTGGCCGTGTTCAGGCCGCCGCCGTGGAAGGAACCACCGGCGCCGATGCGCTCCGGGAAATTCGCAGCAGTGCGCATGACGATCGGGCCGCCCATGCAGTAGCCGGTGGTACCGATCTTGCGGCTGGTATCCACGGAAGCCTGCTGGTCAACCCAGGCGATGAACGCGCCGGCATCGGTCACGTGGGTGGTAGCATTGAGCTGACCAGCCATGGGGCGCACGATCGCAGAGACGGCAGGATCGGAAAACTGGGCGCCTTCACCGACCACCGGCGCCCTGGCGCTGCGGTAGAAGGGGTTCACCACCAGCACGGAGTAGCCGGACTGCGCGAGGCGCTTGCCCATGGCACGGAAGGCGGGACGCAGGCCGAGGATGTCCGGCCAGATGATCACGGCGGCATGACGGCCTGCAGTGGGGTGCACAAAGTAGCAGTCGGAGACGCCGTCCGGGGTGGTGATGTCAACATCCATCTCCATTACGTCCTGGGCATTGGCTACGGCGGGCAGCATCAGCGCCATGGCAGCACCTGCGCCCAGTTTCGCGAACTGGCGACGGTTCATCTTCGCGGCAAGGGCCAGATAGGCTTCGTTTTCTTCTACGGTATGGTTGTCACACATTCTTGTTGTTCTCCTGAGAGTGGGTTGCGTGGCAGGCAGTGTAGGGGAAAGCGGGGGCGGAAAGCACGTTCAAAATGGCACTTGATCTGTGCGTCAGTATGCGTCGCTCAGCCCCCATCCCTGTCCCTGAACCCCAGCAAATAGAGAATGCCATCCAGGCCCAGCGTCGAGATGGCCTGGCGGGCCGACTGCTTGACCAACGGCTTGGCCCGGAAGGCCACGCCCAGTCCGGCGATGGACAGCATCGGCAGGTCGTTGGCGCCGTCTCCCACGGCAATGGTCTGCTCCAGGCTGATGCCTTCGCGGGTGGCCAGCGCCCGCAGCAGGTCGGCCTTGCGTTGACCGTCCACAATCGGCATTTGCACCTCCCCTGTCACCTGGCCGTCTTTTACCGGGAGTGCGTTGGCATAGACATAGTCGATGCCCAGGCGCTTCTGCAGACGCTCCGCGAAATAGGTAAATCCGCCCGACAGAATGGCCGTTTTGTAGCCCAGCCGCCGCAGCTGGCTGATCAACGTCTCGGCGCCCTCGGTCAGGCGCAGTGTCTCGGCGATCTGCGCCAGAGTGGATTCGGGCAGGCCCTTGAGCAGGGCCACCCGTTCGCGGAAGCTGGCCTGAAAATCCAGTTCACCGCGCATGGCGCGATCGGTGATCGCTGCTACCTGCTCGCCCACGCCGGCCGCTTTGGCCAGCTCGTCGATCACTTCGGCATCGATCAGCGTGGAGTCCATGTCGAATACCACCAGGCGGCGGTTGCGCCGGAAAATGTTGTCCTGCTGGAACGCGATGTCGACGTTGAGTTCCTGGGAAATCGCCAGAAACTCGGCCCGCAGCTGCTCGGGATCGACGGGCTCGCCGCGGACTGAGAATTCAATGCAGCCCTTGCCCTTGTCAGCCGGCAGCCCTTCGGGAATGCGTCCGGACAAGCGGTCAATGTGATCGATGTTCAGGCCGTGGCGGGCCGTGATGGTGCTGACGCGGGCGATATGTTCGGCGGTCACCCGGCGGGCCAGCAGTGTGACGATGTGGCGAACCTTGCCTTGTCCGCTGACCCACTGTGCGTAGTCCTCCGCAGCGATAGGGGTGAACTTGACCTGCTGGTCGAGCTCCGAGGCCCGGAACAACACATCTTTCAGCACATCGGTCTGGTCTTCTCCCCTTGTCATCTGCACAAGAATGCCGAAGGACAGCGTGTCGTGAATCACGGCCTGGCCAATGTCGAGGATCTGCACATCGGCGCGGGAGAGTATGCCGGTAATGGCAGCGGTAAGGCCGGGACGGTCGGGCCCGGTGATGTTGATCAGTACGATTTCCTGCACGCCTGCTTGCTCCTGGATGGGGCTATGTCTCGAGGGCGCGTATTGTAGCCGCGCGGCAGGGGCGGGCACCACTGGCACACGCGGGGAAGCTGTTTGTGTGGGAGCGGGCTTGCCCGCGAACGAATGAAGAACTGAGCCGGCTTCCACAGGGCTTGCTTCTGCAGGGGGAAGGCGGGGTCAGCGGTGCCAGGCCAGACCCAGGCGGATGCTCCAGAAGTCATGGCTGCGGCTGTTGTACAGCTGGGGGCGGCGCACTTCCAGCGGAGTCCACGACACGGCCGCAGACACTTGCCACTGGGGCGACACAGTGAAGAGTGTACCGGCCGACAGCGTCTGCACGGTACCGCTGCTTTCCAGCTCCGACAGGTCGAGGGAGTCAAAGACCAGCGCCTTGATCTCGACGTAGGGATTCATGCGGGTGGACGCCAGGCCCACAAAGGGCTGCCAGCGGCCATCCCCGAATGAGCGCGAAGCCACCAGTTCAACACCTTCGTGGTCCAGGCGAAGTGTGTCATCGGAGGGAGCGCGGCAACCAAAGGGATTTCCGGCGGTGCCTATCGCCTGGGAGGCGACACTGCGGCTGCATGTGGTATCGCCCGAGGCGTCGCCGCGAACCGCGAAAACACGCGCCCCCAATGACCAGGCCTCGCCCTGCCAGAGCGCGCGCTCCAGAGCCAGTCCGAAGAGGTGCTCCGGCCTCCCGCCATTGATTTCCAATGGTGGCGTCCAGGACAATTCGGCAGAGATTGCTGCCGGCAGGCCGATGTGGAGCCGGCCACGGCCGAACACAGGGGACTTGTTCATGTCTTCCAGCTTGTAGCCGCCGAACCCGACGCGCTGGTCTTCGCGGCTCAGATGCGGAATCGAGCTCATCTCGGCGGAAATTTGCCACTCGCCGGCAGCCAGCCGGCGCGCGGGTCCCGTGCCCAGATTCAGGCTGGCCGCTACCGTGTGCGCCATGGCCCAGCCTTCGGGGCTGTCGAACGCTTCACGCTCGTAGTCGTACAGCACATCCTGCGCACTGGCGATCGGGATTGCAGCCACCATCACCAGTCCCAGAACCCCCTGCGCCACGCTTCGCTGAGGCATGATGTCCCTACCTCAGTACGTTGATGATGTAGTTGGCCACGTCGGTAGCGCATGTGCCACCGCCGATATCGGCACAGGCACTGGGATTGCCCGGTGGCATGGTGTTGTTGATCTTGGTGCGCAGAGTGGCGAAGGTGGTGAAGCTGCTGTCCTTCACGCTTTGGCCGCTCTGGCCGCCAGTGCCATTGCCACCGTGGCAAGCTGCGCATTGTGCGGCGTACTGCGTCTGTCCCCTTGCGATGCTCGCCTGCAGCGGGTTGGGAGTGGGTGCCGGAGTAGCGCTGGGCACGGGTACCACACTGACGACCTGTAGATTCCCGAAGATGATGGGGGCGCTGCTGACCAGTCCCATGTTCAGCTCGTACAGCTCACTGCCCACCTGCACGCGCGGGATGTACAGCGTGCTGCCGTTGACGACACGAGGGGAACTGCTGTTCACCGTCGGGGGCGTGGTATACACCGACGCGCTCTGCAGAGTGAACTGGATGGGATTCTGATTGCTCAGGCCCAGCGTTGCGTTGACCACGCCAGTGCCGGGCACGTCGACAACAGGCAGAGACAACACACCAGTACTGCTGTTGAAGCTGGGGGCTGTCTGGGCATGCAGCAATGACAGCGGTGCCAGCAGGCCAAAGGCGAGTGTTGCAAATTGTTGAAGCAGAGCGATGCGTGAGCGTTGCAACATCGGGTTCTCCTGGTGCGGGCGGCTGGCACGGGAAGTCTGGTTACTGGAACGCACGCGCTCCGTGGACTCAGAACGCTGGTGCGAATGGTTGGTTGTCGGGTGGTGATGATTCCCGTCAATATCCAATTGCTGCTCAGAATGTCATCACCCCGCCCTGAATTGCAACAAGTTGTGACGACTCAGGCCGGGAAGTGTGACAGTGTTCGCGGGCAGGCCCGCTCCCACAGATTCTGTGCGTTCACGTTCAGGCTCGCCTCCCGATGCTCAGGCGAGATAGACAAGCATGGGGAGAGTCACTATTCTTCGGGGGCCCTGCGCCACTCGGGCGGCGTCCCAGCTGGCGCATTCACACCCCATTTACATTGATGCAGAATGATCAGGCAACATTATGAAAATACTGATGATTTATCCGCAGATCGACGCTCCGCTGGGCACCAACCACGGCATCGCCTCCCTTGCCGGTGTGCTGCATGCCAATGGCCATGTGCTGGATCTGATGCATGTGTCCGAAAAGTACAGGCCCGTGCCGAGCAGCGACGAGATCATTGCCTACATTCGCGAGACAGGGCCCGGGCTGGTGGGTTTTTCGGTCATGTCCCAGCAGTACGACTGGGTGGTGGAGAAGAGCAAGGCCATTCGTGAAGCCATGCCCGACATGGTGCAGGTCATAGGCGGCGTGCATGTGACGATGGTGCCGGACGAAGTGCACAAGTCCCGGCTGTTCGATTACACCTGTGTCGGCGAAGGCGACTGGGCGTTGCTGGAATTGATGAACGCGCTGGAAAAGGGCGAGCGCCCGCACACGCTGGCGAACTTCCGTTCCTGGATCGACGGCGTGCCCGTGGTCAACAAGGTGGCGCCGTTCCCGGATCTGGCGAAGTTGCCGCCGCTGGACTACAACGTCTTCGACATGAAGGCCGTCATGAAGGAAACCCGCGGCTGGATGGGCATCCTCACATCCCGCGGCTGTCCGTACAAATGTACCTATTGTTTCAATATCGAGATCGTCGATCAGTACATCGAAGACGGTGCCGCCCGCAACGTGAAGGACTTCCTGCGCCATTTCCCCATCGACGTGATGATGGAAGACCTCAAGAAACTGGTGCGCGAGAATCCCGAGATCAACACCTTCATCTTCGACGACGACCTGTTCACCCTGAATACCCAGTATGTCATCGAGTTCTGCGACGCCTACAAGCGCCACAATGTGGGCATCCCCTTTGTGGTGAACGGCCACGTGAACTGCTTCGAGGAAGTCGCGGCGAAGGCCCTGAAGGACGCCGGCTGCATCATCGTCAAGTTTGGTCTGGAAAGCGGTTCGCCCCGCGTGCGCCGCGAAGTGCTGCACCGCTACATGAAGAATGAGCAGATTGAGCGTTCCTTCGAGGCCGCCCATGCCTATGACCTGCACAGTTCAGCCTTCGTCATGTTCGGCCTTCCCTACGAAGGGCGCGAGGAGATCATGGAGACCCTGCAACTGTGCGCGAAGGTGAAGATGGGCCGTTTCCGCTGGGCGCTGTTCTTCCCCTTCAAGGGCACGGCGGGCTATGAGATCGCCAAGCCGCTCATCGACGAATCCAAGATGGCCGGCAAGGGCAATTACTTCGACGGCTCCTGCCTGAATTTCGGCGAGGAACACGACCTGTTCCTGGACAAGCTGGCGAAGCTCTGCAACTGGTACGTGAACGCCGAGACTGACTGGGAGTGCGCGCCCATTTACCGCAATCTTGTGAACAAGGTAGAGGCCATGGACAAGGACACCTGGCTGCGTGAGCGTGACGACCTGGTGGCCTATGACCGTGACCTGTCCGAGGAACTCATGGCCCGCGACCTGATTCACTACACCATCCGTTATTCCAACGTCATGGGTGTGCGCTCCGACTACATCAAGGAAGAACGTGCACAGATG